>JAAGOD010026554.1_pt1 | contig 10502 bp, 8 predicted proteins | sample 8389681 | NCBI WGS metagenome assembly JAAGOD01 (sample SAMN13964374, study PRJNA552185) | sponge metagenome | biome: deep-sea hydrothermal vent fields; feature: spots directly above weak diffusing fluid; material: seawater and sediment | host: Tedaniidae sp. KZ-2020 ... | reverse complement strand
TTTCATTCAGTAATAATTATTATTGTGTGCATGATGATTAGCTACAATTTGCTTCTAAACCCTCCATCAGATTGCTTGCTCATTTGAAGTGCAAAAGAGCTCCACACAATACTGCCTTCTAGTACACCTATAATATAGATCACAACAATAACAAGCTGCCTCCACAATGATTTAATACACATCTACAATTTCCTGAGCAGAATAGGAAGCAGATCCTACTTATGTGTGGTTCTGAGCATAACTGAAGAGATATAACCACAGCTACAAAACTAGTTCACAAAAAAAAAAGAACATTATATTTTTGGTATGGAACTCCACACAATTGAAGATGAGGCTTTTCACTATAACTCTGACAAATAAATAATTTGTACTGATGTCAGCTTTTTTGACTCATAGCTGGCTTAATGCACTACGGCCAATTTGAATTGGCTATTCCTCGGCATAGTTGCTCCTTAAGGGTGCATGGAGTCCAGGAGATGCAGGCCAAGGCATCTGGCTTAAATGAACAGAACCTTATTTTGAACTAGTCCAGGTAGTGTTCTTCAAGATGGATAGTAGAAGCTTTAAACATGCGCTTGCTGTTAAGAATGCTTGGACTGTAACTAGATATTCTGTTTGGCAACAGGGAGTTTGCATATGAAAAGTTACCTGCTTTCATGAACACCCAAATAATCAATTTCTCAGAGTAGCTCAGGTGCTTTTCATACTCATCCTCCTGCTAAAGTTTGAAGAGCTACGTAATGTTAGTGCTGCAGTGATAGTAGCTGTGTGCTGCTTCATAAATAGTTGTTCTAACAACATGGCAACAGTGATTAGCTCTTTCTACTATACACATCATGTAACACTGTAAATCTTCTGCACATAATAACTTAGCACTATTATTAATACACAACTTGACTTTACGTAGGGATGCCAGCAGTCAACTACACTGAACTAATAGCTTCTAAAAGTCACTGTACTGTGCCAATTTTTCGTGTTATGAGTATACTCAAACAGAGGGCCCTGACTGATAGACGATGCTTTTCAAAATAAGGCCCATAGCACTAGTAACTATAGAGGAGAAGCCCAGGCCATTAATCGAGTTGATGTGTTAAGGATTATACTTTCACACCAATAATCTGGGTAAGGAGACCTTGTTAGCAGACAGCCAACAGCAGTAGAGCTCTTAATACCACCTATATTTTTACGAGATAAAATAAGCAGAAGTGTAGAGTATAGGAATAGTGAGTTGGCAGGGCCACTTGGTGTAGCTGAAGAACTAAAAATCCAAGGGGGAGAAAAGAACAGACATGAAAACCACATTTCTAGGACATAAATGAAAACTGCAAATTCAGGGTCAAAAGAGTATAAAGAAAGTTAGGAGGTGTTCCACACATGTTGACTCCTTGAGGTTTTGTTGTCAGTGGGTTTGCTACAGTACTGGCAAAAGATTGAGGTGGAGGAAAATTTTTGTAACTCACACTTCAATTTTCTTCAAACCATCAAAACTTTATTTTATTGCCTAGTGCTTCGTCTCCAACTTTCTTATGTCCCTGATCAGATGAGGCCTTCAAAGCTGGCAACAGGATATGTTCGACGTAACGCCAAGTATAAATTTGATGATAGTCTGATCCAGTCATCAACCTCATAGAGACCTTGGCATATGTCAGGAGATACGTATGTCAGGAGATACGTATGTCCTGGTCAGCAGACATAAACATGTACTATGCTGCAAGGCCTACCCCTGACTGACCCTATATGGCTTTATTCAAACAATGCCTTGCAAATTCATATCTACAGGATCAATGTAAAGTACATAAGTTCGAGCCAATGCCTCCCCTGTAGGACTCCTGAGCGATGTTGAATGATTGTTGGAAAGACCTGAACCATTTCCATAGAGCCCCCAATTTAAAGAGTATTTTCTCAAATGCTTTTCTCAAATCTGAGTAGATCACGTCAGTTGGATATCCCTGTTGTCAAACACTTGCAAGAAACACATGAAAAGTTGCCGTAAGCTGGAGTGACCTGAAAGAACCAAACTGATTGTACAGCCTTCACCAACTTTTTGCCTGAATGGAATAGCTTATAGCTAGTGAGCTATGTAGAGCTTACTAGCTATTGGTGTTTTCTTGTCATTAAAGATTTTACAAGAATGACAATTTCTCACTCTGATCTACTAGCACAATATCATGCAAAGACACACTTATTGCAAAGACTCTGTTCAGTATAAGTTTGCAGAGTGTGGTAAAAACCTCGGAATGGTCAACATTATTTGAACAGAGGGAGAAGGTAAGTCCTCACTGAAGGTTGAATTGAAGTACTTGTGAAACCTTGAACCACATCTCCAATGACCTTGACAGCAAAAGTTGTTGACAAGCAGGACACACACCCTAGTGGGGGAGAGCATGATCTGGATCGAAGGATTGAAGAGGAAGGGGCAAACTAAGTTCATGCACTTTTTCTGTAGCAGGGTTTGGATCCAGTTTCTTGCACATGGTGATCAAATCTCATGACAGTCTCTCAAGCCAAACCTCTTGGGGTGGGGCTAAGGGAGGGAGGAGAGAAAGAAAGGTCTGGTAATTACGTATGTATCACCAGCTTCCTGAGTTCCATTGGAATCAGATTCCGTGTGTTACATAACAGTGTAAATTTACTCACTACACGGTAGCAACTATGACTCTCTCCAGTGAAACCTACCAACAGTATAGTTAGCATGTGAGAGTTCACATGACTTTTGGTAGATCTCAAAGCCGCTAAGATCAGATCATGAAAATAAGGCATACGTAATTCACCAGATCTTCGATCCACTCCCCCAGAAGGTCGGCTTGGGAGACTAACCTTGTAGTTGGCCTTGGTGAGGAAGATGGTCAAGACACTTTCACAGCAATAGCAGTGAACAGGGCTCCTACTGCACCTAGACCACAGCACATAGACAAGTCTGTACGACTCTGAATACACAGGCCTGTTCCCTTAGAAGCCACACCTACTCTAGCTACACTGACTTGCAATACGCACACTTTACTCAGAAATTTGGCCCTGCTAGAAAGTATATTATAGTGGCACTTGTAGTGCCACAGAATTCAACAGGCTCAGCAAAACTTGGCACACCCCTTCCAATCCCGTCTTAAGTTATGAAGTAAACGGTTTATTTTTAGACAAGCTACCAAAGTTATCCCAAATTACTCCAAAATTGCCATTTTCTAAAGTGAAGCCTTTGATACTGAGCATTAATTCGTAGCACCTTTAACTACAGCTTTCTGTATTCTACACTCAGTGTAGTATGTCATACGTGAGGCAATAGATATTAACCTGCACATCCACCATACAATTGATTAAGCTGCAAAGAGAATGTTTGTAACTACCACAGATTCAAAAATGTCTTGCTCACAACTCAGCGTATCTCTGTGCACACAGATGACAAAATTTTCTGCTTCTACGTTCTTACACAGGTAGAGCTTTTCTGGCTTGAATTCATGTCAATCTCAAACGGAAATAGGAACTGGAAAAGAAAAGGAGAACTAGATATCTATTGTTTACATGCAGTGAAATCATTCAAGTTATGAATACTTGCTTATCCGAAAAAAGTCAATTCCTTCCCCTGCCAGAAACACGAGAAAAAATTACGTTGGGGACGAAATGATTTTACAATGAACTCCCTCAGTTTAAAAACAGTGAATGCAGTGCGGAACTTAACCAAGGAACAGAATACTTCTGAAATCCACCCAAAAGTTTTGCTTGCATGATAAGAATACAGTTTGTCAATCATAAAATTTCTCATAAAACATAGCACAAATACTGTGAGTCCAAAATGTTACAATATAACTGACTGTTATCGTGCCGTACAACATGCAGTAATAGAGCATAATAACAAACACGTGACAATAGGGGCGGTTTAAGACGGACTTCCAAGTTACGACATATTGAAACGAAGGTAGAACATTTCAGTTGCAGAGGTACAGTAGTAGGGGAAATACAAGACTGCTTGACCCACGGATATTCAGCAACACACATGGGGAAAAACTACAGATGAGCATATAAGCACACAGACAAGCAAGCAAACCCACAATCACATTTACCAGCATTAGTTACAATCTCAGAAGAGTATGGCAATCCTAGTCTCACTATCTATCTACTTGGTATTCATCTCTACCATCCTCCTCGGATTCAGAACAGCCAGTCTCCTTGCCTGTCCTCTACCTGACACTGCAACATGTGGGCAGTGCCATGTGCTGAACTACATCAATTCACTTTCAAACAGCCAGTCCAAAATCAACCTAACAATCAACCTTGACCTCTCCAAAAGCATTAACAGGGCTATAGAATTTACGCAACCCATCAGCTCAGGTAACAATTTAGATTACGATTTCCAGCCGTATGGTCCTGCAGGCTGTTCAAGCAATGACACTCCTTGCACGCAGTCCATTCACATGGCAGGATCAAACCTTCCAAACTGTTCATGGAACTACACCTGTGACTACTCCCCAAACAGATTCCCCCAGTACATATGGATGGCAAACTGTGCATCAGCACCACCTGGATACAGACCCCAGGAGATCTACTACCTAATACCTACACTAGTAATAGAAGATGGCTGTCTTCCATTTCAAAGAGCAGACGTTGTATACAAGTGGGTGCAAAAGAGAGTGCCAGTAGCTTGCACTTGCATTGCAACCGAGTAGAATCAGTAACGGTCATTTCACCAAATCTACAGACATACATACTTACAAGCCAATTCTGAACATGAGATGATTTTTTTTAATTTTTCACCAGGTAAACTGACCAATGTCTCACAAAATCATGTATTTTTATAATTTTCAATAGTACAAGCAATAACCAGCTCCAATGTATGTTTTCTAGCCTTCACTTTCAGGTGAACAGTGGTATCTAAGGTACCTCCTATCATTTGACTAAGCACTCTTCCTGATTTGCTTACTCACTGCTCACCAAAGCCAACGGTACTAGCTATAACATAAACATCAGCCACTGCAAGGGTTGGGAACAAAATGGTTTTTATCCCAATGGTTATTACTGAACTATTCTACCTGAAAGTAACCATATTGCAACAGATTTTGGAAAAGTGTGTATACAAATCAGACAATTATAGAAGTGTAAAGAGCTTGTCCCACACCCTGAGAAACTGTGGCAACACTTATACAGCATGCACATGATGCTAGTGTTCCCAAATCTATCAAGTCCAACTCCGACCAGTCTACTCAGTAAAGGGTCTCAAGTGAATATTCATCATGACTCACATATCAAAGTGAATAACCCACGTCATATACTAACACAATAACAGCTAGCTAGCTAGCTAAACTTCAATAGACAGTGCTTTACAGGTTGGTTGGCAGATCTACATAAGTCTGGCCTTGAAGTATACAAATTGTGATGAATAGCTTTTAGTAAGGAAGGACTGGATCGGCCAACCAACTTGCAAAGCACTGCATGCAATTTGTTTGTAGTGCGGTCCCACACCATCAGCTAGCCTTTCCTCGCATGGCTCCTGCACCACAAATTGTTCTCTCCCATAGCTTGCCATCATTGCACGCACCATTGTACAATGGGGAAGGAAATAGTAGGCTGTAATAGGAATACTGTAATCTTATGTATGTACGTACCACAGATTGGCTATGTAGCCAGCACTTGTCCAATGGGAATGCTGACGTAGTGCTAGCAATGTGAACATAACTGCGCCTTGTCTGCAGCTGGACTAGTTTGTTAGTCTTCATGTGTACAAGCCATGGCAGTACGGAGAGCAAAAGATAAGCAGAGGAGGGCACTAAAATAGGAAGGGTCAAATAGTGCCTGACCACGCCTTCTCATTAGTACTGTGGGTTTTTGCGTTTCTCAGTAACAAACTATAATTTTTCAGGGAGGGGGCTATGTTGAGCTCACTTACCTTCAGAACTTCCATCCTTGAAGTTCCTTTTAAAACTCTGATCTGTTCAAGGAAGCTATTTTCAAATTATATTATGCCCCCATTTTCATTAATATGAAAAATTGCCAGCTATGAGAGATTATTTCTTGCTTCTTACACTCTTTGTCAGGGCCAAGCTAAAGAACTGTGCATGCAAGTTGTGCTTCACTAAATTTGGTGGCAACTGCAAATGACACCACTTTCTTAACCAAAAAGGCTCTCTACAATTTGATAAGTGACTCCAGCGATCATGCAGACTTATTAAAGCTGCACCATCAAACCTACTGTAGTTGTAGCTAACCAGCCACTAGCAGTGGTGTAGCACGACTTGGCTGCACATGCAACTTGCAGTTTCAGTGACGTATGTATCTCTTCTGAACATACTGCGGTTGACTAACTAGAGAGTTATTGCACAATACACTTTACAGCTTCAATGCTGAAACTCACAGCTAACTCGCTACAAAACTTCACCTTCTCAAGTCCCGAAGATCTGTTGTTTTTGTGAGATAAAAACACATGATTGTACTCTCTGGCGTACAACTGCAACCTTTGCAGCACATTTTGCATCATCTTTTTTCATCCCCATATTTTGTTAGGTATAATTCACCTTACTAAACAAAAACATTTTAAGATTGGTGTTCAGTCATCAAACGTATTTAAAGAGTGAGTTAAGAACAGAATCAACACCACCAGCACTCAAGCCACTGAAGAACACTCGACCACAGTCCTCAGCAAAGATGCAAAGAGCAACAGTATGTTGATCAACTAGACACACAAAAATGCATGCTTGAACACTTCCATTCTATCTGTTCTGTAGATCCTCAGACTCCTGATTTTAGTGCTAGCCTTCCCTGTCATATCCTTGAGCTGCCCCATTCCTAGTGGATGCAGCAACTTGCCCAACATCACTCAGTACGCCAGGAAATCCCTAAGCCTCGACCCTCTCCAGCTCCTCCTCAACATCTCCACTACCAGGGGCCCCACCTTCCGCCCTCAGGGCTTCCAGTCCATACTCTACCATCACAACATGATGAATACCATGGAACACAGTGCCAATGGATGCAATGGCATCTTTAACTTCACCTCACGCAGTGCTGGAGTGGACACCCCCTGCCCCTGGACCTACCAATGCGACTACAACCCACAGAGAATCCCAGCCTTTGTTTTCCATGCTCACTGTGAGAGCCCAATCCCTGAAGGGCTGGAAGGAGGACCAGAAAAGATGTGTGGGGAGGTCCATTACCCTGTCCCTTACATGAAGACCACATCATGCGCTCCACTGGAAGAATCGGAGAGTGAATGGACACTGGAAACAGTGATTCTACCAGTAGCATGCAACCTTCAAGACATCACCATGTCAAACTAGCCATTTACCACACCTGTCCATGTACAATCATGTTTTATCATGACCTGCTATATCTACCATTATGTTATCACATTTAAACAGTCAAAACACAAATCTTTGATAAAAAAATGCTACACTTTGATACCTATAGGATACATATTCCACATGTCACAATGGATGAACACAATCTTATGCAAGATGTTATTTATTGCCTAGCAGCTCAATACAAAAATGCACCAATTCTAGGATAAAGCATGCAGACCTATCAACGCTACTGGCCAATGAAGTCATAATCTTGCATGACTGTAGTTCGACTTATACCTCACTACACTTTATGAAACTGAAAGCACTGCCTGTCTGGTCAGTCAGCAGATGCACTATCAGTGCACGTTAAGACATAACAATATTGAAATACGTAGGTAGGTATGTGTAGCTGACACCAGAGCAATCTCAAAGGAATGCATCAACCCATTATCATGACTGTCCCTCACTGCATACAAATCTAAAGTCATATTGCTGAGGTACACAAACTAAGATACGAGGGAGAGATCAGATTTATGTAGGACACGCTCAGTTCCACAGGAAACTGCTGAGATTAATAACCTTTAAACTTGGAAGTTTCTTGTGCATGTACGTAAGCTTGCTCACAATGTGGGCACAATGGAAGATGTAGAGTGGGAGAATAACCTGAAACTCCCTGTACCACAGCAGTTGTTGGGGTTGAAGGATTACCGCCATAAATACGTAGGTTCCACTACACCAAACATGGGTGACTACATAGAGTACTGAACAAAGAAATTTCCAGCCTGAAAAAATGGTAGCAGCAAGATAATGATCTCTAAGCTGTGAGAACAAAACTATTTTCCTGAAAGTGCAGCAGCAGACTTTCCCAAAAAACTTCAGAATGACACCCGACACTAAATTACATCAGTCCACAACCCCTTCCCTTGCTGCCCCCATTTCCTCTCGCCCTCTCCCCGACTCCAACTCCCCCACAGAGAGAATGCATCAAAGTCACACCCTAAAACTGCTTATCTTCAGCATTCATTAGCAACTGAATCCTATTCTTGGAGAGATAAGCATGATAACTAAATCCCCCACTTCCAGCAGAGTTTGACATCATCAGTTTACAACTTTTCACCATCCTAATGAGGTAGAGAAAATACGTAGCAATGGAGCATCGTATTGCACAGTGCATGTAGGAAACTGGAGTACTACTATGTGCACTGGAGTTCACCCTACATGACATCAACAAGAATTTCAAGACTGGAGAGTTGGTATAAAAGGACAGTTTGGAAACACCAACTTCACAACATCTTTATCCTCCACTACAGAGATAGAAACAAACAATCAGAACCACCATACGACATATCCACTTATCTGCTCACCGTTTCAAGCATGGTTTCTAGTCAGTACCTCTCCACTCTCTTTGCAGCACTGGCAACAGCCATAGGCCTGACTGTATGTTGTCCTATAGGTCAATGCATAGAGATGCCCAGCATCAGCACCTACTACACAACAGCTTTAGTCCAGAGAGCTCCCATCCAAGCCAGAGTTAATGTCACTGCAACATCAAGTCTTGCATTTCAGCCACACAAATTCGACAAACTCATCAATGTCCGCAGCAATGTTCTTCCACCAGCCAACGGATGTGAAGACATATTCAACTTTTCATCTCGCAGGTCAGGGCTGGACACCCCCTGTCCCTGGAACTACCAATGCGACTACAACCCACAGAGAATCCCAGCTATCCTGTTCCGAGCCAGCTGTGAGAGTGAAACACCCCAGGAAAGTGAGCTGAGCAGCTTCATGTGCAGGGAGGTCCACTACCCTATCTCTTACATCACCACTACGTCATGTGATCCACTGCAGAGCCCTGAGGACACAGAATGGAGGCTTGAAGTGATGGTTATGCCTACGTCATGCAACCTGCAACCCCGATGGTCATAATCCCACTCTTCAATCACAAGGAGACTAATCTCGTACTGTATTCCACAAAGCTATAGCCCAAGACTCATACATACATGGCATTACACACACCACCATAATACCAATCATATTTTATACTCAGTCAATGGTCATTTTTTGTTCAAGAGAAATAATTATGTACTGTGGAGATCTCAGGTGTATGCAGCTTGGTAGAGCCACATGCCCTATGGTGCCCTCAACGAACTGGAGCATGATTTCTAGCTTGGTGAGCACAATCCTTTATATTTGGTTACTAGGCAGCTGTGTCCCTCAGTGCCCTATCATCATCTCTTCCATCCTGGCCATGCCACTGAATGAGATGCAGAGTATCACATCACCTCATAAAACCTGTCCAATCAGTGGATGTGACCACAAATGAATGAAGATATACTTTTTCTTCCACAGCAGGTGGCATATCACATATTGATTCTATTAACGATCCTATGTACCTTAGAATGCAATAGCTCAATGTCATGAATAACACTGAAACATATTGACAGGGGCATATTCTCAGCAGCACCGGACGTTTTCTTCTCATTGCCCTAAGAGATGAGAAAAAGATAATAATATAGACTTGCACAATTTTGGGAGTGCTCATGGAAATACCATGAGTAATCCCTCACATTAGGAACACATGCATACGTAATCAGGGAGTGCATTAGCACGGGTTACCAGGTCAGAGGCCATTGGACTGTACAATGCTAAATTCATGTACCTCCCATCACAGGCAGAATATTACCCCAGGTAAACTGGGACTTCAAAATTACTGACATCAGTTCTATTCGTCCAGCAACCGGATGCCAATCAACAGAGCTATTCATCTGGCAGTGACCTTTGACTCTCTCTATACATACGTATATGTAGCCTGGGCCCCAGGCCCTCTTCTTATTGTAAGCTTTTGGAGGGCCTGGTATGCGACGGCACGTGAGCCTAGACGCCACCTAGACGCCACTTTACTATGCGTGGGCAGTGCAATGAGCTATTTATGACCCTGCCCACGCTTTCTGCTACAGCCAAGACCACCTCAAGAGCCTAGGTCCCCTCCGCTAGCTGTAAGAAGCTAAGGGCGCTGACTAGCTAACACAGAACTCCACTAGCTTTCACCAGCAGACTCTTTGACCATCCACTGTGGACTTGCGGGGGCGTTCCTGAGGGTCGTCATGGCGACATACGAGAAGCAAAAGCGTAGTCTAGGCCTCGCCCACGCTTGTAAAAAATGACGTCACATCCTGTAACTTTGCATACCAGGCCCTCCAAAAGCAAAGATTACAAAGGAGGGCCTGGGGCCCAGGCTAG
>JAAGOD010004072.1_pt1 | contig 10505 bp, 16 predicted proteins | sample 8389681 | NCBI WGS metagenome assembly JAAGOD01 (sample SAMN13964374, study PRJNA552185) | sponge metagenome | biome: deep-sea hydrothermal vent fields; feature: spots directly above weak diffusing fluid; material: seawater and sediment | host: Tedaniidae sp. KZ-2020 ... | reverse complement strand
GTTACATCCTTTCCACATTGTGATGGGGCATTTAGTTTTCAAACTTCCCCTTCAAGACCTGATCTTGTTGCTTTTGTATCTGGTGGCGATATATTTATTGTGGACGGACAGTCAAAGTGTGTGCAGCAGCTTACATTCACAAAAGGTTGGGAATGAGGACGCCTGTAATTATGTACTATACTGAACTAATAATGTTTAACAGAATTGCCTAAGATTTCTGCTGGCTTGCCTCCATATATAATTCAAGAAGAGTTTGATAGGTATACTGGATTCTTATGGCAAAACTATAGCAGTGAGTCTAACAATGTCTTTCGTATCCTTTATGAGGAGGTTAGTTCAGTAAGTAAAATGCTACAACTCTTAAATTTTGATTTAAATGAAGGTTAATGAAGAAGGTGTGGAGATCGTGCACTCCTTTAATCCAGTCTCACAGACAGTGGAAGATTACTGCTATCCTCGTCCTGGTGGGAAGAATGCTAAATCTGTGCTGAAGTTGTTAGTATTGAAGTTGACTGATGGCCAGCATGTAAGATAGTAACTTCTTTTATGTGTGGAAAGTGTGGTGCATTGTTTGCAGTTTGAAGTTGAGGAAAGACAACTGTCTGTTCCTTTAAGTGAAGTTTTCCCCGAATGTCATGAGTATCTAGTACGTTTTGGTTGGATGCCTGGAGGCAAAGATGTGTGGATTCAACTAATGGATCGCATGCAAAATCGTTTAGTGTTGGCTGTTATAGATATTATGAGTTTTGCAGCTGATGGTGAATTTAGTGCAGCCATCCTTCCGAATATATATATCCTTTACGACGAGAGGAATTCATTTTGGATTCCAGTAAGTCTTTCAGATAGTAGTGTTCCTGCTGTATCAATGGATGTGTTTAGGTTCATAACTGTCTAGAATTTCTTCCTGCGGACCTTGACTCATCAGTGATCAAGTTTGTGTGGCTGTCGCAGAAGTCTGGGTATAAACACTTGTACTTGATTGAAGCTGTTCCTCCTCCTCCATCTAAAGATGATGATGTAATTGTTCCCTGTGCTCAGTACTCTTGCTGCAGCATTACACAAGGCAACTGGAGTGTGTTGGAGTCCAAAGTTTGTTAGACATGGAATGATTTTCGGAGGATTAGTTATGCTTGGATGTAGATTTGGGTAGATGCTAAGCTACAAGTGGTATACTTCCAGGCCAGTATACAATCTCCGCTTGAAAAGCACTTGTAAGTTCATTTGTTTTAGTTGTGATGTTATTTAGCAACTTACGTATCCCAATCTCAGGTATGTCATTGACTTAAAAGGAAAGATGGAACCACAGCAATTAACAAAAAATGGATTTTATCATGACGCCACATTGGATTCCAGAGTTAGGGATTTTTATGTGGCTCCCGTATCTTAATCAGAGTTTGTTTTTAGGACTTCAAGTACTTTGTAGCTGTTTCTTCAAGTTGGTCTTCAAATTTTACTGTGTCAATTCATTGTCTTGCCAAACTGGGTCAAACTCTTTCGGAATGGCATGGTCCAAGTAAGATATAACCTGATTTGTACCTGACTTATTATGAAATAATTTGCAGGTCTTCCTGATTTGTATACTCCCCCTACTCCATACAGTGTGAGGTCTCCAACTGGTATGCTACCTATATGATTGGAAGTGTGTTTTTACTGTGTGCATAGCAGTTCATACTTGGCCTCATAACCAGGCCTTTTCACTACTCCCATGTAAAAGGCCTGCTGTTTGGTGGACTTTAATTAATGTGTGGGATGCATTTAGGTGAACAACTGTATGGTGCTATTTATGCTCCTGAAGTAGTACCCAAGGGTGAAAAGGTACCTACGATTGTGTATGTATATGGCGGTCCTGGTGTGCAGGTGATTTGAATGCGTATGCAAACTCGGTTGCTACTCTTGTTTGCCTTTCTTTTAGTTTGTGACGTGCAGTTTAAGTAAGCATTTGCCTAGAATTCAATCTTGGAGACACCATGGGTTTGCTGTTGTTATGTTGGACAATCGTGGCTCAGCAAACAGAGGAATTCAATTTGAGGCCTTTGTCAAGGTGATTACAACTCTCCGTAGTATCAAGTGCAAACTCTGTTTTGTAGGGTAGCATGGGTCAAGTGGAGGTTGAAGATCAAGTTTTGGGTATTCAAACAGCGGCACAAAGAGTAGATTTCATTGATTTAAGTAGGATAGGCATAATGGGATGGTCATATGGTGGCTACTTATCACTAATGGCCATTGCTAAGTACCCCAGCCTATTCAAGGTAGTTTATACCCAATCTTTGTAGCAAGTTATTGAATCTTGTTATGCAATGGAAGGTTTGTGTTTCTGGTGCCCCTGTAACTGACTGGTGTTACTATGACACAGCGTATACTGAACGTTATCTTGGAATGCCCACTGAGAACAGTTTAGCATATTCAAAGAGTTCAGTTCTGCAAAATGTTTCAGGCTTTCCATCTGAGTAAGTGTTTTAATAAGTGAAAATGTGGTCATAATCTTCTTTCTTGCAGTAGTGGACGTTTGTTACTAGTACATGGGTTATGTGATGAAAATGTGCTGTTTACGCATACTGCAAGTTTATGTGACAGACTAGTAGCATTTGGAAAACCCCATAGTGTGCAGTTTTACTGTAAAGAAAGGCATGGACTTCGTTCTTTCTCTTCTGTTGTTCATTGTGATTCAACTATTGTACAATTTTTGGCTACAAATCTTTAGAGCTGTACCCAACCACTCTATTACTGCATGCATGCTATAATAATAATTATGTCAGCGCATTGTGTGGTAGTCATAGCAACCTATAATAATGGGAAGAAAGGGACAGGCAACAACGACAACTTCCTCTTCTGGAAAAGCTGGCCTCAAGGAAGAACCCTCTCTTATTCAGGAATCGAATGGTATGATGTCGGTATGTATTTAGCTGTTACTTATGGCTGCTTGTTTGCGTAGAAGGAGTTTTTGGAGGGGTTTTTGCTGCTGAAGTTAATTCACTGTGTGCCCAGCATAGTTACCCACCTATAGCAGTGTATCAAAGGTAAGCAGCTATGTAGTGTTGGCATCCAGAATAGGCCCATACACACAGTGTTGGTCGAGTATAATTGGACCATTTAGGGTTCAAACAGAACCTACCTTTCAATTTATGTAGCTGCACGTGAAAGCTAGCTAGTGACACCTCTTCTTTCAAAAGGATTATCCTCAGCACTTTATTAAGGCTTGCTTTGGCTTTGTATTCTTCCTTTGTCTGTGCAGAGGCTCTGGAAATGGCTCTCGCTTTGCCTTTGTGGTGGACGTTGAACCTATAGAGCAAGAATTGGTCTTAGCAATACATATTAGAGGTATATATTTGTACATCGAAATAGCCATCAAGATTGATTCACGTACGTTGTTTTTTTAGGTTGGTTATTTACAGAATCTATTGCAGCTATTTTAGCAGATGCCCTCTCTAGTAATTGCTGCAAAGCGCTTAGCGGTATTCAGTAAGTTTTTTTTTTGTTCCGATTATTGTTTGATATCATAATGCATAGTTTGTGGAATGTTGGTTTAACATCTTCTACTCTTGCTACTCTTGTCCATCTTGCCATCGAAAGTAATATAAGGTACGTACGTAGTCTCACACGAAGCTGTTTTCAGAAATTATCATCTTCATGTTACAGAGAACTTAGTTTAGATGGCAACACCATTGCTACTTTGCCACTAATACATTTACTTCAGTCTAAGAGGTAAGTGTAACAGCTACCAAGGGTATATTATGCAGTGCAAATGTTTTTTGCTCTCTTGTCTGTTAGTTTGTTAAAGCTTTCTTTGAAGAGTTGTAATATCACTGATCCATTTGTTCAAGAGCTAACGGAACCTTTGACAAATAATAAAACATTACTGCATTTAAATTTGAGTTCCAATTGCATTGGAGATGATGGTTGTATAGCGTTGGCTTCAAGTTTACGTCTCAATCGCACTCTTCTCACCCTTTCACTGACTGGAAATTTTATTGGAGACCGTGGTGCTGCTTCACTCGCCAAGGTCTTTTGTTGGCATGGTATCTCCCTACATGAAAAGCTGTGTTTAATGTAGGTTCTGTCAAAATTTCCCCTAGAGCATCATGAAATAGTTCAAAGGCGGAAGTTACGTCTTGTTAAACTAGAAGATGGGCGTGTGCGTTTAATAGAGTATAATATGTGTAGTAACATTTTATGAAATAATATTATAGCCACCATCTGCAGCTTTGGATGTACAACTGGAAAAGAACAGAGTTTCGTCTCCACGTGGCAAAAGGTTGGCAAACTGTTTTGTTGAGAATGTGTGAGTATGAAATTGCATGTTTCAGCCCAACTTCTACTACTGCTCTCCACAAAACTCTGAGTAAAAGTGACAAAGTATCTGGAAACAAGTCAAAAAAGGTCTCTTTTGGTCAAACCCCCGCACTCAATGATAGCTCTAACTTCAACTTACAGGGAGAACAGAAGAAAGATGACAAGTTAAAGAAAGATGACAAGGGTAAAAAAGGTAAGTATGGGCTATGATGATGACTTATAGTTGTTTAGTCCTCCTAATCAATTAAAGCACTGGAGGCAAGGAAAAGCAAAACAATCAAAGATGCCAAAGGTGGGAAGAAAGGAGACGCAAGTGGTTTTGAATCACCTCGCCCTGAGCCAGCCCAGATTATGAACGCTCTGGAGCTTCCAGTCAAAAATGAAAGTGGGCAATTATACCTTCCAGGAAATGTGACTTTGGTGTACCTCGCTCTGGCATGTATGTTCATGAGGTTGGTTTCTATGCTGTCTTTACTTGTACCTTATTTTCCTCAGACAATGAAATAGGATGTGCTGGAATGCACAGCATGTTGGAAGCAGTGCAATTACAACTTCAGTACTCCGAATTTGGGCCGGGTCTGCTGAGATTATCTTTGGATCACAATTTACCAAGTAAGATTTTGGGAGCTTTGCCAACCGCTATGGTATGTAGTGTACAACAATGTGATGTGCTCTAAAACTAGGACGAGTAGTGTGCTACATGGCAAATAACTGGGTCATTCAATTGAAATTAAGCTCCACGTAATCATTAAAACTTGGCCGGTTAGCTTTCAATGCAAACCCACCCTTTTACATACACAAACTACTGCTAAGGGTGGGTTAGGATTTTCTCCTATAGTCTGTAGTGTTTACAGATCTTGCTCAAGCCAAGGATCATTACATTCCCTTTATACCTCCCCCACATGATACATGCGTTCATTTTGTTGTACAGAAATTGATGGCATAAGAGGTAAAGATAACTCAGAGCAAACCAAAAAGGAAATTGCAACTTTGCTAGCAAATAAAAACAAGGCTGATGAAGAGGCAGTTAATTCAGACAAAGAAGCTGTTAGCTAGGGTGCTGTTGGTACATTGTAGTCTCTAATACAATTGTAAAATACGTCATACCTAAAATAAATAATTGTACCAATCAAAAATATCCAGTGTGCACTAACTAATACAATAACACTGTGCAGCATGTATAATAGAAATGTTTGTGGTAGGTCGGTCGGGCTAAAATAATACACTCTTGTTGTACATTAATTGAGTGGAAGAAACTGTAGTGCAAGAACTATTTTATTATTTCATCGCTTCACTTCACAGTCCAGGAATAACTTCCACTATATGCTGCTGTAAAATGTGATTTTTTACAACATCAAAGACAAACTTGATGTTTTCGGTATCTGTTGCACAAGTGAAGTGTGGATAGATATCACCACTTCTTTCTGGATGGGAATTGATGAACATCTTAGCAATAAATTCTCTAGCCTGCATGTAGTCGCACTTTGGACCTAAACACACGACAACATTTAGCTGGAATGACACTTTTTCTAGCGAAAGACTAACCGTTATAGTCAGGAAAATAATCCGCCAGATGTGAAGTCATTATCTTTTCCTCCAAAAGATCTTTTTTATTGAGGAAGAGAATAACGGAGGATTTTGAGAACCATGGGTAGCGTATAATGTTCACAAATAAATGGAGACTTTCTTGCATCCGATTCACTTGCTGTCAGAAATATTACGATAATAATGGGGGAGGAGATGGGGGACTAGATAATTGCTTACATCTATTGTTTCATGAAGATTCTGGTCGTACTCAGACAACGCCACCAAAAACATCACAGATGTTACGTTTTCAAAGCAGTGGATCCACTTTCTTCGTTCCGACCTCTGTCCTCCCACATCCACCATCCTGGATGCAGTGGCATTATCGTGAATAAAAAACTCAGAACATTTGCAATGCTTTACTTGAAGACCACTCTGCTGATGGTGAAAGGGTACTCATTGATACCAGTAGTGGGGACTCTCACTCTCAAGACATCTTGTTGGGTTGGCACGTAGCCTCCTGCTGTAATCCTGTCCAAATCATCTAGGTAGCTGTAATAACAAAAAAACCACTCATAATAAAAATAGCTATTTATAGTCAAAAAGTTTGGCACACTCAACTATTTAGCTGAATCAGATATCTGAAATTCTCTTCGTCTTGAAAAGCAGGTTTGTACTCCTGCATCCAACCAGACTCTCTCAACCATTCCACTCAATTCTGGTGTGATTTCTTGAGCCACATCAGGATTGATGGAAGCAAGAGTCTTCAGAGTTTCTTCAGAAACCTCTGATTCGTATGCTATTCCTAAATTGTTCATGGCCTCCACTAGCTGGCCAATAGCAGTGTAAATATTTCTATGGATCAAGACTACAAACTTGAGACGATCGCTATTAGAGTAACCCCCTCCATGAATAATCCGCATCTGCTTGATAAAGGTGCTCTTTCCAGACTCTCCAGTACCTAATAGTGTAAATGGGCACATGATTCTGTTACGAGACAGAAAGCAGCCACTAGCTACCGGCCAAGTGGGTACAAATTATTACTAGCCACAGAGTTAGACCTGTACCTAATAGCAACAACTTTATCTCTTTGTTGGCTTCTTTTTTGTCTCTTGTCAGTTGCCTCTCGATTTCCTTGTTGATACGGTTCTGAGCCCTGGCCTCTTCACTCAGGAGACAGGACATTGTTCCTCTCCTTCGCTTGGCCAAAGGTTAACACTAACTTCCAACTAAAACCTTTGGCTCCCACTCCCTTGATATAATATTAATACATGCACAATGAATGTGTGCTGTTGTTGGTAGTCAGGTAAAACCAGTTTATTTTGCTACTCACCTTCCACAGGCTGGAGCCTCCACACTAGCTAATTACAGTTGGTGAGTGTGAAGAACATATAGAGCTAGTACAAAATCTAGCTGAAGCACATCAACTTGCAACCACAGCCTCTCCACACCAAACCAGCACAGCAGAGCCCCTCTAGCCTACAAGGAACATCTTTACTTTCTCCGTGGTCATTCCGTATACTGGTAGGCGTCTTCCATTCCAGTAGCTCGCACGTGATGAGCACGTGAGAATATAGATAGAGGGGGGTGGGCGCGGTCGTCCCTCACTGTCCACAATAATTGAGATCTGCAAAGGAGAACTTCTCGACTGTTGGTAGCTAAATGCTGGGCTGAAAGTGCTGTACACTTCGTTCGATCTCGGTTACATGGTTTCATAATCGTCGGGAGGAGAAAGGACTAAGTAGATACTTGTCTGTCAATTTGGAGCTGGTGAAGGGTAATCATTCTGATCTTTGGATAGCTACATCATCAGCTCGTGTGATGGCGTGCTCGTGCTTGCTGGATGAAGAGGCAAAGGCTCAGTTACGCATTAACAGGGCCATAGAACGAGACTTGGTACAATGGAAGAAGGACAACCAGAAGGAATTCAAGTTATTACTCTTAGGTAATAATTGCTAAGTTGTAAGCTATGATTGTACTTACTAGCTAGCTACCTGGCAGCTCAGCTAGCTAGCTAGCCTAGCTCCTGAGTGGTTGTATGAGGTTTATCATACCCTGGATTATATTAGGTACTGGTGAAGCAGGGAAGAGTACCTTCATCAAGCAGATGAGAATCATTCATGGTGCTGGCTATACAGATGCTGATCGTGCACAGTTTAGAGTCTTGGTGTATCGAAACATCATCCTGGGTATGAAGGTACTGACTATGGCAATGGACAGCCTGAAAATCAGATATAGCAATGCAAGCAATCAGGTTAGTACATAGCAACAGATCACTATGTGCACTATTTGCCAACCACATACCTCAGCAGTCTCAATAGGATATCTCTAAAATAGCAGATTTGTTTTATGTACCCCCACTAGCTATCAAGTTTCACTCTGCCCTTTCCTTAGAGCAATGCCAAGATCTTTGCTGACATTGACCACGAGGAACTCATTGGGATTACAGACAGTCAGTTCAAGGCTCTGCACAGTCTCTGGCGTGACTCCGGAATTCAATCCTGTTACGAAAGAAGAAGAGAATTTCAGATTTCGGACTCTGCCAAATTGTAGGTTGTGATGCTTTTAGCAATGATACAATTGACTGACCAATTGAACCTATAGCTATTTTGATAATCTGGAGCGAATAGAGGCCCAAAACTACGTCCCAACCATTGCAGATGTTCTGCGTGCGAGAGAGCCTACCACTGGTATTAATGAGTACAACTTCCAGATGAGAAAAGACGTCGTGTTCAGGTGTGTCGGTACATACTGTCATGCCTTGTAGTCATAATCTTCGTATTGCCCAGAATGTTGGATGTTGGGGGTCAAAGGTCAGAGAGGCGCAAGTGGATTCATTGTTTTGATGATGTAAAGGCCATCATTTTCTTGACAGCAATCAATGAATATGACCAGGTATATAGCTGTTGTTTGTTGTTGTTGCTTTGCATTTGACAGTACTGAGTCTCCATGCAGGTCTTGTTTGAAGATGAGAATCAAAATCGCATGTGCGAGAGTTTGGCTCTCTTTGAATTGATCAACACGTACCCTTGGTTCAGAGAGTCTTCTGTGATCCTTTTTCTCAACAAGACCGATCTCTTCAGTGAAAAGATAGTAAAGTCACATTTGGGGGACTACTTTTCAACATTCACTGGTAGGAGATTATTGTGCCGCAGTGTTAGAAAATCATGCTTACACTTTGTCACAGGTGAGAAAGGGGACCCTGATGCAGCCAAGGAGTTTATTCTGGAGATGTTTCTATCTGTGAATCCTGATCCAGACACTAGACGCATTTTTCCTCATTTTACACAAGCTACAGACACAGAGAACATCAAGAGAGTGTTCCAAGATGTTAGGGAACACGTATTGGAACAGAACCTGAAAGACTACAACTTGATGTGAGCCTTTTAGTCTTAGTATTTGTCCGTCTCATGCCTACCCACCTGATATGATGTAAACTACTAGCTAGATTAGAGATGACCATGATCTTGTCCTGCTATTTTTTTTTACTAATGCGTTTCGTTCCGCATTTCTCCCTGATTTATTTATAATGTATACATGTTACATGTCTACCTAAGGTATCAGAAAAACTAGTTATTTTTTTTGCACTGTAAATTCTAATTTCATCCTCATTATGTTATGTTTTTAAAAAAATCTATTATCTATATCACGGTACTACCTACTAGTGCATCGTTTAGCCATATTCACGACTTTGCAACCTATATACGTACATCTCTAAGTGTGTGGTATGATGTGTAGTAAATAACAAGTTGGTCAATCTGTATCTGAACTCTCCCCACCACCTTCTTGCTGCGATTCTTGTAATCTTGGTTTTTTTGATGAGCTTGGACCTGCTTCACCATCCCCTTCCTCCTCTTCGTCTGTCACTTCCTCATCATCCCCAGAGCCAGGCTGGTCTCCGTCAGGGTCATAATCTCCTTCCTCACTGTCCTATACATACACAATGTAGTCAAAATCCACATAGGAACATCCCACTATCACCACCCACAGATCTCAGGTCATTATTGAGAAGGTAGTCCAGTCCTGGCTCATCATCATCATCATCATCATCCTCTTCATCATCCTCTTCTTCTCCCTCGCTGTCCAGCTCTTCTCCCTTGGCATTCACGCCATCCAGAGACTGCAGGGCCGTCAACAACTCAAAAACCTGACAACGATACTCGTTCAGGGAGGTGATAGGGCAGTTGTACAAGTCCAATGAAGACAATTGTGATAGAGTAGTCTGGAGGAAAGTAGGCCAGAAGAGTAAACGTCAACAGTAGCTAATGAGATTGTTGTACCAGAGGTTTCAAATCCTCCAGTTCCCCTATTCTGTTTCCAGCTAGTCCAAGACGCGCCAATTGAGGACATTTGGAGAGAGCACCCAGTCCTCCAGTCAATTTGTTATCGCCCAGTTGTAACTGTACTAAATGAATGAAATTTGATCTGCACAATTGAGTTATACACGCACCTCCCTTAAATTTGGTAAGGATGGGAAACCGTCTAAGGATACTAGTCCAGCATTGACAATGGATAGTCGACACAGGTTCACGAATTTTTCCAATAACCCTGTAACCTCACTGCAGCGAGCATTGTCCAATACAAGCTCAGTCACCTGCATATCGATTCATAGTTTATATATCAGAGCTATACAATGTATAAGAGTATAAATGACAAATTGCTTTACTAACTTCCTCTGGTGCCTTGTCCTT
>JAAGOD010054300.1_pt1 | contig 10512 bp, 18 predicted proteins | sample 8389681 | NCBI WGS metagenome assembly JAAGOD01 (sample SAMN13964374, study PRJNA552185) | sponge metagenome | biome: deep-sea hydrothermal vent fields; feature: spots directly above weak diffusing fluid; material: seawater and sediment | host: Tedaniidae sp. KZ-2020 ... | reverse complement strand
TTAGAATTTTATTTAATGCACACTTCAATTCTATGAACTGGGGAAATTACCTTTAAATGATGTGATGGCTACTCTTAGACCAGGCACAGGTTCTCAGGACATTAGAGCGCAACTTCAGAAGGATAGGGCCGCAGATGCACTGGCTAAGGCTTATGTATGACTAGTGTCAGGAATTGAGGTTTCTGGATGGATGTTTGGTTATTTTATTACAGTCTGTGTCAGTTCAAGGTTGCAAGTATGCCTGTGTATCCTATCATCCTCAGCCACGTCATGACCCTCCTCATATTATTTACACTCCAGGATTTAAGAAAGGCGATTTTATCCATATTAAAGAAGTGAGTTGATAGCTTACTTTGAAGCTGTGGTTGTCTGACAGTAGATAAGTATTGGTTCACACCGCTGGGTGGGACCATAGACTATAGAGTCCTTGAACCTCTATAGTCTAACTTGCTTCATTTTCACTCTTTGTTCCATTCACTTAGCAGGGGTTCATACATGATTTTCGGTGAGGGGTGGATATTGACCAAAGTTGAGACAAAGGGTGTACGACATTCTAGAGGGGGTTATCTAGGATTTTGTCTCTCAGCGATCATCAGTTTTGGTGCAAGCTGAAAGCCAGCTTTGGGGGGGGGAGGAGGGGAATTCTGCCGTTAAAAGGATGGGGGAATATCCTCGTGGCATGGAAAGACACTCCTATTATTGCAGCCTAGGTGTAAGTTATCTATTGTCATCTGCTATTTGCATATTATAGGAGTATAGTGATGATTGGTGGATTGGCCGAATAGTTGGTCATGAAAGCCACGTAGTGTTTATTCCAAGGTAAGGTCATTGCTATTAAACATTGATCTTATTACAATGCTTTGGAAGGGAAGAGAAGTTGAAGGTTATAGTGAGCGAAGATGCCAAAGGTGATCAGGTTAGTGTCTAGATGTAATACTGCAAGCGAAGGTGTACGCATTTATTGTGGAGGTGCCATAAGGTGGTTGTCCTTACATTATGGTAGCTCATTGGGCAATTGCAAGTCAAAATATTATAAGACTTTGCTGTAATTATGGTTCTAAGGCCACCCTTTACAGGGAGCAGGAGAGCAGGAGTATGAATATAGACATTTGAACAACAAGTGGTGTAGTGCTACATATTATTCTCCAGAAGTGACCATGGGATTTTGTATTAGGTGACTGTGTACGAGGATGCTCCAATTATGAGACCAATAGTTTTTTTGGGTCCCTCTCTTAAAAATTGTAAGGTGCGTGTATGGATGATGAAAATGGTCTTGTTGTGTGATCATGTTGGTCATTATTATAGCTCTCCCAATTCTTGCAAATTCCTTTAATCAATTTTATGAAAGATAAATTTGCTGATAGACTGGTTACTGTAACTGAGCATCCCCTTGGTGAAAGATCAGGTACGCTATAAATTAAGTGAAATGTGATTAAACTACACTACACCTTCCAAATGTTTTTTAAGTTAATAGTTTGGAAGCCAGAGTTTTTCAAGCTGGAAGAGCATTGAACCTGGTTTTTCTTGACAGTCATGCAAGTTATCCTGGAGATTTGGATGGGGCATCTAAGCTCCATCCACTTCTTATTCATGTTCAGGTTTCAAGACCTACTGTAAGCAACTTTTCCTGGCTTGATGTGCATCTTTGTGACTCTTCTGTACTATTAGGTTTTACAGAAACTAATATGGCAGATCACAACTAGCTCTAGGGAGAGAGGCCTCATGTTGGATGGTGCAGACCAGCTTTCTAAGACTTCAGTGAGAATACAATTTACGTATATCTATGAATGCGCTGAGGTTCAATTTTGCTCCTTAGAATCAATGTGACTTACTTATCAATGAAAGCAATTTGGAAGACGCTTGTCAGAAATTGGAACTCTTCTTGGAAGGCTATTGGGCATTTACCAGGTCCATCTTTTTGACATGATCAATGAATATTATACTAAGGCAACTCACACAGACCACACACTATACCACTATTTAAACTTTGTTTTACGACTTCTTGGTTTTTTAACAGTTGTGTCTGTCCCAGACAAATGTCTTTCCATATTTTCCTCTCCTTCTTGGTTCAGCTCATCACTCTTTTTTGTCGCTTCACAGTTTTCACAGTCACTTTTTATCACTCTGTCATTGTCACCATCAGCATTTACAGTTTCTCTGTGGAGTACATGATCATGAATAGTACAGTGGAACCTCCCAATAAAGGACACCTTGGGGTCAGCCACTTTGTCCTCTGTTGAGAGGTTGTCCTTATCTCGGACCAGAGAGTGTCCCTTGTAGGGAGGTTGTCTCGGAGGGTCCTTTATCGGAGATTCCACTGTAGTCACTTGTACAGAACTCATGCACTAGGACTATTATCATCTTCAATGTTCCCCTGACACTTACTCTTGCATAGTGTGTTTCTTCTTTCTCCTACTCTTCTTAGGAGACTTTCCTTGCTCTGTATTCCCTGCTTCTATTTCTTCAGTATTGATCTGTTCTGTACGAGTATCTTCTTCAACACAAACTTCACTGCCTGTACTTTCAGCTACTACTTCTAGAGTTGAATTTGGTCTCTCTTCCAAGCCTTCCACTTCACTCTTAGCTGTGTTTTGATCCAATTGCTTTCCCACAATTTGTTCCAGCTTTTTCTTCAGTTTTTTCTTTCGTGGAGGAGGGGTAGGTTGAGTGTCACTTTCTGGGATAGTCATAGAGGGATCTGTGTCCTCAGTTGGGACAGCTGAGGACACAGTTGTGACAACTGTGGGTGCTTCCTCCTAAAAGACAAATAGTTAGTCAGTCAGCCTGCCTTACGTGTACACACAAAATTAACCACCTGATGTTCACCTTCAGAATCATCACTGTCTTCAGTATCTGTGCTGCTGTCATCATTCTTGCCGTCTTGCGTAGACTTGGTAGATTGGGGAACATTAGTAGTTAAGACACTGGACACTAGTTGAGCAGCTGTTTTAGCTGGAGGAGGGGGACGCTGGACTTGAACCCCTAACAATAACAATATTTTAATGCATTGTATATTCTTCACTATATCCTACCTCCTGATCTACTCTGTAATGTAGACATGTCCTTAAAACAGTCAGTGCACACTCTCTCCATTTTCTTTGAGTCGACCTGAACATATTGAGTGCTCTGTGTGTGCAGACTTAAAGCCATGCGATGAGGGGAACATGCAGAACAGACAACTCTCCCACAACGTCTGCAGTGATGCTTACGAACGAAGGCTGTAAACTTGACAGAGCAAACCATGCATTCCTTTGACATGGAGTCTGGAACCCATACTGGTTTGGTGACCATTTGCTTGTCATTTGAAACTGAAATTACATAGTGTTGTTTTATTATTACAAAAGGTAATCTCATTCTACTCACCCAATTGAGCTACTTTATTAATATGCTTGTGCAAGTTAGCCAACCAGTTCGCTTTGTCTGCACTAGACAGCGAAAACACATGGAAAGATTTATCGGCATGACTGATCTGAAACGCATTTCCTGCATCTACAATCATAAATAACAGTTCACGCCGACACTCACGATAAATTAGTACGACATAACCTAATTCCATTTGTTCAGAATCCTCATCAAAATCAGCATTGACACGAGGCTGATAAAAGCATTCAGCACTGACTGACATTTGAGACAATGGCAAGATATGCTGATTACTGTAGCGATTAGCCACAACTGAACCGTACACCTATAATTAGAGAGGGCTCTATAATTAGAGAGGATTTGCTTGTGTGTTGGCAACAGACTATGTACTTACTAGGATATCATTGAACAGAAAAAAGTGCCTTTTTTTTGGTCCTTTGCGGCACACTTTCCAAAGTATGCCTTCACGAATAAATATTCGACCCGGATACAGCAACACCTACGATATCATAACTGTTCTGAAAGGCAACTTTCACTGGATATATTATGCAATCACCATGCCTCCTGTAAATCTATTTTGAATTTCAGTGATCTTCTCAATGTTGAAGTCCGACTGAGCCAAAGCAGCTTCAGACTAAACATGACATACCAAGGTAAGTTTTCTTAGACTACTAAAACTACAATCATACATCAGTCATCTGGATACCAGAAGTAGCCACTTGTCCACCTCCTTTCTTTTTAAAGAAATTAGCCATCTTTTGAGAAAAGAAGTGTATCCACAGTATGGGCACTTACTCCTTTTTGGGAAGACTACTTTAGAGCCACGCCTAGTGACTAGGTGCTCATTAATTTGAAAACTTAGCTGATAATGGCTCATCTAGGAGTGATGATAGACCGTTTGGGTCTTCTGAGAAAACTGATGCGAGGACAAAAGGTGCCTTTGGATGCTTACCTTGTACCTACAGATGATGCACACCAGGTACACGTTGTTGGTGCTGCATTCTTTTTTTGTTGAGTCATCTTACCCCATAGAGTGAATACATAGCTGAGTGTGACAAAAGAAGGGAGTTCATCTCTGGGTTTACTGGCTCTGCAGGTACAAAGTTTGAGTGCGTCAGTATGTATTCTGATGATATTCCTGCAGGGTTAGTGATTGTGACACTGGAAAAGGCACTGTTGTGGACTGATGGTCGTTACCATCTTCAAGCTTCGCGAGAATTGGATGTAGCAGTATGGACTTTGATGCGCCAGGGTACAGCAGACTAATAGCTCATGGCACCTATTGCAACTCTTCTTGAATGTAGGGAATGACGATGTTCCATCTCCTGAGGAGTGGTTGGCTTCTAACTGCCCTAAAGGAGCAGTTGTAGGATTTGACCCTACCTTAATTTCTCATGCTAAATTTTTGAAGTATTCTAAGGTTTGTGGTATGGTTTGGTGTTTAATTCGAATTGATGCATTTCTTGAAGGCACTGAAGAATGGTTGTGGTGCAGTTCTTACTAGTGTGGAAGTTAATTTGGTGGATATGGTATGGAGCAATTCACGCCCGCCTCTTCCCAGTAGTGACCTCCACATTTTAGCTCAGGAATACTGTGGCAAGTTTGTGTGTACTCGTCTCTGTATTGTGTTGGGAACTGAGCTTGATTATATTACCAACAGGTCGGCGTTGGCAGGAGAAGGTGGAAGATGTTCGCAAGACTATGAAGGAGAAGGGAGTGTCGGTTTTAGTTGTGACAGCATTGGACGAAGTGGCATGTATGTAGGTGCTGAAATTCGATAGAGGTATTTTTATTAGATCTGTACTCTGCAGGGTTATTTAACTTGCGTGGAGCTGACATTCTGTACAATCCAGTGTTTATTTCCTATGCCCTAGTGACAGTGGAGGATGTGCGGTAATACAAATAATGGGGGCAGGCAATTTAATATTTTGAAACACTCTCGTTTTAAAGACTGTATGTTTCTGAAGAAAGAATGAAGTTGTCAGCTCTCTTAGAATATTTACAAGGTGCCAGATTGGCGTTATACTCCCAAGTTTATGCTGATGTTCAGCAAGTCATCAGTTCTTGCTGTGATGGTAAAATTTGGATTAGTGAAGACTCTTCTCACGCATTGGCTAAGCTTGTGCCGGAGTCAAGACTCTGTTCACTGCCATCACCGATTCAACTTTTGAAAGGAATAAAAAATTCAGTTGAAATTGCAGGAATGAGGAGTTGTCAGGTAATTGAAATTGTTCGTCCTGCCACCAATCTTTTTCTTTCCCTGCATTATAGGTTAGAGATTCTGCTGCCCTATCTTTTTCTTTCCCTGCATTATAGGTTAGAGATTCTGCTGCCCTCTGTGAGTATCTGTGCTGGCTAGAGCAGGAGGTTAGTTCTAGTATCACGTTCATAGGGTATTCTAAGAGTGGTATGGTATCTTTTAGGTACCTGGAGGGGAAATTGATGAGGTCTCAGCTGCTGATAAATTGGAGAGCATTAGGAAGTGTGTGAGCTTTCGAATATTAATTCTAAATGATTTAGAACTTTTTCTTTAGAAAGCTGCAAAGTTTTGTGTCACTAAGTTTCCCAACCATTTCTTCCTCTGGACCTAATGGTGCTATTATTCACTATCGGCCAATGCCCAATACAGCTCGTAAACTGTCTGTGAACGAGCTCTATTTATGTGACTCAGGAGCACAGTATTTGGATGGCACTACTGATGTTACCCGAACCGTGTCATTTGGTCAACCAACACCGAAAGAAAAGGTTTCTTGTGATGGTTGCCTACTCATTTTATCAGCATCCTCTTGTTGGTTGCAGGAATGTTTTACGCTGGTACTCAAGGGGCACATTGCTTTGTGTTCGGCTGTGTTCCCTAATAAGACTCTGGGGAACCAGCTAGACATGCTAGCACGCTATGCCCTGTGGGAGGTTGGGTTGGATTATAATCATGGCACAGGTCATGGAGTGGGTTCCTTTCTCAATGTTCATGAAGGACCGCACGGAATCTCTAAACGCAGAGCATACACTGAGCCATTCCAGCATGGCATGTTTGTCACTGATGGTAATAATCGCTGCAGTTATTAATGTCAGGACCTCAATTATAAACACTGCAGAGCCTGGATTTTATGAAGTTGGTGCTTTCGGTATAAGAATTGAAAATGTTGAGCTAATCAGAAATGTTGAAACGAAGTATAATTTTGGTGGTACCCAGTTCTTGACTATGGAACCACTGACTCTGGTTAGTTTTGTGGAATTTATTGGGGTCAAGTTATTAGCATGGTATGCGTCAGGTTCCCATCCAGCAAAGGATGATTGACACTTCTCTCCTCACTCAGAAAGAGGTAGTTTTTATTTTATTAGCCTTTGTGATACATAATGCATTCTGTGTTAGGTCGAGTGGGTCAATGAATACCACACTGCCTGTTTGGAGCTAGTAGGTCAACATTTGCAGAAGAAAGGCAAAACTGATGTTTTTGAGTGGTTGCAAAGAGAGACTCTACCTATAAAACCTTGATGTTTGTAAAAAGTGAAAGGTTGCATTCTATTGTTCTGTTTGGTGAATATCGTCTGATATCTCTACATCTTTAGCAACCTACAAAAAATTCAATCACACATAGTTCACCTCAATCACAAACATCTTTACCTCAGGAGCTAGCTGCTGAGTAAGTCCGTTTGACATGGCCTGCATGTTGGGCACAACACTGCCTACTGAAGGGACAGGACTAGTGATGAGGGGAGACATGGAAGGCATGTTAGCCAATTGGGACAGCAGAGTCACTCCACCACTGCCCCCCTGCTGCAGTTGCTGCTCGCCTACACCAGCAGAGTCTTCACCAAACAAAATCAATCACTCATGAATCAACCACCACTGGCAATCAAACACATACCAGATGATCCTTGACTTTGCTGCACTATCAAAGGACAGTCCTTATGAGCAATGAGGATGGACTTAAGCTGTTGCACTTCAGAGCGCAGCATGGCAACTTCCTGGGTGAGGTTCTGATTGAAAATATCAAGATCCTTATTCTTGTTTTCCAGGCTGTCCACCCAAACTTTTTTTTTGGCTCTGCAGCGACTTGCTGCAGCACGATTTCTCTCAAGAAAACGTTGCCTTTTTATCTCTGGGTCTTCCTCATCTGGTTTTCTCCCACGTTTCCTGTGATGATGTAGTGTGTGGTGCATACTGCGCAATCATTACAATGTCCTACCTGCGAGCAGGAATCTCAGTCGGAGATATAAATGAGTCCTCGTCAGAAGGAGAAATGGCTTCAGACATCTACACAGACAGTGCAATCACGCGTGCAGTACATAGACAGTAAACAGCTTACTGGGATCATGCTCTTCAGTGCTTGAGCCAGTGCTTCTGGAGAATGACCTAGCTGGTGAGCAATAGTCTGTTCCAGCAGCCTCTGCTGCTCTTTCATGTGAATAGTCTGGAGGAGCTTTTGCTTGGTAAGTGCTGATGCTGTGCTGATGTGAGCTGGTGCAGTGGCCATGGCAACAGGTTTGTCCGGATTGACCAGATTAGCTGGTGGAGCTACTGGAATTGTTGCTACCACCACTCTGCCGGATTCATCACCAGTTGCTGTCACTGGCTGCATCTCAACTGCGTCATTATCATTTTACACTCACTCTGTGACAAAGAAGTATGTAACTACAACAAGCTTACACTTCTCCGGCCCAGAAGTATGATTCTTTGGCTGACTTTTAGTTTGACCATCGTCAGTAGCAGACTTGAAATCCTGATCAAAAGGATTAGCCTCTTCAAGTTCCTGGAACAGCCCACTCTCTTCACAGCTTCTAAGGAAGCGTGTTGGGGTAGGTGTCTGGTCTGCAATCACAACAGCATATAGCTAGCTAGCTGCATCATGCAACTGTAAACATACTTACCTATGAGCAAAGAATCTCCCTGCTTGAATCTCAGGGACAGAGAGAATTCGTGCTTTTGCTGGTGAGTACTCAAGTGATCATGATTTGCAAACCTCTGAAAGGATGATGTAAGCTTTTAATTAAAAATGGTTCCTTATAGAGGTGACATAATCTTGCTTTGTGTGATGTCATTGGCCAAGGAGTGACTTCTTTAAAACAATCCCCATCATGCAACCACTCCCTTCAGTTCTTACCTGTCCACAACCTTGAAAGTTACAGAGAAAAGGCTTATCACTACTCTCCGACATGCTTGAATCGTGGAGAAGTTCTCAAAAATTTGAAAGATGGAGATAAAAGAGCAAACTAGGTCTATGTCCTCCTATCCCAGGACAAGTCCAAAAGGACTACAGTCTCTCCTTGTGTAGAATCAGAAACTAGCCTAGCTAGGGGGGAGCTAGAGAGATGGGCGGTGACCACCGCGCCCACTGCACTGATTACGTCACTTCTCAGATAAATGATGTCACCACATGGATGAATTTGTACATTCTGAATCTTAGGTAGCTAACATGAATGGGTAGCATGTGTGTTTTGCATGGAGGCCTCTATGAACAATTGGCGCTCCTGAAGAGTATGAAATTGCTGCCTCAGGCTGAGAAGACGAGATTGAGCCCTATGCAACATACAAAGAAATAACATTACACATGCCTATGAGCATATTACACATGCCCCATGTACGAAAACTTCCTAAACAATTATAAACTGACTGTTGCAGACTTTGCTTCCTCTTGTGGCGCTCACGACGATTGCCAGATGGTAGCTCAGCCATTCTGCGTGCTGCTGCTATTATCTTCTCTTCCACTTCCACTTCCTTTCTTATCTGTGCCATAGAGTCACCTGAAAGGTCTAAGGACTGCCCCTTGAATGGAGTATGGTGGTTATTATTACTGATGGTGGGGGTAGTTTTTGTTCGAGGGAACCTTGATTCTGTGGAAACAATAGGCTCTCAACAAAACAATTGCTACAAAGTGAGCGCATTACCATTTACTGGGACGGTCATCAATGCTGGCTTAGGACGGCGGATACTGGACAGCTTTCTCTTCAGAGGTGCTGGATTCGCTTGCTTCTACAGAACAACAAGATCATGCATTACCATCAAGAAATTGCTGGTAAACTGACCTCTGTGGAGTAAGGCTGAGCTAGAAGTTCACCACCAGATGAAATGCAGTGATGACTATAGTAATCTACTAATTCTACCACGGAAGGAAATGACCTCTTTGCACCATACAGTTCGTATCTCAAACTTGGACCACGTTTAGTATCAACACGAAAATGTCTTACACTGCCAGCATATCTTAAAGAAAGAGCATATTCACCAACACGATTTTCAGACTCTCTGATCAGAAAACAGTCAAACTTGACCAGTTTTAGTCTCTCCTCAGCTTTTTCTCTTGAGAGTTTGCCCTGAAACCATCTGGAATTGTCATAGTTAGGAGTTATTGACTCTTCACCCCCATTCTATACTTGCTCACATATGTGCCTGCAAGTCAGATGAAGTGGGTACAGATTTGCGAAGAGTAGAGGATGAAGATTTCCTCCAACTCAATTTTTTGCGGCTCAAAGTAGGTGACTGAGAAGGACTCGTGGCTCTATCATAATCAGAGGATGTAGGCTGAGAAGAGGGCAAGGTGTGACTTGGTCTTGGTGGAGGAGATGGAGGGCACGAATCTGTACTCATCTGGTGGAGATCATCGGATCACAAATTCAACTCCTTACTGTCGAATAATAACTTACCGATTTAGGAAACATATTCTTCTTCCTAGAGATACTCTGTCTGAAGACTACAGTAAATAGTACAGATGGACATAATAATCATCACTCAACAATACTCTATGCCTTACTTCGTTGCAGTTTTTTGGCGGATTGGTTGAATAAGTCTAGAGCTGAATCCAGCTGACTCCGGTGCCACGGTTTCAGCATGACCTGAAAATAGCAGCACATCGTTGATCTTGCTGACTAGTTTAGATCTGTTGCCCATACCATTGTCTTGCCAATATGCCACTCCTTCAGATTAGCTCGATCAAGTATAGTGAAACATTTCTCCTTATCAGATATTTGAGATTCGCCAGTAACAAAGAGAGCTTTGTAATTTTTGACAAAATGAGAATGTTTCAGTCTGACTGGGAAGCCACAAGATTGGATTAGAGCAATGTCTAATATTTTAAACTGCTGTAATTGATTCAACACAAATTCAGAATTAAAAGTCTCCTCTTCATCCTAAGGGGGGAGGGGGGGAGGGATAAT
>JAAGOD010072354.1_pt1 | contig 10513 bp, 9 predicted proteins | sample 8389681 | NCBI WGS metagenome assembly JAAGOD01 (sample SAMN13964374, study PRJNA552185) | sponge metagenome | biome: deep-sea hydrothermal vent fields; feature: spots directly above weak diffusing fluid; material: seawater and sediment | host: Tedaniidae sp. KZ-2020 ... | reverse complement strand
TTACTATTAATTTTAAGTAATAATTTTATATTTTTTTGGCGGTTGTAGCTCAGTTGGTAGAGCACCGGATTGTGATTCCGGTTGTCGCGGGTTCAATCCCCGTCAGTCGCCCCAAGTTTTTTTTGGTTTTGGAGGATTTTGGTTTTAATTTTTTGTTTTTAGATTTTTGTTTTTTGTTTTTAGATTTTTGTTTTTTGTTTTTAAAAGCATGTATAATTAAAATTCTGTCTTTTGCTTTAGTAAAATAAAAAACTCTTTTTAATCTCTTGGGGAAATAACCTAATAGAGCTTTGTATCCCATGATTAAAACTTGCGCTCTTCATTATTTACATAATGTCTCATATTTAGGACTATTTGTAATGATCTCTCTATTGTCGCTACAAGAAGCAAGTATAAGTTATCACTGCTTGGCATAAAAAGACTACTGTATTATTTATTTTACTTGTAAAGCAGATTTTTTGTACCAAATTATTTAATTCAAGTATTTTTTTATCGTCTGCATACAATGAGACGGTATAATTTCAATATTAGGTCGATCAAGATGAAGTCTATGAATTTTTTGAATTGTTTCTTTATACGCCTTTGGATCGTCGTTAATAATGTTAGTTATCTTGCTTGGAAAAATAAGATTCTTATATGTTTTACTAAAAAAACACGCATCAGCGATAAGAAATATTTCTGAATCTCGGGTTTTTAAAAATAAACCCAATTGCCCCTTAGCATGACCAGGCAACTCAACCCCTAAAATAGATCCATCGTCAAAAATATCGTATATGACAGAGAAGTATTTGTTTAAAAAATGATCTTCTTGAATGAGTTTTTTATCCCCCAAAGTTATTGATCGTTGACTAAATTTATTTGGAAGAAGATTTGGAACATAAGCCAGTAAAAGAGCTGAAATACCTTTTTTCCCTTTAAGGTGGTTAAAAGAATTTTCCGTATATATAAATTGTGATTCAGGAAAATCTTTTAATCCAGCAATATGATCTGCATGAAAATGAGAAATAATTATATGCCGAATATTTGATGGCGAAACACCATGGCGTTGAATCTGCGAAACTAAAGAATCACTTTCTGTAACTTTAACAGGAGTTAGCATTGCATAAATTTTATAAGGAAACGATTTTGTTTCCTTATAAAAACGGCTTGAATAGCCTGTATCAAATAAAATCCATCCTTTATTAGGATGCTTAATGAGAACGGCAAGGGCTGGGAACTTTACCGAACTTATTTTCCCTCCTTTAATGGCAATAAATTCAGGGTGAGTACAATACCCGCTCTGGAAAAAAAAGATTTCTACTTTCTTATCCATAATTACTTATAAACTCCTGACACAATAAAGTGTTCTTAACTCCATCATCTAAAGTTACCTTAGGGCAATAAGATAGCTCTCTTCTAGCTTTTGTAATATCCAAAGTTTGTGTTTTAGCAAGAAGGCCAACTGTGTAACGAGTCAAAGCTGGCTCTTTTTCAAGTTTTAAAACTCTATAAGAAACCTCTAGAAAATAAGCAAAAAAATATGCCAATGGAAATGATATTTTTCGGTCTGAATTACTTATGTCCATTTTTTCAAAAATTTCCTTTAAAAAAGGCCATAGCTTAACAGGCTCTCCATTAGTAATATTATATTTTTGACCAAAGCATGACTCTCCTGCATAAATGGCACAATTGATAGATTCCACAACATTATCTACATAAGTTAAATCTGCCATATTGTTACCATTACCAATAGTAGGGAGCCCTTTGTTTTTTGCAACCCTAATAAGTCTTGGTAAGAGGGCTCTGTCACCTGGGCCAAATATAGCTCTCGGCCTTAAAATAATAGTATTTAAATTCTGCTCTTTAAATGCCTTATCAATCAAACATTCTGCTTGATACTTAGAGCGAGTATAAAAAGAAGGGAAAGGCTCAGAAATATGCTCTTCTTCACTAATGTTTTTGTGGTGTCGAAATTTAAAATAAACACTCGGAGAAGAAATATAAACAAACCTCTTTACCTTAGCTTGTACAGATAGATCAATAACATTTTGAGTACCAATTACATTGGTATTATAAAAATCCTCTTGTTTTCCCCAATTCGATGATAAAGCCCCAGAGTGAACAACAACATCAACATTGTCAAAAAGATCTTCCATAGATTTTTTGTCTATCAAATCACAAGAATAAAAAGAATGCCCTAATTTTCTTATAAGTTCACCACGCTTTCGATTTCTACCCAATGCAATAATATTGTATTTATCTTTATCAAACATCTGACAAACTCTAAATCCAAGAAACCCCGTTGCGCCTGTCACTAAAATATTCATAAATCCACCCGTATCAATAAAATTAATATTATATAAAGTTTTGACTTCTATCCCTCATCAATAAACAAACCCCAAGGCCCCAATAGAAAAACCAGCAGAGGTTCCAATTAACAAAACCTTATCTCCTTTTTGAATATTTCCACTAGAAATAAGGCAGTGAAGCCCCATTGCAATTGAAACAGCAATCATGTTTCCATATTCAGAAACTACATTGTAGTATTTACTACTATCAATACCTAGTTGTTTTTGCATCAAACTTAATGCTGCTGGAGATGCCTGGTGAGGAATAATATGATCAAATTCATCTATTTTTAAATTTGAATCTAGAAGCAAATTTTCAAAAAATAATGGTACTGTTTTTTTGGCCATTTTAAAAATTTTACGTCCATGCATATTAAAAAAAGAATCCGTTTCCTTAACATTTTTTCCTCTGATTGGATGTTTTAATGAGCCACCACTTCTAATTTCTGCATCATGAGCACCAGAAGGGTAAGTCTCAAATCGGCTACAAATAACTTTTGAACCATTGGACGCATTATCTGCCTTTTCAATAATAATAGCACTAGCACCATCTCCTAAAAGAGCTGCTGATTCCCACTCGTCATAATTCAAACCAATAGAAGCAACATCACTACTGACAATTAATATACGCTTATGAACTCCTGAAGCTAATAAAGATGTTGCAACATTTAAAGCTGCTACAAAACTTAAACAAGTTGAGTTAACATCATAAGCTGGAACCCCGATGTCATTTCCTCCTAGTGCCTCTAAGAATAACGACGCATTACATGGAATCGCCTGACAGGCCGTGCCAGAAGCTCCTAAAACCAAATCAATTTCCTTAAGACATAAACCTGTTTGATCAAGAACTTGCTTAATACATTCAGCCGCCATCTGAGGAGCTGACTCTTTCTCTCCAATATAATAACGACTCTTCATTCCTGATTTCTTCTCAATCCAACCATTCGGCTTGCCACAAAGTTTGTCCACCTCTTCGGAGTCAACCCGCCGACTAGGAAGATATATAGAACTACCTAAAATTTTAAACTGTCTATCCATAAGTAACCCCTCAAAATATTTAAAGTTAATATTGTTGTCTTCTTTTGGAAATAATCCGTCTTTTTTTCTTATCAAAATTAATAGGAATTTTTTCAAAATTCAATCTTACTTCGGGGAGAATAACCTCGAACTTTTGGGAAAGTTTTTCAAGAGATGCTAAAACATCAGTCTTAATCTCCTTAAAAGATTGAATATTTTCAGCCTCTAGGGTTAATTCAAAAACACCACTTGTTGTTTCCTCTAAAAGATAATCATTTATGTTATCATTGCAGAAAATAATATTTCTTCTAAAAAAATCTGGATACAAAGGAACAAGTGAATCGGATTCTTTACTTTTCAGATAAATAACATCATCACACCTTCCGTCAATCTGCTTGAGTCTAGTAAAAACATTATCTAGATTATCAACATCTTCCACCAAAATATCGTCTAATCTATAACGAATCAATGGAAGGGACTTTCGGTAAAGATCTGTAATAATAGGAACAAATCTTTCTGACTTTTTATCGATGTAGTCTTTTTCAATAATTATCAAATCTTCATTAAGATATATTTCATGATCTAAATGAGTCATTCCAATATGCCCTTCAGCAGTTTGATAATATTCATGTAGCTTTATATTGAAAGAATCTTCTATATTTTTTTTGTCTTCTAAGGTCAAAACCTCAGCGACAGAAGTTATTTCGCGAGGATTGATTTTCAGCTCTCCTTGTTTTGCCTCTTTAGCCAATTGAAGTAACATTGATGGTGGAGCAAAAAGTACTGTTGGATTATAGGAGTTTAAATCTTCAACAATTTTATCCAAGGAAGTTGTTGGGTCAAAATATTTAAACTGATGTCTCTTTTTAGATTTTGTATCATAAATGGGGTTATTACTTCTTAAAACAAGAGCTAATCTATTCTTCCAAAAAAGATGATTTTGCTTTGCCTTACCCATAATTGTACCAATATAGCGGGCTCTCTCACTCGATGAAGCCAGAAAAATAACTGGCCTGCCGCTTGTTCCAGAAGACGCACCAAAAGCAATATCATCTACGGTTAACTCCTTAAAGTTTCTCGTTTGCTCGGCTTTCTTTATTTTAGAAAAAACATTTTTTTTTTTTAAACCAACAGTATTTATCCGATCAAAATTCTTCATCAATTCAGATTTATTTATCACAGGAATATCTGTTAAAGATACATCTGAATTCCCATTTAAAAGATCACGGTAATATGGAGAGTTCTTTACAATCCAACGCAAATGTTTCTTAAATTTTCTTTTTTGCCAATGAATGAGAGAATTTTTATTTTTAAAATTAGAAAAGTAACGATATTTAAAAAAGTAATAACAAATAAGTAAGTTCTTTTGCCACTCTCTCACCAGCCCCTCCTTGAAACAATTTTTTCAAAATTTTCATGATAGTCAGGTTTAAGAGTTCCCATCAGTTTATCCCAAAAAATAAAGTACAAGCCCATATTATATCTCATACTCTTAGGAACATGATGTATATTGTGATATAACGGCGTTATAATCCATCTAGTCAAATTGTTTTTATGCCACCAGCGAGGCATGAACTCAAAACCAATGTGAATATACACAACATGGAGAAGCATAATAACAAACCAAATAAAAATCGAAAAATGGTGGAGTGGAATAACAAATACTATCATAGGGACGATCAACCCCTCTAAACAGGCTTCAATAGGATGAAAAGAAAGCCCTGCATAAGGAGTAGGGTTGATTGAGCGATGATGTATCACATGTACATACTGGTAAATAATTTTAATGTGCATAAATCGATGTACCCAATAAAACCAAGTATCATGAATCAAAATTAAAAGGACAACCTGAAAAAAGAAATATGTTAATCCAAACTTACTTAAGTCAAAATATAATCTAGTATAATCCCTAAAGAGATATAGTCCCCCAAGAGATAGGCTGAAAATTGCTAACGTCACTAACGAGTTTGTTATTTCAATTTTAGGTATAAAAGACCTATTTTTTAATAGAACTTTAGAGCTCTTATACTTTGAATCTTGACTATAAAAGATTCTCCAGGCGGTATAAGATATAGTAAGGTAACTTGCGACACGAAAAAAATATCCAACAACCACAATTAGAAGAAAAGCGTTATACTCATTTATCATTTTTGGAATCCTTAAAATGCAAAACTATACCTGGCGGAGTTTTTTTTAGATAATTCGGAACAAATCTTCCAGCAGCAATGATGTTTCCACCTCCAACAATACTCTCGTGTCCATAACAAATACCTAAAAGTGGCTGTTTAGAGTCTATCACCCCTATGTCAGTAGGAATAGAGATCGTTTTTTGATCTAACCGTACATCACAATTTATAACAGCCATCGCGGCGCTCTTTCGCCCAAAGAAAGAGAACTGATATGGGCCATGAATAAGAAAAACTTCTTCAAGAGTTTGACAGAAAATAATTTGATTGGCGTGAGAGATGTAATTACTTTTTCCAATAACAGAATACTTAACAATAACATGATCTTCAATTTTTGTCCCTGATGCGATAGTACTCATGCGTATTACAGAATAAGCACCAATTGTTACATTATCACCTAATGTAGCTCCTTCCAAAATAGCTGTTGGATGAATTTTACAATTTTTTCCAATTTTATTCATTCTTTTCAAAAAAAAATAGAAAGGTTTGGAATTACCAGTTACAAATTTATCAAAAAACCACTTAGGCAAAATTTTTCTAGATCGCACTCCCTTCATAAAATGAAGAGCTAGGCTGGTTTGAAGATAATGAAAGGGAGAGGCCATTCTCGAAATAAATGTATCACAAAGGTCATAATGTAATATCCCTCCTTTAACGATCTGAGAAGGGATCTCAATAATGTTTTCATAGGTAACCTGATGCACTATTTTTATATTCTCAGCACTTTCATTGTTATAGATATAAAAAAAATTAAAGACACTCTTTCCATCTTCTCGCTGAGGAAGAACAAAACGTTCATTAAACTGGTTTTCTGCTAAGGCACATTGAAAAGACTCTTTTGCATTTGAGGAAATTTTAACAACAATTTTTATAAACTCTTTTGTAAAGAAGAGGTCTTCATCAAAAATAAAGTAATGAGACTCTTCTTTACTAGTCTCATCTTTAGAAAAAATGTCATTTAACTCATGGCCACATTTTTCAATAACTTGTCTCTGGTACTCCTCAAGAGAAACTCCGTTAAAGACTAGGTCTTGAACAAGGTCTTCTAATCCATATATTTTTTTATTGTCTTTTAATCTATAGAAAAGCATCACTAACTTTTTTGGCACACTTTAAGGTCCCAAACAAGGTTTAATTTACTCAACAATTTCAAGATAATAAACCCAAAATCTATCTCTCTTTGTTGGTGATCAAAATTTGCATAACCTGGTTTGTAATGATGATTATGATGGAGAGACTCTCCAAAACTAAGAACGGTTAACCAGTGAATATTAAGACTGTTGTCGCCAGTATCATAAAAAACTGTTTTTTTCGACTTAAACCTTCTCCAATGACATAACGAAGCAATAGCCATCCAATTGAATTGAAACGATAAAAAGTTTGGTAAAGTTAATCCCCAAAACACTGCCGTAATATCAAATGAAAAATAAAGAAAAAGAGCATAAAATATATGTAGCGTGCGCATCAAAAATGGGTTGTTTCCCAGTTTTATCAACCGATTATTTTCCAAATCTTTTGCTAATTTTTTATGCATTAAGACTTTGTTCTTATCATAAAAGAATAACCACAAAATATTGGCCCAAAACAGATTTTTTTTAGGTGAATGAGGGTCCACATCCTTATCAGAATTTTTGTGATGATAGCGATGAACGATAACATACTCATATGGACTTCCCAAATAACCAATAAGGCCTCCAAGGAGTAGGAAATACTGTAAAAAAGGGTGCATTTCAAAGGAGCGATGGGAAAGAAATCTGTGATACAAAATTCCATTAGCAAGAGATATCCAAATATAATGCAAAACAAATAAGCTCACCACCGTTAAGCTGGGGCTTAAAAAGAAAATAGCATAGAGTGATCCAAAAATATAATAAAGTAATGTTAGTGCATATGGAATATTTAACCCACTACCGATAAACACCCTTTTAACCTCTTCATTTAATGAAACTATCTTTTAACCTCTTCATTTAATGAAACTACAAGAAGACCCTTGCACCCTAGAGGAAAATATAAATAGATAGTTGTAGCATTAATATATTATGTCAAGTACAAATAACTATACTTATAGTATGTGAGGTGGTACTTCAAATTCTAATAATGAAATTATATAGGTGGTGTAAATGGCAGACTGGAGACTCAACTCAAGGAAAGCAAAATTTTGGCATTTAAAAGAAGATAACCGAGTGAGGTGTACTCTTTGCCCTCGAGAGTGTCAGTTGCGATCAGATCAAATGGGTTTCTGCAAAGTCAGAGGTAATGTAAGCGGCGAACTTCATACATACAACTATGGAAAGTCAGTTACTGCCACAGAAGAAGTAATTGAAACAGAAGCAGTTAATCATTTTATGCCTGGAGCAAGAATCCTAAGTCTTGGGAACATAGGCTGTATGTTTGCTTGTGATTTTTGTCAAAACTGGCAAACCAGCCAAATCAAGCATTTGGATCCCACTATTGTGGAGTCCTATACACCTGAACAAATTGTCAATATTGCTATTCAAAATAACATTAAAATCCTATCGTGGACATATAATGATCCTGTTGTTTGGCATGAGTTTGTTTACGACACCGCGAAGATGGCAAAAGAGAAAGGCCTTATAAATCTCTACAAATCAGCGTTTTATATCAATGAAAAGCCTGTGGAAGAGCTTATAGAGGTTATCGATATTTTTAGTATTTCTTTGAAATCAATGGACCCAGAGTTTTACAGAAAAATTGTCAAAGGTAGGCTTCAACCTATGCTTGATGCCACCAAGCAAGTTTATGCAAGCGGAAGGCATCTTGAGATCAGCCAACTGTTAGTTACTGATCGAAATGAGGGTGAAGAAGATATTAGAAAAACAGTTGATTGGGTATTAAATGAACTTGACGAAAATGTTCCTCTCCACTTTGTTGGCTTTCACCCTGCGTACAAGTATCTTAATGTAGAAAGAACCTCAAAAGATAGATTATTAAGAGCCAGAGAAATTGCAATACAAATGGGACTCAAGCACTGCTACATAGGTAATATCTATGAAAATCAGATGGCCGACACAAAATGCACTAACTGTAATTCTACTCAGGTTGAAAGATTTGGATTAACGACAACAATAACTGGACTTACAGAGAGTTCTAATTGTGCCAAATGCAACTCACCGTCATCAATTAAATTTCCTTTTCAAGGAATTCAAAAGGGCTCTGAAACAACGAAATTATGGGAAACAAAAAAAACTAAGAAATATTATTGGAATGAAGAAGTTAAAAGCTTGCATCTTGTCTGTGCAAAAGCTACTTCTCAAACAATTAATGTGCAGGTGAAGTCTATTGGGACAGAAAAATGTAGCTATTATAAAATTGGTAATGAAGGTTTAAATAGAGTTATTATCTCAAGGTCAGCGAATGAAGAAGATGGGATTAAAGTTTCTTGGGACAACATAATGGATCTTTCATTTATGCCCGTATTAGACAGAGCTCATTTTCCAACGTCAGAAGAGGTATCAAAAGTTAGATAATTAAGGGTCTAAAAAATGTATAATCATATTATAAGCCCTTATACAAGAGCTCTTCATTTAAAAACATCTTTAGATGGAGCTGACCCCTCAGTGACTCCAATCTTTCAAAATAGTGCCTTTGAAAACACGTCGCCTTATTTTTATACAAGGAAAGCTAACCCAAATTCAGTAGAATTCGAAGAGGTCACTAGAGTGCTTGAGGGGGCCAATCACTCTATTTCGGTTACAACTGGAATGACTGCTATTTCCCTAGTATTAAATCTTTTAAAGCCCAACCAAACTCTTATTATCAATAAAGATGTCTATGGATGCTCACATAAGCTTTTTCAAAGAATCGCCACAAAAAGGAACATAAACCTTGTTATTCTTGATATGTCTTTGAACATTGATACTAACGAATTTCCCCCTCAGGTAGATATGGTTTTTTTTGAAACACCGACAAATCCATTTCTAAAAACTATTAATATTCAGAAAATTTCTAACTTAGCAAAGAGCATCAATCCAAAGTGTCTCATTGTTGTTGATAATACATGGGCTACGCCACTGTTTCAAAAACCTTTAGAACATGGTGCTGATATATCTCTTTATAGCGCTACTAAATATTTTTCAGGGCACAGCGATGTAATGGGCGGAGTAATCCTAACAAATGATAAGCAGGTTGGGGAAGAACTAAGAGAAGAGAGATTTTATGGTGGTGCTATTCTCCCTCCATACAGTGCATGGCTCCTAAGAAGAAGTTTGCAAACTTTTCACTTGCGAATGAAGGAACATGAAAGAATTACTAGTCACTATGTGGAATTCCTAAGAAAGATTCCTCAAGTAAAAACCATATATTTTCCAAAAATAGATGGAAAGCAATTAAAGTCTTATGGTGGAATTATCTTCTTTGAATTTGAAGACTATTTACTCGATCCTTATCAAAGATTTATGGAAGCACTTGAAATCTTTGGTACAGGAACTGGTATGGCCTGCGTCACCTCAATGATTGCGCAACCTTATAGTGGTTCTCATGCATCTATTAGCGAAAAAGAAAAAGAAAAAATGGGAATAACCCCTAAACTTGTTAGACTCTGTTTTGGCTTTGAAGATCAAAAGGATATAGAGCGAGATCTTTCCCATGCCTTTAGGCTTTTAGAGGATGAAGGAAAGGCATAAATCAAGAGATAGTAAATTTACAAACTTTTTTCAATTAAGCCCTTGCTAGAATTATGTTTTTGTTAAAATATTTTAAAGTAGAAAGATTGTAACCCCTACTCAAACAACTTTTTAGAATCTTGAATATCTAAAAGCAAAACCTGCGCTAAAGACATGCTATCTTTTAACTTCTCTTTAATCTTTTTTTCTTTATAAAAACCTTTTAAATCTTTTTTTGCTTTGGTTAAAATGGCCCTTGCGCCTTCGATTGAAAATCTGTCTCTGTATAATAATTTTTTAATTAAAAATAATTGTTCTATGTTTTTTCTTTTATACATTCTTTGTTTTTTTTCTGATTTTA
>JAAGOD010008270.1_pt1 | contig 10536 bp, 8 predicted proteins | sample 8389681 | NCBI WGS metagenome assembly JAAGOD01 (sample SAMN13964374, study PRJNA552185) | sponge metagenome | biome: deep-sea hydrothermal vent fields; feature: spots directly above weak diffusing fluid; material: seawater and sediment | host: Tedaniidae sp. KZ-2020 ... | reverse complement strand
TGGACCCCTGAAATGAGGCCACCCCTGTATTGAGGCCACTTCAAAATATCCCAAAGTATGCTTCCTATAGTGCAAATTCACCCCTGAAATGAGGCCACCCCTCTAATCAGGAGACTTTGACAGGCCCCAAAAGGGTGGCCGGATTATAGAGGAAGTTCACTGTACTGAGGTTCTACTGTACTATGATTATTTTTGAATTTGGCCTCGTTCTCAATTTTTGTAGGATCGAATCGAGTACAAGAAATTCACACATGAGCTGAAAGATGCTGACTTTGCTCCAGTAAGCTAAGAACCAGCTACATAGCTAGCTAGCCAGTAAGAACCAGCTATACAGTGGAACCTCCAAATAAAGGACACCTTGGGATCATCTACTTTGTCCTCTGTTGAGAGGTTGACCTTCTCTCGGAGGTTAAAAATGTACTATTGCTATGGGAAAGGGTCAGGCACTTTGCGACGTACTCGAAGCTGCAGGTCTCGTTCAGTACGTCCACAAACTTCTGCAGGGTGCTGGGCTCGTACCTCATCTTGTCCTCCAGGGCATCAAACAAGCACCTAGTCCGCTCTGTGTCCGCAATGCTCTCATTCAGGCAGAAGAGTGTCCTTTGTACGGAGGTTGTCCCTTTCTCGGAGGGTCCTTTATCGGAGGTTCTACTGGCTAGCTAGGTGCATGTGATTGAGTACATTCTTGTAGCTTTGCTGCTAATGACTGCTGTTATCCTCTCTCTCTCTCTCTCTCCCTCTCCCTCTCACTTGCAGCATGAGAACCCTCTGTACCTCACTCCCCAGCAGGATTACATGAACCCCATTCGCAGGAGATCCTCCAAGCGATCAGCCCCACCACCCCAGCAGCAATAGCAGACCGCAGCGCTGAGCCAGCTGGCTAGCCAGCTCTGGAGAGGGCTAGCTTAGCTGGGCCTTCAGCGACTGTAGTGAGATTTTGATAATAATAATTATGAATGAATGATTTTAGATAAAATCATCCACAAAAAATAATGAATCCATGCATTTTACTAACCGTTAAATTTTTAGCAGAGGTGCTCTTCATGATTCCTTTTTATATGCAATACTTAGCTACAGCTGGTAGGTATATATAATAATTGTATGATAGCTGAAAAATCTTTGTGGTATTCCTGTTTCTTTGTATCTATATGAACCTTTTTTTGTTTATTCATTCTCATGATATATTTTTTTATCTAATCTTCTCTCAATCCTCTTGCTTTCTGATCATGATTTTTTTTTCTTTTGAAAGTGATAATGATACGTATAGTCAAGGGCTCCTTCGGAGAAGAGGGCATGCAACTAGAAATATCATATAATGCATGCATGCCCAGTTAGTAACTGCATCCTATTGCCTTGGAAACTGTATTATATACAAAAGGCAGTGGCTAGAGAACCGGCACCGGTTCCTTGAATTTCAACGCTATAGTACCGGCTAGTCCATATAAAATGCAATACTCTCTTACCTAGCCCTAGACCCGCCCTCTTCCCGCATAAGCTTAGTATAAAATTGGTACATAATTTGCCGGTTCTCTAGCCACTACGTATGCAAAAATAGTACTGCATCCTTAATATTGCCTTGGAAACGTCCTGCGACCCCACCCTCCAAAAATTAAAACAAAATGGAGCATGAACTGATTGGTGTTCTGGTGGGGGCCTCGTCTCTCCTGGCTGGCTACCTCCTCCACCAGCTCTCCCAAATGCGCTCCCGAGAGCTCTCCTACCTCCAGCTCGTCCCCCAGTTCACAAGCATGAAGAAGCTCCGAGAACACCTCTCCAACACCCCTGAACAGAAGGCTGACGTTCTGGTTGAAGGCGTTGTCAAGAAGCTTGGTAGCGAGAGCCTGAAGTCGGAGAAGGCTGGCGTGGAGGGCGCAGCCAAGCTTGTCACCACAACTGCCTTCAAGAAGGTCTACAACTCGCAGTCAAGCAAGTGGAACGATGTTTCTGGCACCATTGAGAACCTCAATGTCTCTATGCCATTCCAGCTGGTCGATGGGTCTGGTCACACCATCACCGTACAGTCGGTTCATAAAGCAGGTGGGTTTCGGCAGATCCTCCAGCGAGTCTGGCAGGAGAAAGTGCTCCCTGATTCTCGTAGCCTCGGTGACTACGCCACCAGCACCACCCTCAGGGAAATCCCCAACGGGATACACATCAGGGAGTTTCTCCTCGTCTTCGGCACATCTATGGGAGCGTACGGGACGGCAAGCCTTCAAGGCTCGGGCCTGTTGAGCAGCGGGACAGTCAACTTCACCCCGATCGAGGTTAGCTCATCGATTCGAGGTCTGATCGCTCGAAATGAGCTGATTGTGAGTACGATGAGGTTTTTCTCCATGCTGCTGCTTGTCGGGGGAGGAGGGATATTGTTGGTAGTTTCGGTGCCGCTAGTGATGAAGGCACTAGGGTATCAGATTGTTGATGACGAGGAAGGTCAGTCCAGAGGTCGACTTCAGCAATAAGTGAGCTGTAGTTTTTTTTATTTTTTGGTTCGGGGATAACAGTGTAATACAGCCGCGTAATGATTTGCCACAGTCTCTCTCTCTCTCCCTCTCTCTGCGAATTTGATTGCCAATCTTAGAACAGTGTCTAACTTTTTTAAAAAGCTTCAATTTTTAATTTCAGCTAGTACACTTTTTCAAAACGGTGTTATTTTTGTAGCGAAAGTCACAATTTTTCTGATGCAGGAACCACTGCAATACAGAGGGTTAAACCCCAAAGGTAATTGAATTAAGATTGCATGATATGAGGTTGAAACCTGAGGTTCCTGTGCAATTATTGCTCTAAACCTCATGCTAGTAATCTAGTCACCCATACTTTAGTAATCTAGTCACTCATACTAGTAATCTACTAGTAATCACTCGTAATCACTCGTAAATCTAGCATCGTAAAGTACAGAAGCCTTATTGTAGGGAGAGCATTTCTACACACATACACCACACTGGCAATGGAAGGAGAAAAGAAAAGTGACCTTTCATAGCTTTAGTCTTGTTCTCATAATATCTATTTTGTACTGTGGTGATCTTTGAGAGAGGTAGGAGTTTGTGCTGGCTGGTCAGTGCTTCTCCAAGGATGCTTTCCTGGTGTGCAGCATGTATAGGTCGATCTCTGTATCCTGCGTGTCACTCCGCAGTCGACTCCTCAGCTTGGAGTGGGAGGAGGACACACGAGAGGCCCTCACTGCAGACGCTGACAGCTGCCTGGAAAATCAAAGAAAGAACGATCGTTAACTCCTTGAATTGTGATGTGTCATTTGGCCCTTTATTCAGAGTGTCCTTTATCAGATTGTGAACTCTATTTTCATTGTACATACATACATACATACATACCTTGTGATAGTGTTTGCTATTTCCCTGTAGCTCTTGCTCTCCACGATGGCTGATCCTGGGCGGAGTCGAGACAGAGGACGCTCTGTCTTCTCAGACACAGACCTGAGTACGTACATACGTAATCCAAAATGGCGAGCTATAGGATTACTATGGACTCCCTATAGTGGAGTGGACACAAAAGATTGAACTAGTTTGGATTGAAAAAAAAAAACTGCCGAAACCCGGGATCGAACCAGGGACCTTTAGATCTTCAGTCTAACGCTCTCCCAGCTGAGCTATTTCGGCCCACAGATGCCAATGTGGCTTTAACAGAGGTAACACCATTAGTGGTGTGGACCCCCATTATTATGTTGTACAGTACTCACTTGAAATTCTCAGAGTGGGGTCCCAAGACCACACCCAGTGCAATCTCCCCCATGTGGTGCCGGTGTGCTATAGTGTTTTGCTCAATCCGAGCCTTGCCCTTCTGAAGCATCAGGTTACTCTGTAGGAAATCACAGCCAACAATAACAGTTTTAACCACGATTTCCCTCCCTCCAGAGCTACAATGTGTGCTTGAATGCATTTAGTGAACTAGGAACTAGGGGTGGCCTTGTTTTCAGGAGTCGAAATTAGAGAGTCTATCATCCAATCTGTCTGGTATGAACTATCCGGTGGTGGCCTCATTTCGGCTCTCATTAGCTCAGGAGAGCCTGGAGATGAGGCTAATCTTGGTATGTATGCACCACAGAATGGCTTCAACATTGCTATGAATATCATTACTTTTTTTTTGCTGCACAGTTGTGGTGAAAGTTTGAATCTTGAACCTCATTCATGCAGTATCTGATCTACGGGACACTCTTTGTGCATGCTAGACGCAAAACTTATACGTACCACACTCTTGATGCACCAAGACTTATGTTTTACCTGATGTGTTTTGGTGTCCACGACACTCCTGGCCAGGCCGTAGGTGATCTTGTGGTGAGCCTCGGCCTTGCTGGCGTAGATGGACTGGATCATGGACTTCATCTCGTTGCGCAGGGCTTTGGAGGCTGCTATCATCTCCAGCACACTGGAGCACAGCTGAGCTGGAGCAATAGGAAACACCAATGGGTGAGGCCACCCCTATAATGATTGGGTCCCTAGAGTGGCTGGATTAGAGGGAGTCTACTGTATAGTACAAATTAACCCCTGAAATGAGGCCACTGGATTAGAGGGAGTCCACTGTATAGTACAAATTAACCCCTGAAATGAGGCCACCCCTCCACCCCCGATTGGTCCCAAGGGTGGCCGGATTAGAGGGAGTCCACTGTATAGTCCAAATCCACCCCTAATTATGAGGGTCACCCCTCCAATCACGGCACTCTGCCCCAGCACTTACCCACAGCTTCGTCTCCTGTGGTGTTTTGGGGGAGGGGACAGGCATTGGTGTAGTGCCTTTGCTTGCTCACACCCAACGGCCTGGTCACCACTGGGCCACTGTAAACCTGTAACAACCAGTCAGTATGGCTGATATATGAAGTGTAAGTACAGCACTGTTATAGGGGTGGTCACTGTGAAAGCATCTACTATGACACTGTCCATGTATTGATACAGTGAACGTTTCAGTAAAAATCTATGGTGCAGGCTCTACTAGATTTCTATAATCCTTGGCTCACTCTCAGCCTCTGTGCGTCCAATTCGAGCGCCCGTGACAAGTTGGCTGCCTTAGATTTGATGGTCTTCCTCATGGAGTCCAGGTTCCAGAGGTGAGATTTCGTCTGGGCCAGATGCTGCTCCAGGCATCTCTTTGATTTGGAGAGCACGTGTGTCTCTTCCCTCAGCCTCTTCAGAATGCCATCCTAGAGGGATGGGAAAGTTACAAAACAAGAACACGATATTTAACGCTCGTGAATATGGCAAGCATTATGTCATGAATTTGATTAAAGAGTGAATTAGTTCCTCTTCATCACAGTGGAATCTCTCTATATAATTTGGCCCACATTTATGGCAGTTAGTAGTACTTTTGGGGGCCATCCATTAAAATAGAGGTTTCTAATTATGGTAACAAAGGATTCACTCTAAATAAGTGTACCCAGTTTATACTCTATTGCCGCGAGTGAAATTGGCAGATCTATGTACCTCTCTGTGCGTCTTTTTCTGCTGAGCGCTGATTGATTGCTGGTTGACTGACAGGCACTTCCTGAGGTCGAAGATGTGGGCGTCGAGAGTTGCCTTGGCCTTGTTGCCCAGCCTGATCTCCTCCTCGATCTTGATCACGTGCTCTCTCAGCTTGGCCACGTCGTGCTTCATCCAGCGTGTGTGATCCAGACAGGCCACGTTCGTCTGATCTCGGATCTGAAGGGCCATCCTTGTCACCTGGCCGATCTGCGAGGTCCTCTTTCCACCACCAGTTGTGCTACCGGCGGCGGTTGTTAGAGGCCTCATGGTCGTGCTGATGGTGGATCTGTTCCCCCTGCTCCACTTCGATTTCATTGCTTTGCACTGCCCAGATACGACTCTCTTATCTTGCTTGGTCTTTGAAGCAGCTTTTTCATCTTCAACAACTGCTGCCTCCTTCGTTGCTGACGTCTTTCCAGCATCTTGGTGATTGCTTTGTGAGTCTTTCACGTTCCAAGTTTCTTCCTTCTTTGGTTTAGCCTTTGCTTGTGTCTCTTCGGACTGGTCTAGGATATCGGCGATGAGGTCTGGTTGAGGGCTGCTGATTCGGGTCACCGTGGGGGCGAGCTTGGAGAGGGGAGAGGGCTGTTTGTCTCGGGTGTTGGGGGGAGGGGACTTCCAGCTGTGTGCAGTAGCTGCTTGTGGTGTGGTGGCTCGCTGAGTGCTGCCTGGAAGCTGAAAGCTGACATTCTTGGCTCTAATCGGTGTCATGGACAGCATGCTGACGTACAGATGATAGACGAAAAGGGGAAGGGATTTCTGATTTTTGCTTCTTCTACAGCATCAAAAGAAAGCAAATCTTTAATAGCTTAGCTAGCTGACCAGCTATGCTCTAGCAATCTTTCTGCTGTGATTTTACCACTAGCTAGCTGATTCTGACCTGTTTCTAGGAGCGTTAGGTTTCACACGCACCAGAGGCTGGTCGTCAGCCGGCTATTTAGCGCCTAGGATCGTGTCTAAACTTTCCACCAGTTAGCACCTCTCTTTTCTTTTGTTACAAAATCCAAACGTTTCCAAGGAAACGCAACACATGGCTAGAAAAGGCTCATGAATAATAATAATTAATGCAAAAAGTGGGAGGAGCTGCTTTTTTAAGAAGTCAAGAGTGCTGACTCAGACCTCTCAGATTGCTCGGGATACCTTGAAATCCTGACTATCAGGGACATCAAGTACATCAAGTTTGGATTTCTTTGCTGCTGGTGGCTTCAGTGTCTCATCATCATCATCTCTGTCTTGCTGATTCGGCATCTGATCACTCAGTCCTGGAACGAAAGGAGACACCAGATAGAGCCGCAGCTTCGAGTGCTGGATGTTGGAGCGCTCCACCGATATCTTAACCTTTAGCTTGTCAAAGAGACGAAACTTCACTCCTTCGACGGTGAGGGATGGCTCCGCTTCCACATAACACAGCTCCCTCTTAGAACCGTTACTACCACCATCCGAGTTTACATCGTCCAAAAAGATGGTGCTCTCAAGTCCGAACTTCGGAATCAAAACCTGCAAGGCGTTCTTCTTTACGAACAGCACAAAGGCGTCGTCGATGCTGCCTCGGTTTTTGAAGAAGAGGTGGGTGTGGAGGGCAATAGAAGCACGGGCAGCGTACTGGGCATTCTTGTGCCGGCGGTTCAGCAAGTTGCACATTTTCTGAGTCTTCTCTTTCTCAAGGAGGTCAGGGTACGTTGAGTCAGCTCGAATCAAAACGCCCAGCAGCCGATGGACGATGAGGTCAGAGTAGCGTCTGATTGGCGACGTGAAGTGGGTGTAGATGGGAGTGGCTAGCCCGTAGTGGTGGAAGTCGTCCACAGGGATTGTTCCCGAGCAGAAGTAGAGAGCCTGCATCATGCAGCGAGTGGCAAGAATGCGAAGCATCGTGTTGAAGTATGGCTCTCCGGGCAAAACAGCTTTGTCGAGGGAGGTGGCGAGGGCCTTTGCACTCTCAACCGCAATCTCGACGCCTTTGCATGCGCCCGCCTTAATGAGGATGCTGTAGTTGGAGAGGGGAGGGGCAGGGTGTCGTCTGAGGAGAGCGCAGTGAGGGAACTCCTCATGGATACGCTTGGCCACCGAGATGTTTGCAAGCAGCATAAACTCCTCCACGAGAGAATTCGTCTCCTTCAGCTCTTTCATCTGAAGGTCGATGGGGTCGTGGGTCTCGCTGTCAACCTCGAAACGTACCTCTGGTGAGGCAAGTGTCAGCGCCCCGTTCCCAATTCTGATCTGCTTCAGGATCTTTGCCAAACGGTTCAGATGCCGGAGGCTCACAGTGACTTTATCGGAGAGAGTCGGGTCGTCGATTCTCATCTGGGCTTCAGCGTACGTGAGGGCAGCCCGCGATCGGATGACGCTCTTTTTGAACTCAGTGGAGATGATTTTGGCATCGGGTGTCACCTCCCAGATGACGGAGAAGGCAAATCTTTCTTCACCACCACGGAGGGAGCAGAGGTTCGAGCTCAGAAGCTCCGGCACCATGTCGATGCGCTTGTCGGCAAGGTAGACAGTCGTTCCCCTGTCCCCTGCCTCCCTGTCCAGTGCAGTCCCGTGTCGGATAAAGTGCGAGACGTCCGCAATATGAACCCCGACCTCCAAGTTCCCCCCGGTCCCCTCCAACTCCCGACAGTGCAGAGCGTCGTCGATATCGGTGCACCCTGGGGGGTCCACGCTGCAGATATCGAGATGTCGGAGGTCAGAACGACTGTTGAGGTCCTCTTGCGTAATCCGCCACGGCATTTGAGGAAGGTCGGCGAGAACAGTTGTCGAAAATGACTGATGGGGGACGTCGTGTTCTAAGAGGAGGACCTCGGTTTCCGTCTCCCTGTCTCCGATCTCGCCGAGGACGCGCACCAGGTGCCCGTGGGGGAACCGGGACGAGCGCGGCCAGCTGTCAATGTTGATGAGGATCCGTTTCCCCAGGAGGGCGTCGCCCTGGCGTGTTTCGAGTCGGACTCGCGGAATGCACCGCTCCGCGGGGACAAAGGTGTGGCGTCTCGTCGAGCTCATGGAGGAGTGCGTCAGAGGGAGGAGAGTGCCGCAATACCCCCTCCAGTTTCTCTTAATGATGCCCACCACCCGACCCGTGGGCTGAACAGAGGAGTTGTTGCTCTTTGTCTTCGTTTTGCTGTACCGCTCTCCGTTCTTTCCCGGGTGGTTGGCGGCATTGGTGGATTCCATTTCCTCAGAGTCATCTTCTGGCTCCTCCCCTTCACCTTCATTTGCTGACTCTGCAATTTTGGTGACGACGCCCGAGGGAGCCGACCAATCCGCTTCGGGGAGCAACTCGACGGCAACGACGTCGCCGTGAATCGCCCGATTCAAGCTGAGCAGCCCCCGGACAAACACAGACCTCTCCATCGATTCCACCCTGACGTACCCCTCCAGGAAATTCTCCCTGGACCCCTGGAACACGCCCTGCAGGTAGCGCCCACTCTTCAAGCCAGTCTGAATCAATGACAACGCAAGATGCTCCGGAAACAAAAGCTTCTCCTTCTTTGAAGAGGTCCCTGGTTCGCCTTCCTCCATGTTGCTGCTGCCACCAGCTAGGCGATCAAGGAGTGACGGGTGCTCCGATAAGGATCTGACGTACTCGTAGATTGTGAACGCTTCGATGCCTTCCTCCTTGGCTCTCTCCCTGTTAGCACGGTCGTTTGTGATCATCAGGACCTTTGGGACATCCTTGCTCTTGAGGCACTTGTTGAGGTGGCTGCTGTACCACTTGACGGAGGTGCGGATGGCTCGGTCATTCCGGTCGTTCGAGCTCTCGTCAGTTTTCCTTTCGATGAAGGTCTCCCTGTTGTGCTCGTTAGCAAAGACGTAGAACTTCTTGGACAGGTCAGAGATTGTGTCCCTGATTCTCTTGTAAACACCCAAATTCTGATGCTTGACCTGAAAACACAAAGTACAGTATATTATGTCCTGATTAGAGGGGCGGCCTCATTTCAGGGGTGGATTTGTACTATATACAGTGTACTCCCTCTAATCTGGCCACCCTTGGAACCAAAGTGTCCTGATTAGAGGGGTGGCCTCATTTCAGGGGTGAGTTCGCACTAGAAAGCACACTTTGGGACATTTTGAAGTGGCCTCAATAGAGGGGTGGCCACATTTGAGGGGTCCGGACTAGAGGGAGTTCACTGTAGCCACATTCACACACCTCTTGCAGGACCACTTGTAGGATGATGACATTGCTGATGCAAGGATCCTCCAGAAAATCAAGCTGATGCATCACCACGTTAGTGTCGGGCACAATGAAGTGGGAGTGGGGGCAAAGTTCAGACTCCATGATCGGATGTGTTTCCAGGGGTGGGGATTCATGCTTGCACTTCTTGCAGCCCTTCACTCCACACCAGACATCGTCACGGAGATAGTGCTCTCTCACCACCTTCAGAACAGCACCTTTCTTGGTCTTCCTCACAAATGACTTGGACTTCAACATTCTGCATAGCAAGACGCCTTAAACCCCACTAGATCTAGACTTTCATCACTTACTTGTCCGCTGTGTGGGGCTTGTAGCTGTACTAGCGAGAAGTTTACAGTGCAGCCATGTGGGTGCTTCTTTTAGAATTCAAGCTAGTGCGCTCTTGATAGAATTCTTTGGTGGTGCGCACTATTTCAAAGGAGGAGTGATGGCAGCTTTGGGGCAAGGAGTGATGGAAAAGCAAGGCTCCAGTGAGTTAAATAAGCCTGTTAATGGCTAGCTTGTCTGTTTGAAATTCCAGTGAGCAGCATTCTGAGTCACTCAAGCCTCCAATATGACTTCAACCACTGTGACATTCATGCCGGCTGCCCTGAGAAGATAGTGAGTGGTTTCCCCCCTCCATTCTCTCCCCTCTCTCTCCTCCTGTGTACCTCTCCCCTCCCATTCTATACCCCTCTCTCTTCACTTTGTTTAGAATTGGTCTTATTCCAATCTTGTATAGGTTTTGTGTATAGATTTAGCTGAAGATGTCCACACCACTTCAACCAAGTCAAAAAAGTGAGTTAAGATGTAGGTAAAACGCTCTCACCCTCCACTGAGAGAGAAGATACAAGGAAATAAGTACTGTATAGGCTAACCTATACTAACCCTCCACTAAGGAGG
>JAAGOD010001309.1_pt1 | contig 10551 bp, 10 predicted proteins | sample 8389681 | NCBI WGS metagenome assembly JAAGOD01 (sample SAMN13964374, study PRJNA552185) | sponge metagenome | biome: deep-sea hydrothermal vent fields; feature: spots directly above weak diffusing fluid; material: seawater and sediment | host: Tedaniidae sp. KZ-2020 ... | reverse complement strand
TTTAGACTATAGCACTACTCTTGCACACTAAACTTACCTTCGGTCCATCTTAGAAGCAGTTCTATCCACGCTTTCAAACAGAAGACTGGCTATCATTTCGTTGTCAACAAAAGCATTTTAATATAATCCAAATAATGCGCACCTAGAAACGGGTCGTTTCTATGCCATATAGTGCCCGCTGCCATGGACGACGGGCACTAAGTCATATAGTGCCCGCTGCCATGGACGACGGGTACTAAGTCATATAGTGCCCTCTAACTGACCAATCAGGTTGCTTGATTCAGTCTAGCTATAGTCTAAGTATGAATTTGAGGTAGCCTCGTCCCCAGGCCCCCTGCTCTCTTGCTAATGCAGCAGAAGGCCTGAGGATGAGGCTAGATTTGCGGCAAACATGCTTGACTAAGCAGGGTCATACTTTGTTGGTGACTGCAATGTTGGGGGTTGTCTTGGCATAGGCTCTATCCAGCAGCATCTTGACCACTTCTTTATCCCGCCTCAGGGCAGCAATGTGCAGTGCTGTGTTGCCATCCTGTGAGTGAGCGAGCGAGCGAGTGGACACCAGACAGTCAATGCTACTCGGGTAAGAATGCTTACGTAATCTTGAATGGAACCATCAGCTCCTTTGGACAAGAGACTTCGAATCTTCTTCCGCTGTTTAATACTGATTCTTTCATTCTACAGGAAGCAGGATCATTTTTGAACATCCTTTTAGCATTGATACCTTGTAGCCATTTCTGTATTTCTTACTTACCAGTTCATCCTTTGGAAGACAGATACAGGCCACCATTAGAGGCGTTCTTCCGTTCTGAAACACACAAAAATGACATGCTTCAGTGCTTGGTCACTCCTCTAACAGTCCGTTTGACGTGGTTACCTTATCTCTCCAGTCAATATCCACTTCACCAGCTATGATGGCATCCAAGGAACGGATGCTTCTGTTCTCCAAGCAAGACTCGTGGAGACGCACGTTTCGCTGTACACAGATTAATAGTAATACAGTGGACTCGTACTCTGGCTACATACCCTTGGGGAGACCACCCCCAGTGATAGAGGTGTGGCCTCATTTCAGGGGTCAACTTTGGGACATTCGGTGGCCTCGTTTCAGGGGTCCTGATTAACGAGAGTTCAGGTCAGTTTTACAGGAACTCTACCCCCCCCAGCATCAGTTGGTCATGTGACCCTTACTCAACTCACGGCATTGGTGTTGGAGCAGGCACAAGCAGGTTTCTCCTTTGTACTGGGGTCCTCTGGGGCAGCATCATCATTGACCGCTGCATCCTCTGGCTCCGCCCCCTCCGATAATTTCCCTTCGGAGAGCTTGGAGGTATAGCTTACAGAGTCCTCTGTGATGATGTCTGTGACACACATGCTGAAGTAGCGCACTATAACAACCATGTCTTATGTACTGGCCTACCAGTGATGCTGAAGTTGTCAGCCGTGTTAAAACTAGGAGTTGGACTGTGCCTGCGGCTATTTTCTTCTTCTGCGAATGAATCTTCCACTGTGTCTTCCACCTCACACTCTCCCAACTGATCCTCATGCTGCTCGGCTAAAGAAACAATACAAAGTGTGACAGTTTCTTACGTTTCTCAGCAAAGTAAAAATTTTTCACCCTCACATTCTTCAAACTGATCCCGATGCTGCTGAGCTAGAAATTAAAAACAAGATAATGTGATTGATTTTGTTCCCTTATCTTCCTCCTCACTGGTCTGCTCCAGTAGTTTGGAATACTGGTCCTCGCTGCACTCTTCATAGAGGAGCTGTCTCACTTTAGCTGCAAGAAATGACGAAAAGCAGGACTCCCTCCAATCCTACTCAACCCTTGGGGGACTAAGTAAAGTGGTCCTGACTACAGGGGTTGTCCTGACTACAGCCTCACCCCCAGGCTCCCACCCTTGGGGACATGCTGATTTCCTCATTTCAATAATCTTAAAGTGTCCCTAATTAAAGGTCCCTAATTAAAGGTATTCAGGGATTCAGAATTTAAAGGGAGTTTCTACTTTAATTCCCTACCGTTAGCTTCTTGCATGGCTGGAATGTCCATCAGGACCTTGCAGACATCACCGAACAGGTCCGGCCATCTTCTCAGCCGCCTCACGAGCGTGACGGCAAGAACTTTCCCCCTCTCCAGCTCCGGCAGTGCGTGGGCGGTGGCGATGGAAAGGTCGTTGAGGTCAATCACAGAAATCCCATAGAGCGTTCTAGCAACTTTCTCAGGTTTGACGGCAAACTGCTGAATCAACAGGTAGAACTGCGTCTTGAGGACGGACTCCACTGTTCTCCGCTTGGCAGCTTCAAAAAACAGATTACATCACCATAATCATGCAGCTTGTTATGTGATCCAAATAATCACCATTGTCTATTTATGGAAGGTCTATAGTCAGCTTTACAATGGATTTTTGAGTACGCAATACTATGTGTCCATATTAGCCTTACACTGAGTCAACTCTAGGGCAGCTGGCATATTAGGCCACGCAGACTCACCAGCTGCTGGGTTTTCGTCAACAAGGCTCAGGCTCATGGTTGAAAAATGAACGCTTACTCCAAAAGCACACTCCAAGGGATCTGGAGGAGGCAACAAAATCAGGAATTGTGACAATGAGAATCAATTAATGCATCAAAGATTGATAGAGACATTGTTTATTGACAAACTTACCAGTTTGTGTGTGTGGGCATTCTTTGTAAAATTTCCTTGGTGGATCTTAAAAGGGGGGAAGAAAATGCTTAGAGGTGCTCGACTCCATAGAGCTAGACTTTACCTGTGCACTCTGTAACCTCAGGCCACACATGACACTGCACACAGAATTCTCGTTTCTCCTCGGCCGCCCCTGGCTCCTGTCCAGTATCCAGCTTCCGGGGGTGGACGTCATACTCAATCTCTGCAGCACTGGAGTACTCCTCGTCACTGTCAAACTCAGAGATGACCCAGTAGTCCTGTCTCGACTCCGGCAGCTGGATGAGGTTATAGTGGCCGTCATCTGAGCAGTAGTCCTCCTCAAAGTACGGCGAGGAGCTCCCAGTGTCTGTGGAGCTGTAGGAATACTGGTCTTCAAGAGTGCTGCTGCTGGACTGGTCAGAGTCACTGCAAGTGCCACTGGAGAAGGAGCAGTAGTGATCTTGAGATTGAGAGGGATGTAAGATCAGAGACTGAGTCAGATTCCGGTGCTCTTCCGCGCCCAAGCTCGATCCTGACGTTGTGGATGCGCAGCTCAGGTCCTCTCTGTCGCTGCTGCTGTCCTCCATGGGTAGGCCTACAACAGGGCTCTTGCTGAGATTCAGGGGAGTGGCTGCTGGACTGTTGAAGCCAGTACTTTGCAGGTAGTTGCATGCTTCTTCCCTTGAGGTAGTGTGTATCCTGATCGACGCCATTTCCACCACCCGAGGCTCCTGCTCATCAGAACCACCATTATTAATGCTGGACATCTTTAACAGTCAAAGAAAATCAGCAAGCACACCCAGCCTGCTGCAGCAACTAATGAGGTTAAAGGTCACTTTGTTTCTTTGGGCAGCTCTGCGCATGCCCTATATAAATGAACTTGAACTTTGAACTTGATTGTGGCTCTGCGCATGCGCAACAATAATTTTGCATTTACCACTACTATTTTTTTTTTTGGTTTTTGAAGAAATGACAGGAAAAAATGAAACAAAAGATGACATTGATCAGCACTTAACAGTCAAACAGAGAGCAGTTTATCATGTATCACAATCCAATAATCCAGAGCAGGGGTCAAATCCGGGAGGCAGTCAGGCAAGGGATAACTAGTAACTCTTTACACAGTTGAACCACAGATAACGCTATCATAGTGATAATATATGGGGGGAACAGCTTTATGGGATAAATCAAGCACGACTCTTTACTGGTAAGGGACGATTAAAAGTATAAACATCCAACTCTTCGGCGTTGATATGATGTGTCAGTAGCCTTCTGGTGGCTTGATAGCACCACCATCGCCCTCACTAACATAGCGTTTGCGACCCCTATAAACCAAAACCAAAAAACAATAAACAAACTTAGCCACATTGTTGGCTCGATTCAGCCCACCTTGATGGAATTTCGTCTGAGGTGACTCTGGACACAAAGCCAGCTGCCTCTCCACTCTCCACGAACTTGGTCAGATTGTGGTAGGCATTGGGAGCATCCAGAACAATGTCACTTATGTCGTTGAACACCCGAATGAAACCCTGCAGTTGAAAACAACAAAATTCTAATTACGGTGTTGCTATACAGCAAAGCCCCATGCAAGGAAGCCTTGGGAAGGACCGGTGACCACCGTCTGGGCAACCTTTTTGCTACATATATGGGTTCCCTTTGATTTGGCTGAACTGTCCCTGTACACAGTGCTGGTGTGCACTTAGACTCTAACACAATGGGGCTTCCACTAACAGGACCACCAGTCAAAAGTGTCCTGATTGGAGGGGGTGGCCTCATTTAGGGTATGTTCAAGGCATACAGTGGACTCCCTCTAATCCAGCCACCCTTGGGACCTGTCAAAGTGTCCTGATTAGAGGGGTGGCCTCATTTCAGTGGTGAATTTGAATTTGCACTAGGAAGCACACTTTGGGATATTTTGAAGTGGCCTCAATACAGGGGTGTCCTCATTTCAGGGGTCCAGATTAGAGGGCTCGAGTTCACTGTACTATTTTTTGCCATGCCCCTAACCTTGTGGATTTGGTCCGGTGTTATGACCGTGGCTTTGGCCATGTACTGCAGCAGGGAGCACATCATGGTGGCACACCTCTGGCCAGCCTTCTCCAGCACCATCACCACGGCCTCATACACCAGCTCGTGGTGGAAGTGTGGGACCTCCAGCTCCCTCAGGCAGCGGACTGCTTCATCCTTGTCCCCCGAGGACAGGAACTCCCTCAGCAGAAGGTTCATCTGCAAGGGGGGGAAGGGACAGGAAATAAATATCCATATAGCTACAGTCCATGAGTGTACATAGGAAATCTATGGTTTGTGCATGCCATTGGTGTACACTGCACACACAAACCATAAACTTCCAGTGTACACTCTCAAACGCAACTGAAATTGTCAGTACTATAATGTTGCCATCATTTAAAATTGAAATTCTCAGAGTAGCGACTGCCATGAGCCTCAACAGCTTAAAATTGCAATTTGAGATCTATTTGAGAGCTTAGTGCTCCAGTAAACACTATTAGAAGGGTAACCAGAGAGGGGTCTCTATCGTGTGTGTTCTTGCGTGAGGATCATGTACGTATGTGTGTATGTATGTACCTTGCTGATGAGGAACATGACTGGCCTCTGACCTCCTCCCACTCCCCACACATTGTCCAGACGAGCCATACCATGCTTCATGTTGATCAGCATATTGGCTCTCTCCAGAGCAGCGCTGCAAAGACACAAAACAACCCCTGTAAACCCTCCGCTGTAAAACTGTAGTCCTATGATGAAACTGCCGAAAATGGAGACATTGGGACTGGTCACTTTGTCTTTCATAGGGAGGCTGTCCTCCTATGAAGGTCCAAAACACTATAAGGAATTCACAGAGGTTGCAATTTATTCAGAGAGGTCCTTAACTTCACTGTACGGGGGGGGGACGGACTCACAGAGCCTTTGGGTCGGTGTGGTGAGTTCTGGTGATGAAGGCCGGAGCGAGACAGTCGTCAGCCACGCAGCGAGCAATGAAGTTCCCCACGGCCTCCGTCACGTCAGGCGTGTCCAGAGCCAGGTCCTCCAGCTGCTGCAGGATCAGGTCAAACCCGTTGCCCACTTCACGGGCGTTCAAAACCTGACCGTACAGGTCGGAGATGAGGACGGAAGCCTGTTCTCTGTTGGCAGCCTTCTCCTCCAGGCCAAGAGTCACTAGCACGCGAATGATCTAATCAAAGAAACAGTACACCTCTAATTTTTAGTTTCTTGGAAAAGTCTGGTGGCAGTTTGCATCTGGAGTCAGTCTTGATTATCAACATTTCTAAATCTATGGTCCCAAAGTGTTGCAACCAACCGTCTGATGTTATGACATCACACAACAACCTCACACGTGCGCACATGCACACACACACACACACACCTCAGCCTTGAAGTTCTTGATGTTAAACTCTTCCAAGGTGTCAGCCACCTCCTGAGTGTCCCCGTTCTGGAAGTACTCCTTAAACAGGGCCTCGGCACAACGCTCAAACTCGTCCAGCTTCATGTGAGGAGATGAAGGGGAGACCACATACTGCTCCTACAATTACAACACAAATTGGTGATAATTTTGTTGTTACAGAGGATTGCAAGTTGCTTGAGGGGGTGAGGGAGAGAAGTTAGTACTTCGCTTTTCCATCAACCAACCTTCAAACCTCAGTAAAGTGACCTCCCTCTAATCTGGACCCCTGAAATGAGGCCACTGTATTCATTGATAATTCAAGGGAACAAAGTGCCATGATAATGATCTATATAGACTCACATCTTCATCGATGGAATCATAGTTTGGATCATTGGCATCGTGTGTGCGACCATCTTCATCATACATATCCGTCAGCTTCCCCCAGGTCCCCTTACCACCTGCACCACCTGTGTGTGTATGTGTGTGAGCATGGCAAACCAATCAAGCTGTTGCCTAAACAGAGCATTAAGGCTCCAAAGTCCCGGAGTCAATAGTACGTGACAGTGAATCAAGTTTGTGACAATGAAGCAAAGCTTACAAAGTCAGCAAGGAGTGCTTCATTCCGTGGAGTAATTGAAGGCACAATGGGGAAGCATTCCACGTGCCATAAAGCACTCAATGAGGCCATAGCCACCAAAGGTACTAGAGAGCACGTCACATGGCCATGTGCAGTTTACATGTATGTGTAGGCTTAGCAATTTCTCTCTGTTTAGACTAGCAGTGAGGATTTTGAGTGCTTCATTAGGAATCTACACAGCATATTAATAGCCCTACAACTGTTCTTAATAGTGTGGCAGCAAGTCCAGTAAAACATTAGCTCTAACTGCATGATAGGGCCATTAATGCCAGCAATACTTTGCCATCACCATGCTAGTGTGCAGGCAAACACTAGTTCCAATTAATAGTAGTGGTGTAGACCAGCTTTTGTTACCTGGTCAGGTTACAAGGCACAGAGACAGGGGACACAGGGTGGGCCCTTCAGAAACACATGACCAACTATAGATGGATTTGTTACTACAGTGCTTAATGGAGGCTACAGAGTGATAGGCCCAAAGACCCTTACACTGCAGGGGTTGAGCGCATGCGCAAAGCCTACAATGCTCAAGCCTACAATCCACCAGACAACTTCAAGCCCAACAAAGTCTTACTCCAAGGCCCACTGCTCATAATTATTCAAATTTCAAATAACTATTTACTACTAATAGACATGGCTTGGAGGTTATGCCTAAAAACACAGCTGGATAGACTCCTCTCCAGTCAAAATTATCCCCAGAGAGAGCCAACTAACCATGAATACTGAAGGAAACAATACCACAACAGCTGTGGACCAACACCACACACCTGAACATACATTACACACCTCCCTCTTGCTGTAAGTAAGTATGTATACTACACCTGCTTATCAACTCAATTAGAGCACAAAGGGAAAATAGCTTGTCAACACTATCTGAACAGTCTATCTGGCTCCACCACCTTAGCAACAAAAACAAGGGCAGCCTGTAAGGGCTCACAATTAAAGTCCAACTCCACTTAGCACCAATCCAAGGACATCTTCAAGCTCCTAAGGGTAAGACCTATAGCCTCCAGGCAGACCATGAGAGGGGGGCCCAGCTGCACAACAAGTACACACTCAGACCACCACAGGTTTTGTAAACTACACACCCTCAGGCAAGATTAGGCAGTGAGTAACTCCATTAGAAGGCCACCTGGGTATAGCAGAGGCCCAAATAATCTGATTAGTGGCACTGTGCTGACAGTCACCCCCACACACCAAATCTAATAAGACCTTGAGGGTCCACTGGAAGCATGTAGCATCATACCATAGCCACCAGCACTGCTGTTGTTGTTGCAGAGATTCTAATTGAGCTCTGGCACCAGGATTCCTCAAGCCAATAAGGATAGCAACCACCGTATAGCAACCAATCCATGCAGCAGGCAAGATAGCCAAGATCTACGCACCACTCTTCCAGCAAATTATACCTATCTTGAGGAGAACATCTGTCTGAAATAGCACTATCAAGCTCTATTAGCACATATCTTGTCAAGGCATAGAAAGTGGTAGGACAGTTTCATTAGCAGCAAGAGACACTAAACAGGGCCAGGCTGATACTTACATTGGGCCACAGGTGTTCCATCTTGGAGGAGCCAGTTTGAAACTTGCTAATTTTCAACCCAGACTAGTGGCTTTCGATTCAAATCTGAGGCGGGTGGTGGTTCCAGTTCAATGTCCAGCAGGTACACTCACAATAGGGAGCTACAGATCATCCAGGTGTTCCCATTGTTTCAACAAAGGCAACCCACATTAGATGGTCAGTGCTTATAGCCAAACCAAAATCTAAGGAACAGTTGCTACGGTAACATGTCTACACAGCATTGTACATCACATTACCCCACCACACCATGCATGGCAGGCATTCATCACGAACATACAGGTATAGACATTGTATTGCAAAATCTAACCTTTCTTTGGCATGCCTCTTCTACCAGTGCGAGAGTGGCGATCCTTCTCAGCAAGTTTCTTCAACTTTGAGGGAGAGAGAGGCTTGCCTTGAAGGGTCGGGCTGGACAGAGCTCCATTGCTGGTGCCTCCACTGGTGTCGATCTTGGGGAGTCTCGCACGCCTTCGAGCCTTGTGCTTGGGTTTCTGCTGCTGGCTGTTGCCATTGGCAGAACCAGCCGGAGGGGATGTCGAGGGGAAGGTCTTGACTTCAGTGATGGCGCTGAACTGGACGGTCGTGGCTAGAGGAGAAGTCAAAGTATTGGTGCCATTGCTGCCATTTGTGGTGGCAGGGAATGACGAAAACGTTCCATGGATGTGCTGAGGTAAATCTACTTCCATGGATGACATGAAGAATGAAGGGTGAATAAAAGGGTTCAAATTTTTGAAAAAACAAACAGTAGTTCTACTCTAAACAAACTTGTGAAATGATTGGTATGCTGAAATGAAAAACTCAAAAAGGTCGGCCAAACTGAAGGTAAATTTCGGAAGTGGGAAGTGCTCTCCTGGTCAGATATATATTTTTTTGGCTAATTTATAATCATGAATTTGAAAGTGAATGTGGTAGATTGCCTTTTTTGATGATCTCACAAAAAAGAAATGGTGATCTGGGGTTTTAAGTAGCTAAGCACCTGGAATGCCACGCTGGCAAGTGACGAGGGAGAGGGCGACGGGCTGTGAAGGAGACGGGATAGAGAGCGCGCTGCAGCGGATTCTTTGCTCACTGGTTTTCTTGCGTCATCCAGACTTTGCAGCAGATCAAACTCCGCTTTCTCGTCCAAATGATGAAGTTGGAGACAACTAGCCACTCCCAGAAAGTCCCTGTTGCAAGAGATGCTTTGCAGCCTTCTTTGCCGGTAGGTCAACTTTCAACAGGTCACCTGTTTTGTTTAGAGAGTGCTGTCCGTCTGTCTCCCTCCAGGCAAGTAACCGCTGCCTCCCGTTGTAAAGCGAAGCTTTACTCTGCAGAAATCCCTTCCCCTCACTTTCCAACTGTCTTCAGCTCTGCACAAAGAATCGACAATCTGGCGTCGTTCTATGAAAATCTGGAGATCTTCTAGATCTTTCTTCGCTTTATAAAGTGTGTGGCGTGTGTGCCTTGTAAACATCTTACGTCACATTAAAAAAAACTAATTATAGTACTGGGCATGCGCAGTGAACTCTGCCACGTATGTTGATGATTGTCCTTTTTGATAAAGATGCACTTTGACCACAAATCAGAAACAAGGACAATAGTATTCATAGACACTAGATGCCTAGTAAATTACTTTAAAAAAATAACACTGCTATATAGTCCAGCCCCATAAAGCAGTGAGGGAGGACTAAGTACATTATGGCTAGGGGGGGCATTAAAAAAAATAATAATAAAGATTATTGTTGTTATAAGAATTACTAGCAATCTATTTTAACCAATATCCTGTTAAAAACAACAGAGAGTCCAGGAAGTTTACTGGTTAGCAGCTGCAACTCCCTGGAGACCCTGCTGGAAGAGATTTAGTGGACTCTTCCCATCAGTCAGCAGGACACTCTGAATGCCCAAAGATTGCAGCATCTTAATCTGAAATCAAAAGGCTGGATCATGACGATATAATTATAATGCTTGGGCAAGGCTGTGGCTATGATTGTTCATTGAGTCAATAAGTACACACACACCGTCATACAAATACTACCAATGGAAGACATCAGGCACTATTAGTTAATACAGACATATTCATACCTTGCATTGAGGTCCAGCTTTAGCTATGGAAGAGATTGTCTTCTTACCCAAAGATCCCACAATGTTAGAGAACTTATTAGTCTGCATGAAAAAAGGCACAGTTTCAATTCACGTCATTACATGGTCATGCTTCTCCTGTGACTCCCATGAGCAATACCAATTTTAGGACCACTCTCAAAGCTGCCCAATCTGAACCGTGAATATAAAATTCAAAATGCATGCACCCT
>JAAGOD010071051.1_pt1 | contig 10560 bp, 17 predicted proteins | sample 8389681 | NCBI WGS metagenome assembly JAAGOD01 (sample SAMN13964374, study PRJNA552185) | sponge metagenome | biome: deep-sea hydrothermal vent fields; feature: spots directly above weak diffusing fluid; material: seawater and sediment | host: Tedaniidae sp. KZ-2020 ... | reverse complement strand
GGGGAAGGAGGGGGGTTGCTAAAGACCGAACCTAGCTATATCAGAGTGCTCCTGCAACATCTTTTCCATGTATGCAAAGGAGAAAGCTCTATAGAAACAGTTCCCGTCCCCTCTTGTCCTCCGCAGATGAGAGTACCGCTGCGACAAATCCTGAGGAAATCACGTTTAAAGAAATGCAACAGATCTAGCTAGTCAGAGAGAAAACTCACCTTGATTTTAGTTTGGTAGATGGTATCACCTGGAGAATATTCTTTCGTTAAACAAGTGATGCCTTCCTTTTCAGAAACATAGTCACTAGTTTCTTCAATCTGAAGTGATAGAATTAGTTTAACTGTCCCCATGGAGAAACTAGCCAAAGTATAGCCAGTAGCAGATAAAGCTAGCTAGAAGGTTACTGGTTACCTCTTTCTGAATTCTCTCCACTTGAGCTAGGGTCGCTTCATCGTAGTTTGCACCTTAGTGGAGGGAGATACACATGATTTCTGGGACTCACACGCCGCCTGGTGCTCTTACCTTCTTCGTAAGAGCTTTCAGCCATGTCAAATACCAGCTCAACTTCAAGTACATAATAATATATAGCAGGGAGGAGTAGGTAAGTGGTGGCCTTAGCCACTGGCTGCAAAATGACCAGCTGCTCCCACTGTTGCTATGGCAACTACCTAACATGCTTAGTCAGCAATTTTAACAAAAGTGAACACAATAATGGTGAGAAACTAGCTAGAAAAGTAAGAATACAGAATGAATACTAATTTTACCCCCTCCCCTATGCATGCATGCAGTCTAAAATCAAAGAAGCATTAGCCAGATGGGTAAGTAGCTAGATGTAGCATGCTGGAGGTGCTGTTGTAAATGCTGATCTGAACATGTAGAGTGAAAAGAATGACAAGGAGGACCCAAAGGAAGCCAAGGTTGTCAAGTTATTCATGCAGATTCCTCCAATTGAAAAGATGGATGCAACCCTCTCCACCCTCAGCAATTGCGAGTGAGTCTAACTGAATTTCTCCATGTCATCGACACCAATGTATGCCAATGTCTCAGATTCTTGTCAATGTCCTCCAATTGCATTGAGAAAATCAGCAACCTGAATGGACTGAGTGAGTTGGAGCATTTGAAGACAGAATTGCTATCCTCTTCATCATTTTTTCTTCACAGAAAATCTGAAGATTCTGTCCCTGGGACGCAATCTAATCAAGACCCTTTCTGGGCTGGTGAGTTGACAGGGAGATTTTGTTTAAAAAGGGGGAGGGGGAGGAGGCTTGGAAAGGTACAGTGGACTCTCTTCGATTCAGCCTCCCTTCTTGGGAGCAGTCAGAGTGTCCTAGAATGGCATAGTTTTTTTTGTGTGTGTGTGTGTGTGTTTTGGTGCACAGGAGGCAGTATCAGACACTCTGGAGGAGTTGTGGATATCTTACAACAACATTGAGAAGCTGAAGGGTATCACTGCTCTAGTCAACCTCAGGGTCAGTCAGCTGGTGGGGGTGGACACCCCTCTATGTGCTCATCACTGCTAGCTTTTTCCCTCTGCAGGTGCTGTATATGTCAAACAACAGTGTTAAGGACTGGAGTGAATTCCAAAAGATAGCCGAACTTCAGAAACTGCAGGATCTCTTGTTTGTGGGTAAGCTAGAGGGAGTCAGTCCCTGGCCAATTGAGGGTAAATTAGTGTCCTGAATTGAGTCCACGTACAGTGAGAAAGGACAGCTTCCTGCTACAGTGGAACCTCCGAATAATGGACACGTTTGGGACCCACTTTGTAGAGAGGTTGTCCTCTTTCGGAGGTTATTTTGCATGGAGTATGTATACTAGAATACTTTTGGTTTGTCCTTTGTTTGGAGGTTTGTCCTCTTTCGGTGTGTCCTTTATCAGAGGTTTCACTGTAGTACTAGGGACAATAGACGTGATCCCAATGTGTCCTTTGTTCAGAAGTTCCATTGTAACCCTGCACATGGCACCACTTTAGGGAACCCTCTGGAGGAGAAGCACTCTGCAGAGGGTGACTGGAGGGACCAGGCCACAAGGAGACTGCCCAAGCTCCGCAAGCTGGATGGCATACCCATCGTGGGCCAGGACGAGGAGGAAGAGGGCGAACACAAACAAACAAACAAACAAACATACTGCACATGCGCAAACACACACACAAACCAGCAGTCTTTGACTCCCAAGAATATTATGTATAGCTAATCAGAAAATAAGCTATTTTCCTTTGTATCTCCTCAGTAGATACATTACAATGTAATGTCATATGTACCTGTGAGTTAGAATGTTGGTAATGGGTGGCGTATCACAGTGGCTGCATTACGAGTGAACCATGAAAAAAATAGTATCATAACAATAATAATAACTGTAAAAAAAAACCATGAAAAAGATGGGTGGTATAAACAAGATTGAAATTTTTGCCTATTATGACGTTTGGTCATGTGATCTTAAGTGGGTGGAGTCACTCTGAACTCCCAGGTGAGGGAGGGGCTTGGGGACTGCTGCGACTCCTCACAGTCCACCAGCCTGGGGTGGGAGGAGCCCTGCTGTCTGGTCAGGCACCGTCTGGAGGGGGCGTGGTAGATGAGTCCGCTAGGAAGCAGCTGAAACTGCTGGGCTGCATTGGTCTTGACGCTGCAGGCCATGAGCCGCAGCTGGGTGAGATCCACTGTCAGGCAGAGAGAGCCATGCTTGAACCCACCACTAGTCAGCTTCACCCAACCCTGGAAATTTCACAAGAAGGGAAGCCTCAGATAAGGGACACTCCAAAAGAAGACACCTATACAAAATAGCCTCCAAAAGAGGACAACCTCTCTACAAAGGACAAAAGGCTGGGTCCCAAATTATGTCCATTATTCAGAAGTTCCACCAGTAACATTGAAATTAAAGGAACTGGAAGTTCATAGAGCTGATTGTAACCAGCAGCAATATCCTGGACTAACTGTCACCCCTTGAACTCCATATAGCTCTTTGAATTGCTACGGGTTTGGGGAAGTTTTAAGTTTCTTGGAGGAGGAAGAAAGTGTAATGTACTCATATAATATAGTAGTCTACAAGTCATGCTTGATGGCGCAGCACCATTTCACTCATGATAGATTATCACCGTGTCCTAACTACCTGCTCATCTTCTGGTCCACTGGTCTCTCCCCTGCAGTCCCCCATCTCCACCACAGTGTTGTGGAAGCCGTTCATGGAGTCCAGGCACTTGGGCCCTTCCCCTTCCTCCCTCAGCATCAGCTTCCCGTACGTGAAGTCTTGCACTGGAGGAGCTCTGGACAGGACGGGAAGAAAGGAATGGTCATGTGACAGTCATGTGACAGCCCACATGATATGATCGAGCGTAACAATAAATAAACATGCAAAAATTTGTTTTTCGGCACTCAGTTGCCATGGACACAACAACCAACTTCCAGGTCTAGAATTTCAAGATTTCAAGCTTATGGGCATCAATGTCAATAATATTATTGCATGATGTTTGTTGAATGGTACCACCACGGACACAATGAACTCACTCAAATGATGGGTAGATATTCTCAATGTACCATCGAAAGGACTTGCATTGGAGGCGTTGTCGCAATGCCTTCCTTTCACTGACACTGCAGATAACAAACCATAGTGCCCACTGAACCTGTACAGCACTGTAACCTGATTAAAAGGACTCACTCGCCAAAGGGGATGTTCCTGGAGTAGATATTGTTCTCATAGAAATATGTCTTGTATTCATCCAACCATACCTCAACAGTGCGTCTGATGTTCCTGCACATTCACATGGAATAATAAATTGAACAGCATGCCATTGTCACCGGCAAGTGAGAGATCAAGACTGAGAGAGAGAGAGAGAGAGAGAGAGAGAGAGATCAGCTTTCCAGCGTATGCCATTGCAGGGCGGGGAAGGAAGTTTGAGAGTGAGAGATCAAGACTGAGAGAGAGAGAAATCAGCTTTATGCCATAGTAACTGGCAGGATGAGGGAGGAAGGCTTGAGAGTGAGAGATAGTTCAAGACTTTGAGAGATCAAGATTGAGTGAGAGACTATAGCTATGCCATTTCAACTAGCTCAGAGGGAAAGGAAAGTTTGAGAGTTTCGTGAGAGATCAAGAGCTTTATAGCAACAAGAAAGAGACTAACTTTCCTACTGTGTTGTGGTAGGTGCCCCCAGGGCCAAAGGAGTAGGGAATGGCCGAGCGAAAGATGTGCCCCACGTGAGAGCAGGGGACGATTTCCATGGAACCACCGCACATCCATGCCCGCAATGACAGCTCTGAAAATAAACAAAACTCTAATTAAGTGCCCTTGAACCCTGGGGGGCACTTCTAAAATAGAAAAATGGACAAGTGGCATGGAAATCAAAATTTAAGGGGGCCTTGAAAATTTGCACGTACCGACATTCTCAGCCCCCCAGATGTCCATTTGGCTGTCGTAGTCTCCGATGTGGTGGAACCACTCCCGGTCCACTGCAAAGAGCCCCCCAGCAATGGCAGGGGTCTGGATGGGCTCGATGGGGCTGCGCCGAGCTTGCATCACGTTTGGAGGGATGTTGTCCCACTTGAAGTGGATGCTGGAGTCGAAGCCGCCCCGTACCGAGGGACTGGCGCTGGTGTACTGCATGTTGTCCTTGTCGATGATGTCGATCACAGGAGACACAATCCTCGTACGATTCTGGAAAGCACAAAAGTCAGCAAGAGTAGTAGTAGTACCTGTGGACTGATCTAGCCACTCTTGCATGCAGGGCACAAAACCAGCTCAGCTATTGCAACAGCAAACAATTTTGTGGTCTTGATAGACTCCCCCCCCCCCTAACCACCTCCCTTCCTTCCCCCCAGCCTGACTACCTCTCATCCCTCCCCTCCCCTCTCCTCCCTCCCTCCCTCTTCCTCACAGCTTTAATCCTGCTGAGGAGTGGCTCCAGCCACCCCATGACGGCCTCGCAGTGGCTGTCCAGAAAGAGGAGGGCAGAGCCTCTGGCCTCACGGGCACCTCGAATGCGAGACCTGATCAGACCCTCCCGAGACTCCATCCTGAACAACCTCACCTTCGGGATCTCAGCAAGAAGACTCCCATCTGAAGCTGAAGGAGGGAGGGAGGATCAGTGGGAATGGGAGAGAGAAGCAAAAGAGTTTAAACAAAAACAACCTAACTCCAGATACTCTCTTACGATCAGTGCTGAAGTCATCCACCAGTATAATCTCTTCAAGAAGGTCTGGAGGACTCCGGTTCAATACACTGCCATACGAAAACAACTATAACCTTGAAACTAGTGGAAACCACACCCCCTCTCACCTGACTATGGTACGGAGCAGAGCAGATCTGGCCTCGTTGGTGAAACAGATGATGACACTCACAGTGGGGAGACCAGTTTGGTGGTATTGCTCACTGGACCCCTGACACCTAAAACATAATTAATAGTTTTTGTTAAAGCATGCCCCTGAGGCATCCTGAAGTTGGAGAGGCGGAATGATATGTCCAGGGGTCTGGGCCTCGGTAACTCCAAGTCCCAATGGCTCACACTCACAGTTGGTTTCTGTAGTCCCTGAGGAAGCGATCAGGGGGCGTGGCATCACTAGCCACCTGGTTGAACTGGAAACTCTTCATCTTGTCCCCTTTCCCGCCGTTGACCATGCGCTGAGGGGCCAGATACGCCTCCACGTCAAACGACCCCAGAACTGGAATCCCAGACTGCTGCACTTCTCCCTCCCCATCCCTCCTCCCTCCTCCCCCCCCCGCCACGTCCCTACCAGCAGCAGCCTCTGGAAGTTTCCATTCCCGTCTCCTCAGTGACTCCACGGCTTCGTTCTTGATGCTCTCAAAATTCCTCACGCCACCTCCCCCCGGCTTCTTTGCACCGTTTAACATATTGAGGACATTTGGTTTCCCCTCTTCGTTGAGCTCACTAAATTTGTCTAGGCGGCGGTGCTTCGAGGCTGTTGGTCTGTTTGGGAATGTGTCGTCCATTGGGTGGTGTTGTCGGTTGCTTCTCGGCTTGAAGAGAGAGTTTTGCCTGTCGATGGCCTCCTGCTCTTTCAGGAGGGCGGGATCTGCTAGGTTGCGCTTGAACAGCTTGTCCTTCTGGAGTTTTGCCATGACTGCATCGAGTCCCAGCTCACTTGCACCATCAACACGACCACCACGACCACCATTACCCCTCTCCAGGCTGTCAAACACAACCTTTCCATCCTCCTGTGCATCCTTGTGTCTGCTGCGTGTGTCTACGGGAGATCTCTGACGCTTGCCCACCTCTTTGGGGTCGAAATTGAGGCGGGCGGAGAGATTGGGAACAGCATTTAGGTGCTTTCGGCTGGCATCGTACACCTGGGGGTGCTCAATCTGCAAAATACATGAATGCAAATCAAAGAGTCGTTGCAGACGCTATACATCCTAGCTGAAGACTCTCAGGTATTAATTTTTAAGTGAATTTGTTCCTAGTTGGACTGCAATTAGTGCACAGGTGTACATTAATTGCCAGAGATCTTTCACATTCTGCATAAGTATTATTGGTACCAGGTGGCACATTAAATCACCAAGAGGCAGTTTGTGCAACTCTATAGCTCCTCTAGGCGCTCCCATGACAATAATGCCATAAGGCTGATCAATCTACTCCTTTCCACCTACCTCCCCACCCTCATGCTCATTATGCTCCTGGGGATCATGCTGATCTTCCATTTTAAATGACATACCACCACCTTTCCTCCCTCATGCTTTTTCAAGGGTGGATGGGAAACCAATTTTTTGTGGATGGGAGTTTGGATCCATCAAGTTATTATCACCTCCCCAGCCCAAAAAGTCAGGAACTCAAGAACTTTTCTGCTTTGCTGCATGCACACCAGTGCTTGTGTGCACCAGCAGATGGTGTTTTAGGAAACCAACATTGTTAAATTCTGCATGGGTGACTCCACTGAATGGAGGTAAATAAACAGCTACAAACTAGCCAGTTAGCATGTCAGGTAAACAGTCAACAGCCCTCAGATGCTAGCTAGCTAGCTAGCCTGAACAAGATAGCAATGGCTAGCTACAAACTAGCTAGATGGTAGAACTCAGCTATATACTTACTTTGCTGCAACCTGCAAGGTACTGTTAACAGTGTTATAGTGTTTTCAGACACTCAGCTCATAGTTTACCAAAGTGTCTGAGCTACTAATGTAAACAAGCCAAAGAGCTAACAAAAGAACAAGCTCACCGCCTGAGGTGCTGAGGGCTCCCTGTACGCGGAGAGGTAGAAGACAACCCCCCCCAGGGCCAGGAGAGCGAGAGCGCAGGCTAGAGTGGAGGGCTTGTTCCTTCTCCAGAGCCGCAGATAGCTGGCCATCACCCAGTCGATCAATTAGTTCTGCCCAATTTAGCCGAGTGTGTGCGGTTTTTGTTCAATCAGTCTTCCTCGTAACCACGCCCCCTACCCCTCCCCCTCAAAATGTCTACGTCAAAATGTGTACACAAAAAAACGTGGTAACAACCATCATAGTGATACAAAATGTGGCCTAGGCAGTTCTCTACCTACACTGTGGGATAAATTTTTTTTCATCTTGTCATGAGGGCCTGGGCTTGGGGTACAGAGTTCAACTGTGGGATTGCTGCTGCTGCATGGGGTGTGGCCATGGCCAGGGGGCGTGATGTGAGGAGGGTGGGGATAGGCGGCCCAGAGTGACGGCCTGGAGGGGAGGTAGTGGTGGTGGGAGGAGAAGCGAGGGAATGCATTCCAGGGTCAGAGTTCAATGCGGTGGGCGTGGTTTTGTTGAAGGAGGCATTAGAGGGAGGAAAATGAGAATTGGGGAGTGGCGAAGTGGTGGTGGTGGTGGTAGTAGTAGCCGCAGCAGTGGGCGGGGCCGAACCACCTCCCCCTCCCCCGCTGCTGTTGGGATTAGTATGCTCATTGTGCAAATTCATGATTGTAGGGGTGGATGTTGACATTGCCGGAGGAGAAGTGGGCGTGGCAGCTGTTGTTGGCATGGCAGCAGTCTTGACTCTGTCATACAGGTCTCCCATGCGTTTAGTGAGCTGCTCAAAGGTTGGTCTCTTGTGAGTGTCCAGTTCCCAGCACTGCAGGATAATGTTGTTGTAGATTATCTTGTCACAGGCCATGCCAGGCAGCCTGTACTGGCTCCGATAGAGATTCACCATCTGCAGAGATTTCATAAAGACAGCAAGGTAAGATATGACAAGCTTGGATCATTTTCGCTTAATCTGGACTCCTGAAATGAGGCCATCTCTGTATTGAGGCCATTTTCAAAAATGTCCGAAAGTGAAAAATCCACCCTCCACCCTTCACTCACAGGTTACAAGGGTGGCAGGATTAGATGGACTCTAGCTGCAGACACAATCCTTTGCTTCAAAAAGATAGCATGTTGTGTTCCATACATGGTTCCTACTACAACCATAATTAAGGAAAGGAACTTAAATTTTGTTACGCAATGCTCTCCATGGAAACAAAATGTATTCCAAGCACCTTTGTCCTCTAGCCTTGAAACTGAGGTTATCCCTTGGTAGAGCCCCACATTTTAGCTTCAGCTCAGCAGAGCAAAGAGACATTGTGTACTTACAGCTTTGAAAGCCATTTGGGCGGTCTGGGCCAGCCTCACTGCCTGGCCAAGATAAGCGCTGGGGTTGTCTCCAATGGTGAACATTTCCCAGAGTGTGACCCCATAGCTCCAGACATCCCCCTTGGTGCTGAACTTGAAGGACTCCAGGCACTCCGGAGAGTACCAGTAGATGGGGAGGTCCGTGTCGTTGTTCTTGGCCTTGTAGTAATCAGTGTCCTCCTTCTGCTGCCTGGCCAAGCCGAAGTCGGAGATCTTGACTTGCTCGTTGGAGACCAGAAGCACGTTTCTGGCTGCCAAGTCGCGGTGGACAATCTTGCTTTGAGCCTGGCAACAAGATCATTGGATTGTAGAGAACTATATTTAATATGCTTCCTACAATGTATTATTTCACCCTCCAAAAATGACCCCTTAGCTCTCGGCATGTTGCATGTGCCAAATTTTCAATTTGGCTTCAAAAAAAAAAAAAAAAGGACACCACTCTCAGCAGCTGTGGCAAACTTACCAGGTAGCTCATGCCTTCAGCAATCTGCTTGCCGTACAGCACAAAATTTCTCTTGATGTCCACGGTATTAAGGCCTGGCGTCTTCTTGCAGTTGTTGAGGAAGCTTCTGAGGCAGCCACGGTCTATAAACTCCATGACAACCACCGGAATGATGCCAATGTAGTCCAGGTAGTGCTTAGCTGGAAAAGGGTAAGACACAAAAGGTAAAGGGTCGACACACCAAAAACCTCCACTTGACAGGGACTTACTGTCTGAGATGCCCAGGAGCTCGACGATGTTTGGGTGCTGGAGGGTGCTCATGGTGAGGATCTCCCTCAACAGGTCCTTCTTCACATTGTCCACATTGTGTTCCTTCATGGTGGGAATCTTCATGGCCACCATGCGGTTCTCATCTGTCCAGTCAGCAAGATACACTGTACTGTAGTGACCCTGGGAGGGAGGGAGGGAGGGAGGGAGGAAGGGGTGTGGTCAACAGCGAGTGCCCTTCAATGAGAGGTTTCCTCTATTAAAGAACAGCCTCCTTTCAAACCCTCTTATGAGTTTAAGTTTGTTTTCTCTATTTAAAGAGCACCTTCTTCACACGAACTAGCACTAAGCTAACCACTTACTGAACCCAGTTCCCTGATGCTCTTCAGCCTGCTGTAGTTGATGTGGCGGACTCCCTTGGAGCTCAGGTCCCTGATATAGGGGTCACTGTGGACAGGCGGCCAGCTGGGAGGTTCTGTGTTGGTAAGGAAATGGGGGGGGGAGGTGAGGGAGAAGGGGGGGGAGGGGGTAGGGGTGGACGTGTTGGATGACTCCTCATCTTCAGAGGCGAGGCCGCCGGACTGATTACTGAGGGACCCTGTGTTCATTACATAAGAAGCGGTAACCTGTGTATTCACACGTACTGATGCCCATTGATGGGCATTAAATAGGAAGAACACAGCTAAGGGTGTTTTTTTATTTTTATGGAGGTAGGCAGCTTGGAACCCTCCGATAAAGGACCTCTCAATAAAGACATGTTTGACTATTTGACCTCTGAATAAAGGACACCTCTATAAAGGGAGGTCCCAAGGACCACCACAGTGCTACCTAGCTATAGTATATTGGAGCCCAAAGATGTTCTTGAACCAGCTTCTCCTGTACCTAGATTTCAAAGTGCTTCTTTGGGGGGGGCTTACAAGTGCTTCTCCAATTAAATCATTAACTACTTGTATTGATTCATAATCCAGTTACAGTTGTTTGCTTGGTCTTAGGACCCCACTCCACAGAGCGTGACCAGGGTCCTCTGAGTTAGAGTGTTTGGGCACAAAGTGTGTGACCACAAGTAGGGTGTACCTAGCTTAATTGCCTTAATGAATAGATAATAACAACCCCCTTTTGTTTGGTCTTTGGCAGGGAAGAGTGGGGTCAAGGTACTAAGTGAAAGGGAGGAAGGATTAGTATCCAGCCCAATAAATTCAGCAATACTAAGGGTTTGCTTGCCATTAACACTTAGTAATTTATCACCAATTTGCAAGCCTGAATTATCAGCAATTCCGCCGTTTTCAAGCATTCCAATTTGCGCCTTG
>JAAGOD010055755.1_pt1 | contig 10571 bp, 18 predicted proteins | sample 8389681 | NCBI WGS metagenome assembly JAAGOD01 (sample SAMN13964374, study PRJNA552185) | sponge metagenome | biome: deep-sea hydrothermal vent fields; feature: spots directly above weak diffusing fluid; material: seawater and sediment | host: Tedaniidae sp. KZ-2020 ... | reverse complement strand
TTTGTTAATGGCAAAAAAGTGTTTGAGAGAAATTTTGTTAATGGCAAACAGCATGGCTTACCTGTGTATCCAGCTGGCTGAAAACTATGATAGTTTGTTTTGTGAAGCAAGTGCTAAGACAGGCATGAACAGTAGCAAAGTAAGCCAGTCTCAGCCCCCTAGCTGTTCTTCACTGACTGAATATTGTACATAAATGCTAGATCTTCACTCGACTGGCTACCAGAATCAAAGCGGAGAAGGAGTGTGCCAGCAGCAATGTGAGTTGAGCGAAACAGTGCTGTACGAATGTTGCGTGACTGTCTGTCAGTGTGTGCAGGACTACCAGGAAAGACCAGGAGGACTAGACATTTCAGGTCAGAAATCATCCCCCAGCAGACAGTCCTCCTGTTGCTAGCTAGCGACAGCAATCACTGCCCCTCCATCAGTCAGCCCCCCATCTCCCCTCCAGTTTCATAGTATAGCGTGTGTGTATGCAGCGTGTCACAGTATTTTTTTATACACACCAATCATGGTCACCCTTCTCAAGATTTTTATGCAGGTTTTTGTAAAGCTAAGAATTTCAGGTGTCACCCGACAAAAATTGATTAGCTACTTCCCTACCCTCTTACAAAAAAAATAATCAAGAAACTAGTTTACCGTTACCACTTGCCCCCTTTCTTTTTTTTCTGCTTCTTCTTGCTAGCCTGCTGCTGTGATTTCTGCTGCTGCGCTTTGGGCTTGGGGGAAACCGTACTGGCTTCACTTTTCCCATCTGTATAATAGATAAGGCCAACCACCTCAGGACAGCTCCATACAATGCTAACTGGTCCTTTGTGCACACCAACACCCCCTCTGAGATAATCGGACAACCTCCCCTATAGACACGATTCCAATGTGTCCTTTATTCAGAGGTTCCACTGTACGTAAGTCTGTGGATGGAAGTTGCGTACCTGCTACAATGTCAGCTGCTTTAGTGGGGACGGGCTTGCTAGCATCCAGCTGACTCATCAGAGCTGCGCTGGCGGCACTGGTCCCCTGGGTCCCCCTGACTGGGGCTGCAGCACCTCCCTTCCTCCTCCTGCGATAGTACGATCTCTCCCTCAGTGGAAGCCAGCGCTCAGGGTCAGGGGTCACATTGGGGTCATAGTTCTTTGGTAAACGAGGGTTCCGTTTTTTCTTCTTTTTCTCCTTAGCCTTGATATCAGTTCCCTTCCCTGGCTGCTGTACAAGATTACCATCGAGTGAAGGAAGGGAGGGGGAGAGAGAGGGAGTGGGAAAGGGAGGGAAAGGAGAAAGGTGAGAGGCACTAAGAGTTATGCATTTACCTCTGTCCGGTCCGGAGGTGGTCTTCGTGAATGCCTGAAGACTGACGTCTGCTCCATCCTGTCTACGTCCAGGCCAGGAGGAATCCTGAAGGCAGGGAGACTGCGACTGGCCTGCTCCGCTGCTGGGGGGTCGTAGCGAGAGAACGCTGAGATGAGGAGTGCCCTCAGCTCCATGCTGTCCCGTTCCTTCAGTTTCCTCTCCAGCACTTTAGCCGCTGCCTCAGGACGAGCGTGAGATAACTCAAACTTGGCCACCTGCTTCACCAGGCGTGACAGAAGAGGCTCCTCCCCCTGGCCACGCCCCATCCAGTACTCGAGTGTCTGCTCCAACACCTCCGCAGCCATTTCCACCTCGCCCAGTGCAGCGCGCAGGGAGGCCAGGGTGGAGGCCACGCCCACATACCGTGGGAAGGTGGGCACTGTTTGGAGAGTAGCACAGACCTTGGGGGTGCTTCCTTGGGCCAGCTGGAGCTGTGCTAAGGTGGCATACATAGCCACACCAGCCTGAGGGGAACTCTTCAGGTAATTGCTCAGCAATTCCACGGCAGCAGCAACTTTCTTCTCACGGTTCAACAAAGCCACTTCTGCCAGCACAGCAAGGTCAGAGTTCGCGTGAGAGGTCTTGAGAGTAGCTGCCAGTTCTCGGCACTGCTCCAATTGGTTGGTTTGCAGGGCAAACATGCAACGGTTGAAGAGAATCTTCTGTTTCTGGAGACGAGTTAGTTTGCGGGTGCCAGCTTCGCTAGCCAGCACCTTCACCTTCTTCTTGGAATCAAAGACATCCTTGTCGCGGTTGAGGGCCAGGATGTTGTTAGAGATGACAGCAATGAGAGTAGGGTCATCCGGACACAGCTTCAGGGTGCTGTTGTAGCAGGTCATGGCTTCCTTCACAACTTCCTTCACCTGAAATAGGTACAGTCCAGTCATGTACGGGACAAACAGGCCTAGAAAGGCTGGAAATTGACCCACATCATCTGTTAAGTATATTTTACATCACTCCCCCACAAACAACAGGAATATAAGTGTACCTGGTAGCAGTATCCTCTCTGGACTTGAATGACCACCATTTCTTCAGCTATCTCTTCGTCAGTGTAACCTTCCTCTTCGAGACTGGCCCGGTAAAGAGTCTCTGCCTCCGCCAGCAGCTGCAAGGCCTGCGTTGACTGGCCAGCCACCAGCCTGCAGCAGGCCAGGTTGAAGCACTGCTCCATCGTTTCCATGGAGTCCACCAGCGGAGGGACCTCGGTGCTGGGAGTGGGACACAGAGACAAGGTTGCGTAGTAGTTAGCCAGCCTCTCCTGCCTGCTCTCATTCACCTCCAGCATCTTCTGGTATGTCTGCACGGCTTTGAGATAGTGTTCTTGCCTGTACGCCACCTGTGCCATTAACTCCTGCACTTTGGTGTCTCCTTGTGGAAGGGAGGACAGAACTGACAGGGTCTCCTCATACTTGTCCTGACGATAGAGGCAGTACGCCACCTCCAGCAGAAACAGCTTCCCCTCACCTCCCTTCCTGCTCTTGTTCAGCTGTCGTATGAGCTGGAGGGCAGCGTCAAACCTTGAGAGATGGATGAGGCTCACCAGCTGGCAATGGAGGGCGTCAGGATCGTCAGGAGAGAGCTCCAGAATCTTATTGGTGAGATCCAAAACTTGTTGGTCGTTTTCATCCTCGGCAGCTCGCTGTATGCTAGAGAATAGACGAGGTAACTCTAAACTAGTCTCCTGGGATGCCATAGTCCACGTGGACTTGCAATAATCCTATTTAGTGTGCATTTAAAAAATCTTGTAGTGTTACATCATTTTTAATGTGCACTATAATGTGCACTACGTCTATGTTAGGTAAGTGGTCGTCACTGTTGTGAGCTCGTCCAGCCATGTGGTGTAATGGAAGGAAGGTGTGTGTATGTGATCAAGAAGAGGCAAAGGCAGTGCAGGATGGTCGCCTCTCAAGGGAGCAAGTACTGTGGAGAGCATCTGGTGCATGATCAACAGGTAGGTGGGTACGTGGGTACACTCGTCTTTTTTGTTGCCTCCACTGTAGAAACTTGATATCGTTGCAATTTTAAGGCCGCAGTGGTACGCAAACGTGTCCCATGCCCCCTGGACGGCTCTCACACAGTCTTTGAGGATCTGCTTGGCAAGCATCTTAAGAAGTGTAACGTGACGAAGAGAGTGATGCCGCTGTGTCACTCTCCAGGGATTAACGAGGGGGCTCCCCCCACTGACGGTGATGATACTCGCCGACCCCGGACACTTGCTGAGTGTCCACCTGAAAGGCTAGCCCATCTAATAAAGAGGGTGGAGTCAGCTTACGAAGGTGAAGGATGGCCCTAGTAAAAAGTGGAATATTGCTGACGTGGCATTTTCAGATTATATTATGATGGATTTGAAGGAGGAGTTTTTATCACACCCCTGCCTGTCCTCTGATCTGGCTGATCCCTTCATCGGTTCCTCTGCCTGCAAACACCTGAGTCAGCAGTCCTCTCTCCTGGCCCACCTGGGTGGGTGTGGCTTGCTGGACCCAAGCAAGGTGTCCTGTTTTGTAGAGTTTGGTGCTGGCCGGGGAAAGCTCACTCACTGCATTCATCGCGCCATTCAATATTCCACTGTAAGTCCTTATACTTGTCTCAATGGGTGGTAGCATGTGACCCCTAATAGTGATTGTGACTAATTTGGATTGTGAGGGAGCAGAATTTTTTTGACTGTTTACTTTACTGCTTGTGGAAATATAGAATTGATTTTGGAACACTTTTTGATTACATGTATTCAGGACTTGAAGTGTGAGGCAGGGGTGGGTGTGGACTATGTGCTGGTGGACCGGGCTAGCTGTCGGAGGAAGGTGGATGGTGTGCACAGAGTAACTGCTACACTGCCTGGAGCATCCTGCCACAGGTACCATAATAGTGCTTTAATTATAAAGGACACTTCGAGATAGGGAAACACTTGGGTCCTTTATAAAGAGGGCCATCATTTGCACTCTCAAAGTAGCATTAGCAGGTCCGATTTCGTTTGATTCCGAGACGTGGCCCAAAATGGAAAAATGGCAAGTCTATAGCCTTGGTTTTTTTCCATTTTGGGTCACGTCTCAGAATCAAATGAAACCGGACTTGCTAGTGCTACTTTGAGAGCCTAACAACATACAAAAACTTTCATGCCAATTAGCATTTCTGGGTGCGAAATATGGACCCCTTTATAAAGGACCCCAAAACGCTGGTTATGGATCATGCATTTGTTCCTGCAGGTTGCTGATGGATATCAAGGACCTTGACCTCGGCCAGGTGGAGGCAGTGAAGGGGCGTGGCTATGTGGGCGTTGGCAAGCACCTGTGTGGTGCCGCTACGGACATGGCTCTAAGGTGCATGGTTAACCACAAGCAGAGATCAGGGGTCAGTGGGTGTGGTCTGAGGGGTGTGGTCATTGCTCTGTGTTGTCATCACCGCTGCACATGGGGCCAACTGGTGGGGTCGGAGTTCATGCTCCAGCTTGGCTTCACACCTGAGGACTTTGACATCCTGAGTCGCATGACAAGTTGGGCCGTATGTGGGCGTCGTCCTCCAGCCCACGAGGAGGAGAAAACCCCAGCTGCTGAGGACCAGGAGGAGGGGGAAACCCCAGCTGCTGAGGACCAGGAGGAGGGGGAAACCCCAGCTGAGGAGCAGCAGGAGGAGGGGGAAACCCCAGCTGCTGAGGACCAGGAGGAGGGAAAAACCCTAGATGCAGAGGAGGGGGAACCCCCAGCTGTTTTGCAAGACAAAGGTAAAAGTAAGGAGAAAAGGGATGGGTAAAAGTCAGACTCTGATGGCCTCAGGTAGCAAAGGAGGCGAGAAAAAGAGGTGTGGCTATGTGCCGCACCCTAACGAAGGGGTGGGGTTGAAGTGCAAGCGACTGATAGACCTAGCTCGGGTGCACTATCTAGAACAGAATGGCTTGAAGCCACGACTGCTTCACTATGTCAACAAGAAGACTTCGCTAGAGAATGTCCTGCTGCTAGCTACCGCAGACTGAGAGCGCTGCCTAGCTAGCTCAGGTTGAGGTAGGTAGACAAGCCTAGCAGATAAGCTAGCTCGTGAATATCATTAGCTGTCTTGCTGGTTGTGAATACTGTTGTTAGTGATGGCAAGTTGATTCATTTTGCTATTTTGCGCTTGTGTAATGCTGGCTCAAGTGTGGGCTGTAGCTGAGCAAGAGACAGCAAAGAGACACTGGAACAGCTGCTCCTGAAGTCTCCCTAGCAATGGAACTAGTCTAGCAAGTGCAGTAGTTGTTCCTGGTTGGTGCCACGCCCCCCTGTGGAGAGTGGAGAGGTGGTGGTGATGTCTAGTGGTGTGGGGGGTGTGTCTGCTGCTCCCAGTGACTCAAGCACTGGTGGTTCAGCGGGGAACAGCACCACGGACCTCATCGAGAACACCACGCCCCCTCTTGTCATCATCTCGTCCCGAGTCAAGTCCTCAGGTGAGTGTGTGTGTGTGTGTGTGTGTGTGTTCTGGTGTAAGGGGGCGTGTTTTTTCCTGCAGGAGTGCTGGCAGGGTGCGTGAATGAAGGAGTGGTGGTGGTACGCTATTCCTTTGAGTCTACCAGCCTCAACAAGCTCTTGCAGCTCGTCAATGCTAAGCTGAAAGGTCGTCCAGCTCTGAGTGTGGCATTGATCCTCGACGGGAACCAGAGTGCCCTGAGGCTGTGTCCCCTGCAGGTGCTGAGTGAGCTGTCTGTGCGGGAAGACAGTGAGGTGAGGGACTTCCTGAAGCAGCTGGTGGGGAGCTACCTGTACAGTGGGAGTCGGTATGCTCGCGTGGACCTCCTGCTCTGCCCCCTAGCCAACTCCCTGGCTGGTGACTTGCTGATATCAAAGCTCAAGCTGCTGGTGGGTGTCCCTGTGTTTGCCTCCGCTGATATCCTGGGGACATGCATCTCAGAGGCTGAAGGGTACGTGCGTATGTGGATATGCCAAAGATACGTATATTGTTATGTAAGTACCTGGTACGAAATATTCGTGTAAATCATTTTTTCACATTGAAGTTCTGGTTCTAATCTGAGTCTGGTGCTGTCTATTTCTGGCTTTTTAGTTCTATTCCTATTGGGACGCTGTACTTTGACCGCAAGCAGTTGAAGGAGCACTGGAGCCAGCCCCAGACCATGGCTCTCTTTGAGAGGATAAAGACAGTAGGAAAGGTATGTCAGTGGGGGGCGTGGTGCACTCTAGCCATGTCACATGACTGTCACATGACTGTCATGTGACTGTAGGGTTCGTATGGGGCAGCTGTGCTCTACAGGAAGAAAGACGACAATTCTCTGGTTGTTCTGAAGGAGATTAACCTGATGGAGTTATCCAAGCAGGAGAGAAATTTGGCGCTGAATGAAGTCAGTTGCTCTGTAGAGCTCCTCTTTTGACTATCATGCTGTGGGTGTGTGTAGGTGCAGATTCTTAGCATGCTGGACCATCCCAACATCATCTCCTACTATGACAACTTTGAGGAGGAGGGGGTGCTCATGATAGAGATGGAGTATGCAGATGGAGGGTAAGGAGGGAGGGAGGGAGGGAGGGGAGGGTAAGGAGGGAGGGAGGGATCGGTATTGATAAAATTATGTTTGCAAGTGCAGGACTCTGGCGCAGTATCTCCGGCAACAGACCACGCCCATACAGGAGCAAGACATTCTCCACATGTTCTGTAAGATGGTGGATGCTCTGCGCTACCTTCACGATCACAAAATACTGCACAGGTATGGAATATTAATACGATTTGAGAGGACAATTTTTTCATAGATTGGTTAAAGTTGTTTACCCACTAAACTTTTAGAATTTGCTTAAAAAATTGATTTTATGCTTCTCAGGGACCTTAAAACGGCCAACATTTTCCTGATGAAGGAAGGTGATGTGAAGCTAGGAGATTTTGGCATTTCCAAGGTTCTGACGGCCACCAATGCTGAAGCCAACACTGTGCTGGGCACACCTTTCTACATCTCCCCTGAAATAGTGAGCCTTGTGTCACTATGATATATTGCACTGTGTAAATGAGGTATGCTGTTTCTGCAGTGTGAAGGCAAACCGTACAATGCAAAGAGTGATATCTGGGCACTCGGCTGCATTCTCTACGAGATGGCATGCCTGGAGAGAACTTTTGAGGGCACCAACTTGCCTGCAGTCATTCACAAGATTGTGCAGGTCTATACTATACAGTGATAGTGGCTATGTAAACTCATTCTATTGAGAGAAACCCACAAGTTTGTAATTATTATGCTAACTTCATCAGACAATTTGTAATCTTGTCCCTCAGGGGTCCTTTGCCCCCATCCGTGGAGGGTACAGCGATGGTTTTCGACAGCTGGTGGTGGACATGCTACAGAGAGAGCCTGAGGCTCGACCCAGTGCGAATGACCTTTACACCCAGCGTCTTCCTGAGCTGGTGCTGCGTGACTCTGTGGAGGAGGAAGGAGCGGACGAACCACCGGACATCGCAAAGACAAAGTGGGTAGAACACGTTACGACATTCGATTTTGCCATATTATTTGGTCATTCATTTTTTTCCGTATTAGGTCGTTCCTGTACCACCTGGACTGCCAGTCGTTCCTGCTGAGGGCAGTGCCCACACACACCATCAAGGCACTCATAGACCATGTGAGCTCCAGATAGCGTGTTTGTGTGTACACGTTTCATGTTTGTTTGTGTGTGCGTGTGTAGGTGTCGGTGGGGTATGGACATGTGCTGGCGGTGACCTACGACCATGCCGTTTTCAGCTGGGGGGAGGGTGGGTGTGGTCAGCTCGGCCATGGTGACACTGTCTCTCACCACTCCCCTCAGCTGGTGGAGACGCTCAAGAACCGGCCCATAGTCAGGTGTGTATGTGTGTGCGTATGTAGTATGTATACAAGTTTGTGTGTATGTATGTGTGTACATACGTTTTTAATGTGTATGTATGTGTGTTTGTTCAGGGTGGAGTGTGGGGGTGAGTTTAGCATCTTCATCAGTGACAATCGCATCATCATGTCGTGTGGGCGTGGTGATCGCGGGGCCCTGGGCCACGGCCCCACCTCCCTCGACAACTGCACCAAGCCAAAGCTCATAGAGGAGCTCTTGTCCCTGGATACAGTGGGCGTGGCCTGTGGGGAGGCCCACGTGGTCGCCATCACCTCTGAAGGGGGTGGAGTCTTCACCTGGGGAGACGGCAAGCACGGTTGCCTTGGCAATGGCAAAGAAGACATGTGGTAAGCAGTGCGTGTCCATTTTTCATTGTACAGATGTACCATGTGCTCTTTTTGACCACACCCCCAGCCCCTCCCCCCAGGAGGTGAGTGTGAAGAGTGCTGACCGTATGAAGGAGGTGATCTGTTCCGTGCGCTGTGGACTGGATGGGACCATGTTCCTCACAGAGACCGGACGCGTCTACGCCTGTGGAAAGTAGGTGTGGTCGCCCCATCCCTTCACAGTGGCATTATGACTATGTTTCCATAGCAACCAGTACAACAAGCTGGGTTTGAACCAGCGGCAGACTTTCCTCGGGCTGCGGCACATTCTGAACAAGACCCAGCTGCAGGTGCAGCAGACCCTGGTGGCCACGCCCCTCAAAGAGCTGGGGAAGCACCGCGTGGTGGACATGTCCATAGGCCCCACCCACTCCTCCCTCGTTAGTGACACTGGAAAGGTGGGTGCTTAGTATTGTGTGCTGATTAGTATGTAGACCCCCAGATAGAGGACTGAACCTCTGTGTGCTAAGAACAGCTAAAAGGCACCAATTGTCCTATGTGAATAGCCTGGGTGTGAAATGGTGTCGTGTTTGCAGGTATTCACGTTTGGGCGGAATAGCGAGGGGCAGCTGTGCTCAGGGAACCTGCTGCCCGCCACCACACCCATCACAGTGAGAGGACTCCCGGGAAAACCCACGGTGAGCCAGACCACTCCCACTCAGACTCAAGCCACACCCACTAGCTGTTCTGATGGTGCGTTTATAATGCAGATGGTGACGTGCAGTGAGCTGTCCACCATAGTCACTACCCAGGAGAATTCCTTTCTGGTCTGGGGGTCACGCCCCCTCATCAACTCCCCTCTGCACACCATCTTTGCTCGCTCTGACTCCGCCCCCTCCCTCCGCCCCCTGGAAGGTGTGAAACCCGCTAAGAGGCGGGATAGTGACGCCATGCCCTCCCCCTCAAGACGTGTGTCCTTTGAGATTGGATCGGAGCCATCAGCCCCCGCCCACGCCAGTGGTGGCCCCTCCCACTCCATTCCTTTTGGTGGTGGTGTGGGGGGGAGTCGTGACCGCATCCACAAGTCCTCCAGCCTCAACCTCTCTCATCTCCCCCACAGCATGACTGCATGCTCGGACCCCAGCCAGTACATGGCAACGCTGAGTCAGCTGCTGCCGGAGCCCCTGCATGGGCGTGGCAGTGGGCGTGGTGAGGGGGGTGGGGCTGGGAGGCGGGGGCCCTCCGTCTCGAGTGAGGCTGGGGGGGCACAGGAAGGAATCATCCTGGAGCCGACCTCCGTTGACCTGGTGGGAAGGTGTGGCTTACTCTCAGACCTGTCAGCCCAAGGCCTGCAGCATGCCAAGCTGGAAGGTGTCAGCAACTTTGCTGGGAACGTGCTGATTTTGATTGAGGCCAAGATTCCTGAGGAGAAGGCTCTGAAGGTGGCCGCTCCCAAACAGCCTCTGCTCATGATGAGCAAGAGACTAACACAGAGACGGCACTGGACAAAGTGAGTGACAAACACTTAAAATATTTTACATGCAGTCAAATTTGGTTGTTGTCGAGGGCTCTATTCTTGGGACTTGATTCAGCAATGCTCTCTCCGTATGTACGTATTTTGCAGACGCAAGCTGACCACCCCTGTAATGCCGGAGTTCAAGCCACCCCAGGCCTCGGACTTTGAACCCACCCTGTCCGCTCGCTTGGAACCCACGAGGGCTCGCAGTGAGTTTGAACCCAAGGAGCTGAGAGTAGACCCTTCCCCTCCAGCAGAGCAGGCTGAGGATGACCTGGAGGAGTCTAAGGTTTGTTTGCCATTGTGTGTTGTTGATTGTTGCCATGGTGACTGGGATACTGCTGACTAAGGTGCCAACATGGATACTAAACGAGGAGCAGTTGGCTCACGCTGATCAGCCACGCCCACCCCTCCCAGCAGGGCTTGTTATCACACCTGCTTCTGAACCCACTGTCACGTCCAATAAACCTCGCCCCAAAAACTTTGCCGTGACCCCCGACCTCCCCACGCCAAAGCTACTGCAAGCCACACCCCCTTCTCCTGGGGGTGTGGCCACTCCGCTTAGCCCCACCC
>JAAGOD010036766.1_pt1 | contig 10592 bp, 4 predicted proteins | sample 8389681 | NCBI WGS metagenome assembly JAAGOD01 (sample SAMN13964374, study PRJNA552185) | sponge metagenome | biome: deep-sea hydrothermal vent fields; feature: spots directly above weak diffusing fluid; material: seawater and sediment | host: Tedaniidae sp. KZ-2020 ... | reverse complement strand
GGTCCAATTAGAGGGAGTTTGCTGTAATGGGACCCCAGCGAGTACTGTCACGTACTTTGATCTGCCAGCAGTGACATTGTACACTCTGATGCTCGCTCCTTCCCTCAGCAACTGCCGCAGGCTAGCATCAGGATTCCAAAACGAGAGATGACAGTCATAACTCTTGTCTGAAATGCCTCCGCTGATAGGCATTAACCTGGAAATGTAAGAAGAGGGGTATAACCCTCAATTGTTCGATAAATGGGCCCACAGGGTGCTCCAGAGCACTGCCAGGAGTGGGGAAGCCTTACATACCTGATCTTCTGTAGTGGAGTGACTTTCCTGTCGGGAATTACATCACCAGCTTCAACGAGGGCACTCTTGATCCTCTGCTGAAGCTCATCCTGTCTCTGTGAGACCACGCTCTGGCGATAGCTCTCCAGATACGCAAGCTGGGTGGAGCTCAAAACCTCCTATAAATAGCATTACATCATCACTACAGTGGACCGATGGTCACCAGAATTTAGAACACCAATGGCCATCCACCTAGCTACTTTGGATTTGTCACCATCACATACATAATTACCCCGATCATTGTAGAAATATGTACCTGAAAGGCCTGGGGATCATTTGCATTGAGGAGAGCATTGTATATCTCCTTGCCATCCTGTAGCTGTTTGATCTGCAAGGTGTTCAGTCTGCGAGAGCGATCACGCCTCCTTTTCGCCACAGGGGGACCCTCTGCACAGCAAAAAATCAAACAATGAGGTCCAGGTGTATACGTAAGGACTTGCAGGGATTGAGGCCACAGGTCATTGCAATAAGGATAGTCCACCACCTCACAAGAGTCTGGTAGTTGTAGACTCTTGGTCTGGCCCATTAGCAAGCTACCTGCTCATACCATACAGCACTTTTTTTGTTGGTACTTTTTGTTGACTTTGTTGGTTGCTACACAGCCATTGCTCCAAACTCTAAAAAGCTTGCTTGTAACCTGTGTCCAAGCTCTGTATGTCCCGATTATGGCCTTTTCCAATATGGCCTTGGGCCATATTGGGGCATACAGAGCATACTGGCACATCCTTTGAAACCCGTCTCACAGGGGAAACCTATAATTAAATTCTGATAACCAGAAAACATGTGAAAAATGCAGAAAATATTTAATCTCAAGAGATACGCCCACACTTTATGGGAGAGGGGGGGGAGCTGGTCACCCACACTTCATTGGAAGGAGGGATCATGTCAAAGACACAAGATTACCAATGATAAAGAGACAACTTGTGGTTTGCACCCCCAGTGTTGAATGTTACTGGATTAGAAAGCTGTCACTGTCAGGTACCGCCCCCATGTCACAATAAACTAGTAACTATGTACCCTATTATGTTTTATGAGAGGTGGCCTCAAATCAGGGCAGATTAGAGGGAGTTCACTGCAGAGCTCTCACTAAGACTGCTTTCCTGCCCAAAGCATTTCTATCTCGGAAGTCCAGTGTGTAGAGCTCTTTTAAAGTTACTAGGTTACCTAGTTCTCTCTCGAAGTCTCGTTGTACAGATGAAGTAATTCTCTCCACAGCCATTTCTCGTTCTCTTCTATGTCTCTCCACTTCCTTCTGCTCAGAGCGCTCACATCTCATCTTCTTGAAGCCTTCCCCTCGCTCAAAGTAGGTCATGGGGTAGACCCTGGCAATTATAGCCTCCGTACAACCCACTTTCCCTCCGTCAGCAAACAGCGACTCCAGCGGCACCGGGAAGGCCTTGGGGGTGGGTTGGAAGCCGAGTCTGGCATCCCAGCATGCCCTGCGGGTGGAGTTTGCTGATATCCTGAGGCAGCAGGAGGAAGGGACGTCCAGAGGGTGGCAGGGGGAGGGAAGACCCTGAAGCTCAGCACCACACACCATCAGCTTGGTGCCAACCCGGACCCTCCTCCCTCGTCCAATCATGTGGGAGAGGGGCGTGTCTAGAACACAGGGGAGACTGTACCAGCCATCCGACACCTCCACGGCTACTGTCTGAGAGGGAGAATGGGAAGAAGGGAGTGCTACTTCGTTCACCTGCGTCTGATTCCCTAGAGGAGGTAAGATGCTTCCATCAGTGGAATCACTCAGCAAAGTGTGCTCGCCACTTGCAGCCGGTGGTGGGCAGCATTTGGAAACATAGAGGACCATGCGCAGTGATGGAGAGGCATCATGCTCACAAATTTTGTGAATCGCAGACCGTTCTGCTCTATCAATCTCCCTGTCGTAGCGGTATTTCATTTGGAGCATCAGCCAGTCAGGGGTGAGACATCTCCCGGCGAAAGTGCAGGGGTACTTGACCTCTAGGGCAGCCAGCTTTGTCACCAGGTTCCTGAAGTGGTTGGAGAACCACCTGAGGGAGATCAAAGACTCCTCCACTCCCAGTGAGGACCTGAAGGCTTCCCAGAGCTTATTAGTGCCCGCAGATCCATCGCCATTGAGAGAGAGGGTGGCCCCATCCCCCACGCACACTGCACCACGGCTCAATGCGGAGCTACTGAAGTGCTCCCTGGTGAACCGAAAGCTCCCCGAATTCTCACACATCACAGCCTGCACTGACTTCGAAACTCCCAGAGTGCTGAGCTCAGCAGGGGACAGTCCCCGTGGTGGCCCCAGGACCTCCCGTAGCGGCACCCTGCTGGATTGATGCTGGAGCCGCAAGCTCAACAGGGACCCCACCTGGGGCTTCACAATGGAAGAACCTTCACTTGTTGATCCTCTGAGATGCTGAGTCGTAGCCTTCGCTAGTGTCCAACACTCTCCTCCAGGACTTGGACTATTTGAGGTTTCTATACAGGCAACCTTGGAATCAGATTCCTCTTTATGATCACTAGTGTCTTTGGTGTCAGTACCTTGATCTCCATCGGTCTTAATAGAGGCTATGATTTCCTCACTTCCTTCAGGTGGGTTGTCTATGTCTGTGGTGTTAGCAATGGTGTCACAATGGTCATTGTTATCAATATTAGGGGCATCTTTCGTTTCTGTGTCGTCAGCGATACTGGCTTTGATCATCTTGATGTCAAGATGATCACTGTTGATATCAGTGGTATCAAAGCCTGCATCAAATGTGTCTTCCAGTCCCTCCATGGCTACCTCAGCAAAAAGTAAGTCCATAATGTCGTCATTAGCGTCTGGATGAACCCCCTGATCTGGATGACCCCCCTGATCTGGATGACCCCCCTGATCTGGATGATCCGGTTCCAAGGGGCTAGGAGACTTGAGACCTGATACCTCACAACTGACATAGCCTGAATCATTGTTTCTCTGGTGCCTCCTCCGACTAATCAAACAGTTTGTCTCCCCCTCCCCTGCTACCACCCCATCCAGCTGTGCCTGCGACTCTTCCATCTCACAGATCTGGCTGAGAGTGATGTGAAGGGGGCTCACTGCCCATGCCCCTGTCTGAGACCCCTCCCCATCCACACTCACATCCTCTTGCGTGCCCCTCCCACTCCAGATACCTCCAGGAGTAGTAGCAGCACGGCCTCCCACAGACAGTACCGACCCCCCACCCTCACTAACACACCCCTTCCAAATGGGTGCACGGACCTTGGTCCCTCCCTTCATAGGAGTGGTGAAGTTGATCTTCCTGGCACTGGTGTAGGAAGAAACAGCATTTTCCCTCCTTAAAAACGAATCACTTCTACCCACGGCACTATACAGAGAGTTCCCGGCACCGACAGAAGGACCCATGTTTGACTGGTACTCGCGAAGGGAAGAGTTGGGGCGGTATGATGGAAGAGGTGGATGGTTTGATGGAGCCACAGGCTGGGATTGACAGGGAGGGTAGGTATTCAAAACGGCTGATGTTGAGACTGGATACTGATGACCAGCTTTTTTCGATCGGATTTGAGAGTCCCGGACTGCTGTTCCAAATATGTGAAGATTGTTGCATACAAAACTGGATTGACGGGTGTGAGTTGTTGATGAGTACTGATGATAGGGGCCTCCATCAGAGGTCCTCTCAGAGGGACTGCATGAGTACAGTGCAGGGAGATAGCCCTTCCCAGGGGGTGTTCGGTCACGCAGAGTCACTACAACCATGCATACATGTTAAAGTTGAAAAGCATGAAGTAAACACACACACACACATACCTTCTGGAATAGAGGTGAGTCCCCTGCTAGAGTGGCTGATACGATCTCTTAAACTTCTGGGGGAAGGTCTCGCTTCTGTGATGGACATGTTGAGAGGGTTGGGCGTCTGCAGGTCTGCGAAGGAATGGTGGTGTGGAGTAGGGATCAGCTCGGTGTCTCCTAATGCCACTCTGGCTGCTCTGATGGATTCTCTGCTGATCTCGACTCCCTTCCCACTTGCAGTCTGCAGGCCTGGGAATGGTTGGCAATGCGCAGGGCTTGACTCAGTATCCCCTAAGGCTGCTCTAGCTGCTCTGATGGAGTCCCTGCTGATCTCCACTCTCTTTCCAGCAGCGGTCTGCAGGCCTAGGAATGGTTGAAGGGTTGCAGAGGACTCAGTATCTCCTAATGCTGCTCTGGCTGCCTTCATGGATTCGCTGCTGATTTCCACTCTCTTCCCACCAGCTGTCTGCAGGCTTGGAAATGGCTGATGGGTGCCAGAAGACTCATTAACTCCCAGTGCTGCCTTGGCTGCTCTCACGGATTCACTGCTGATCTCCACTTTCTTCCCGCTAGCTGTCTGCAGGCCTGGAAATGGCTGAAGGATTGGCTCACTGTCTCCCAATGCTGCTCTGGCTGCTCTGATGGATTCACTGCTAACCTCCACTCTCTTCCCACTGGCTGTCTGCAGGCTTGGGAATGGTCCACGATCCACAGGACTTGGCTCAGCGTCTCCCAATGCTGCTCTGGCTGCTCTGATGGATTCACTGCTAACCTCCACTCTCTTCCCACTGCCTGTCTGCAGGCCTGGGAATGGTTGTGGATGGATGAGAGACTCGAATTCTTTGTCAGCCTTCCCTGGCATGGTATCAGCATGCTGCTCACCCTCCTCCACCTCACCCACATCAACTCCCTCCCTCTGGCTCCCAGCGTTGGAGATTAACTGCACGTCCCCAGCTGGGGTAGGCTCTCCCACAGTGGCTGCAAACACAGGTGAGTACGGCACCAACTGACTTTGCTCCTCAGTACAGACAGGGTTGGAGTAGTGAGGTTGGCTACGGCAGAGAAGGCTGGGACTAGGCTGGTTAGGAGGGATAGGGTGAGAGAGAGGAGCAGGACTGGGTTGGTTAAGAGGGCTAGGATGAGAGAGAAGGCTCGGACTGGGTTGGTTAGGAGGGATAGGATGAGAGAGAAGGCTCGGACTGGGCTGGTTAGGAGGGGTAGGATGAGAGAGAAGGCTCGGACTGGGCTGGTTAGGAGGGATAGGAAGAGAGAGAAGGCTGGGGCTAGGCTGACCAGGAGATCTTGAGCCAATGGTAGAGCTCCTGTGTGGAAGTGAACTCAAAGGGACATGCTGTGGAGATATTCTCGAGCCATTTTCATCTGCCCCGTCAACATCGCACTTTCCTGCATCTGTTTCTTTCTCACCCGCAGTGTTCATTTGTGCTGAGTCATCATCCCCGTGCTGTGCTCCTAGACCCACAGATGAGACCTCCATGTTGTCAATCATACTCTCAGTGAGGATGCAAGAAAAGTTGTCGTTATCATGTGCCTCTATGCCCTCTGTATCAGGCATTATCCTGTCTTGTCCAGTCAGCACTTGATCGGGGCACTGGGACAGATCAGACAAAGCCTCCTGTGAAGAATGCCTTGCCTCAGGCATTGAGAGAGCACATCCCTTGCTGTCTGCAGCTATCCCGACAGGTCCCGATGTCCCTCCAGCAGCCTTGCCCTCCCCAGGGTCCTCCCTACAACTCTCATCCTCATCACTTGAGGAGAAATTGAGCAGCTGTCGAACGACTTGTGTACTGAAACAATAGGTGGCTGATTCCTCTGCACTGTCTGGTCTCGGTGCCGTAGCTGAGAGCTCTAGAGCTCCTTGCGATGCATCTCCAGTATCCATTGCTTCCACGTCTCCAGTGGCAATGTTTTCTTTGTCTTCGGCAAGCATTCTCTCAGCCTTCAGCACAGCACAGGACGACACAGTCAGCCTCTTCCCATTTGCCGTGGCAAACCCACTGTCCAATCTAGTCTCTCTCTCCTCCCTGACATTCAACTTTGCACTAAAGTTCCTCAGTATCCTTGCCAACGAAGACTTCTCTTCGTCCTGTGAGACATTGCAGGCCTTGCGAGGTGCCTTGAACCCCTTACCCTTGGAGGAGAGGACCTGCTTTTTGAATGGAGCTTTTGTACGAGGAAAAGTTGCAGGACTGGAGAGTTGCCTTGAGGACTCTCTAGAGGGAGTCTTAGAACCACCAGCTAATAAAGTGCTATTAGTGGGGGCAAAGTTTAGCAGGGAGATCAAGTTGTGCTGTGGTCCATGCTGTTGAGGGTCCCCCTCTGGGCCAGTGTCCACCTTGGTTTCTTTTTCGCTGATAAGTTTTCTTGCCCGCTCCAAGGCTAACTCAGAAATGGATATAAGGTTGCCTGAAGCTGTTTTGAATCCCGGCAAAGAACCTTCAATCTTTCCACTAGCGAGTTCCACACTTGCACCAGAGAGTTGACGTGACTGCACGCCATCCTTGGCCGTGGAGTTCTCTTCTTGTTCGGCCCTGTCTAAGGCTGCCTCCAATACAGATATGGCCCGACCAGCTGCTGTCTGGAATCCCATGAAACCTGGAGCAGAGTCCTCCACACTTGATACCCCTGGCAGGTGACGTGACTGTGTGACAGTCTTAGCCGCAAGTCCTTCCTCCTCCAGCAGTAGCTTTCTTGCCCTGTCTAAGGATGATTCTGATACCGATATCGCCCTGCCAGCTGCTGTCTGGAATCCCGCGAAACCCGGAGTAGATTCCTCCACACTTGATACTCCTGGCAGGTTACATGATAATGCAACACTCTCTCCTTCCTCCTCCAGGAGCTTTCTTGCCCTGTCTAAGGACGATTCCGATACCGATATTTTCCTGCCAGCTGCTGTCTGGAATCCCGCGAACCCCTGAAATTTACCATTGGATTGCTCCACACTTGCAAATTCATCATGTATCTGTGTGTCATCATTTGTCACAGGTTCTTCCCCCTCAACAAACTTCTTTGCCTTGGTTAAGGCTAACTCTGAAATGGATATCGCGCCACCAGCAGCTGTCTGGAATCCGACAAAGCCTGAAGTGGAATCCTCCATCATTGAACCTCCCGACAGGTGGCATGGCTGCACGTCATCCTTAGTCACAGGGTCTTCCTCCTCCTCCACCAGTTTCCTTGCCCTGTCTAAGGCAGACTCAGACACAGATATCACACTGCCAGCAGCTGTCCTGAAGCCCACTGCCAGCACTGGAGAATGTTGCTCATCACGGACACCTTCACCTTGCTCATCGTCAAAATTCTTGTCAAACTCTGGCTCGGGTAAGACCAAAGGAGATCTTTTGTTTCTCTGAAAACAACCAAGAGATAATTTCTTCGGAGAGCTACCAGCTCGTCTTTTCTTCCTCAAGCCGGGGACTCTCAGCTGTCTTTTGACAGGCACAGACAGTGGCAAAGCAAGGAATTGAAGAGTTTCGGTATCATCATTAACACTCTGGCTGGCAACAGATTCCACCATAGCTGTGTCTGTGGTGTACAGTGATTCCAAAGGCATTGCAGATTCAGTACACTCAGTCTCCATCCCAGAGTCAGTAGCTATTCTCCCAGCAGCATCAGTATCACTGCTCACCACACACCCCATTGCATGCCTTTCATGGTCATCAACTTGGTCATTTTCCACGTCTGCAGTGCACTCTACTAGCCGCTGCTTCTTGGCCGAGGGCTCAGAAACCACACCCACTTCACACCCGCCCTCTATGTTGTCGGGAGAAGGAATCCTACCGACTGATGCAGTGGCATCACAAGCCCTTGCTGACCTCAAGTGTTTTCTACCACACAACTGGTTCGGATAAAAGAAATGCTTACTCTGCTTATTTTTCAGTTGACCAAGACCCCCAGTAACTTCACCACCATCAGTTTTCGCTACCACATCCCCCAAATCCCCCCCATCCAGCACTTCTGTGCCATCTTTGACCTCGAGCGCAGCATTGCAAGCAGTGTCTGCGGATCTAGATGCTTCCGGCACTTCTGGTGGTGTGCTGAGGGTACTAATGTGGCTCTCTAACTGGCTGCTGCTCATAAAGAGGATGTCCAGAATATCCTCTCCACCACCACTGCTCACATCAACACCACAGTCTCTTCCCCTTCCCCCTTCACTAGTGGGCTTCATACCAGCTGGTTTGACCACAGCACCTCCACAGGGCATCTCTGCGTCAGGGGAAGGGGAGCACTCACATGCATGTTGTGTTGATGCTTCCGGCAAGTGTGACGCCAGGTCCCTTTCACCACAAGAAACGGGCTCAGTGGCTGATGGAGAGGGAACCTCCAGTGTTTGCTTGCTGTGGGCTCTTTCTGTCAAATCTCTCGATGCTACCTGTTTGCTGCAGCTGTTCGGGTTGGGGGTTGAAGCTATAGCAATGGGACTACTCCATGGAAAATCCTTCATCTCCATGCATGGTGGCACTTGTGGTGTAGAGTTTAGCTTTTCTTCGAGAGGAGTCAACACCTTGCATAATGACTGTGGTGTGGAGTTCAACTTTCCTTCCAAAGGAGTACTGTGCAACACATCTTTCATCTTGATGCAGGGTGACTGTGGTACAGAGTTCAAAGGAGTTGAATCCTTCATCTCGATGCATGGTGACTGTGGTACAGAGTTCAAAGGAGTCGAATCCTTCATCTCGATGCATGGTGACTGTGGTATAGAGTTAAACTCTCCACCCAGAGGAGTCAAATCCTTCATCCCAATGCAAGGCAGCTGTGGTATAGAATTCAACAGAGGAGTACTTTGCACTACATCACTACACAGTGGCTGAGGGATACACTCTGGCTCTGGAGATTTCAACTTCTCATCCGGAGACTGCTGAACAGTACAGAGAGGACTTGCTGGTATGCACTCGATGTTTCCGTCTTCAATCTCTGTCACCGCACCAGGGGTGCCACGCCCACTATCAGCAGCTATATCACATGCTAAGGGACTGGCAAAGAGATCCTGGCTAAGGTCCACTGATCCTTGTTCAAAGACCTCCTCCCTATCACCCAGCCAACCCACGGTTCTCTGATGAGAGCTTGCAGGAGACGCAGAAAGGGTGGGAGACAAGGTCAAATGTGAAGCAGGAAAGAGTGTCCTCACCACAGACTAGAACAATAAACTTCATATGAAACTAAAGGAGTCTCATGCATTCATTGGAGTCCAGATTAGAGAGGGAATCTGATCTAATTGGGTCGTCTAACCTTTTCACTTTTGATGCCTCCAAGGCGGCGGCGACGACTAGAGGTCTGTTTTTTGTACGGAGGGTATCTAGTTATACACCTCAGCTGTAGCACAGATTCATCAGTGGTGGGGCAGTCCAGGGCCGTCTCTCCCCCTTCTGTGCTGGTGGCCACAGACGCACAAGTGGATAGGGATGGGGTCTCTTTCACAGTCTGACGGCTGACAATGGGTGTGGCCATGGAGAAGGACCACTCCGCTGCACTGCTAGCTTCAGAGTCCAACACCAGATTGGAAGGACTACTTATCTTAAGAAGAAAAGGAAGAACCATACATAGAACCAATGATACTACATTGGGTTGAAGTAAGCTACCTTTCTGAAGAAGAGAGGCGTACTGTTTATTCCCCTGCTTGGCTGGAGAGTGAGAGGTAAGGTGTGTGGTAGTTCTTTGTCCAAGCTCTGACTTTCCAGTCCCTCCCTCACCCTTTCTTCTCTGCAGGGAGAGAGTGAGGCCCGGGTCTTGGGCGTTTCTGGGTTCACAAAGATAAGTAATGGAGACTTTATATTAAAATAATACTTTCCAATTAAAGAGCACTAAATGATTCAGCTCTCTCACCTTCCACTCGCTGAATGGGGTCACCTCGCTGCATCTCTGCCAATTATCACATCGACTTCACAAGGCTCTGAGCTCCATCTTTTACAGCTGGACACTGCTATGGCGCCCATTTCCCGCCATTTTTTTGTTTGGCTGCGCATTATTTAGAACAATAAATTCCATCAGCCCCACCCCCTTTTCCTTTTGTGTTGGGTGTGTGTGGACCCAGGAAAGTTCCTCTTTACTGTGAAAAGGCTTAAGATGAGTTCAGAAGATGATGAAGAAGTGTTTCTTCCCTTTTCCATGGAGGAGGAGAGGCATCCAACGTTGATCAAAACCCCGGGAAAGAAGAAGACTCGAGTCATAGTGTGCGGCATTCTGCTGGCTGCTGGATTGGCAGTGCTGCTCATTCTCATTGGAATTGCAACAGCCATTGGCTTGGTTTTCACAAAGTACAAGGTTGAAGAAGGACCAAGCCCCCTTACTCCCCCAACCACTCCCGGTCCCTCTGCCCCCCCAACCACTGACTTGGAGTGGTGGAAGACGGCTGTGATATACCAGTGCTACCCTCGTTCGTTTCAGGACAGTGATGGAGACGGCAATGGGGACCTCGCTGGCATCATCAGTCGCATTGGGTACCTTGCTGACATTGGTGTAACGGCCCTGTGGCTGAACCCAATCTTCACCTCACCCCAGAGAGACAATGGCT
>JAAGOD010043219.1_pt1 | contig 10610 bp, 14 predicted proteins | sample 8389681 | NCBI WGS metagenome assembly JAAGOD01 (sample SAMN13964374, study PRJNA552185) | sponge metagenome | biome: deep-sea hydrothermal vent fields; feature: spots directly above weak diffusing fluid; material: seawater and sediment | host: Tedaniidae sp. KZ-2020 ... | reverse complement strand
GGGGGGCGGGGGCTCAGTCAGGAGAGAACGAATGCATATACACAGTACACTAACAGTGACGGAATCTGTCAGCTTGGCCACTTGGACAATTAGGTCTTTGTTCTCTTTCGGCTGTGAAGACCAAGGGGTAGAATTCATAAACACCGCAGAAAAGGGCTACACATGAAACTCACATGGAGCTGCAGCAGCTTCTTTATGACCACAACACTCTCCCCCACGACACGTTCTAAAAGGTAGCGTACATCCATGGTAACCCTTTACCTACTGTATCACCGGTTCCCTCACCGTTCTTGTGGTTGAGGAGGCTCATGAGGCCATGGAGACACGTCTCTGTCACCTCGGAGATGCTGCACGCCACTCTACCGATAGCCTCAATGGTGGCAGCGGCAAACTCCTTGTCTGAGCTGGCAATGTAAGTCTGTACGAGGGCACAGCACACAAGATGACGACACAATGGCTAAAGATTCGAATTGCACTCTCACCCTAAACTCCCTAAGAATGGTGTGGATGCTAGTTTCACTAGCAACATTTGCTATGATATCAAGCTGGAAGGAAGAACGCAGCAGTTGAGCATAGCAAACTAACTCTTTTATACCTGTCTCCCAACAGCTAGCCCACTGGATAGGTAAAGGGTCTCACTAACCTTGAGCAGCTTGATATTGGTGGGGTCATTGGAGTGCACAAAGAAACTCTTGAGGTAAGGTTCGAACATAGCCTGCACAGAATTCAACACAGACAAGATAAGGAGAGCAGGACACATGTCGCTACCATTCATCAGCAAACACAGCACTGCACTGCCCACAGGCTACTAGCTAGCTCAAACCTATATGCACACTCAACAGCTCTAGAGAGCATAGGGCCTGGACTGTTGGGCTACTCGACTCACCGGCCTACCAGCCGAGATTGTGGCAATGTTGCTGAGCACAATGTTCTGGACCTCGCTGTGGGACTTGAGCAGGCGGATCAGTGGCTTGGAGATAATGCTCATCTCGTTGTGAGGGGCTATGTGGTAGTACAGCTGGGCCACTGCCATCACCACCTGCAGGGAAGTGGAGGGAGGAGGGAGGAGGGAAGGGGGGGGAGAGGGAATACTGACTCTACTAAGAGGAGTAGTGCTCACTCAACTCACAGCTGCACTCCGACTCTGGAGGAGGGGCTTGCTATTTCGCAACAGCAGGCGATGATCATTATCCATGACGTACGGCTTCTTCTTTTTCTTCTTTTTCTTCTTTTTCTTCTCCTTCTCGCCGTCCTCATCCCCCTCCTCCTCCTCCTCCTCACTGCTCTCCTCACTCTCCTCCCCCCCCTCGTCACTATAGAATGAAGCATCTTCCATCTCCTAAACAAGGAATGCACTGCTAATAGCAACCACTTCTAGCCACATGTCAAGCTAATAATCCTCCATCCTCCCTGCAGCCCAGCCACGCCCCCAAGCCCCACCCACCAGTTGGTTTGGGTCGAGGAACTGCGTCCTGGCGTAGCGTGTGAGCATGTTGATGATCATGACCTGCCCCCACTCGTCCACGTCCACCAGCAGGTTGCAGAGCTTGCGGTAGTTCTTGTGGATCAGGTCAATACGCTCGGGGCACACCGTCTCAAACGCCATGACAACGCAACCTGCCACGAGCTATGATGCATGTGCGTGCATGTGCATGTTGAAGGAGAGATGAGGGGGACAGTCACCTCCCAAAAATAGAGCAACTTACAGTCGTTTGGTCTTTGAGCAGCTTCTCAATCACCTCCACGAGCTGGTCCTTCTGCTCTGGATCAAGGCTGTGAAAGGGACCAACAAGATAACTTTGCTACTCTTCCCCAAAGAGATTTCCAGCAAACCTGTAGAGCTTGGGGATGGCATTGGCAGCTGTTTTCCGAACATACGGTGACATATCCGTGACAGACTGTGAAAAACAAAAACGCTCAAAATCCCCTCCCACTCCCATCCCCTCCATAGAGTAAGGGCCTGCTCTAAAATAGAATACCTCCTTAATTGAGAGCATGAGAATGGGCGCAATGATGGGCACGCGGATACTGGAGAGTACTCGGAGGGCGGAGCCTCGGATGAGCTGGTTAGGGTCCTTCAGGGCCTTCTGGAAGGTGGAGATGGAGAGCAAGGCAACGTCTTGCTGCTCCTCGGCATAACGCACCAGATACACATACACCAGCTTCTTGATCTGAGATGCACATCACATAGTGCAGAATCAGTATAATAAATGTATGTAACCAAACAAACACATAGATACACTAAGAATCACATCCAGTGGAGTACTCCACACACATATGGGCTATCTCTATCTCCACTCCACACACACCATACTACTCAGATTCATTATGGGCCCCAAATGACACTATCTCAGATTCATTTACGAGTAGATGCAAATATGGACGCCTCAGAAGTACCAAGTCTTCTTACCTCTGAGTTCTTTGATACTACATTCTTGACAACAGCTGGGAAGAGGTCTGAACAGTCCTTGCCTTTAGCAACCATCTATATTGCAATGGTACTCACCCTTACATGCACTGACTAAGAATCTTTCACATACCCCTATTATCATCTTCATAGCATCCAGTTTCTGGCTATCTTTACTATTATCCAACATTATCTTGAGGTCCTCATGCCTAGAATACAATGGGCAGTAAATATTCGTCTAGCGAATAGCTACCCCTAGTTATTCTACTTTTTGTAGTCCACACCAAAGAGAGGTTGACTTGATATCCCACCTCCTCCTCTCTCTGCGTCGTGGTTGGGAGGGGAGTCACTCCCAAAGCCAGTGCTGGTGTCTGCAAGGTTAGGAGCATTGTAGCCACCGCCTGCAGCCATTCCACTATGCTGGGAAGTCCTAGGATGAGCAATGGAAGAAGAGAGATAAGGGAAAGAGACCGCCCATATAGACTCAAGTCACGTGGAAACTGAAAAAAAATTCTTACGGGTGGCCCTGTATAAATTTTTCATGTGTAAAAGCAGCAGCCCCACCCCCCTTTTTTGTAGAAAAAAAATACTACAATGGTTTTGCATTGCAGTTTGGCTCATGCTTGACATGTCTCTCTGGAGCAAAGGTTCTCCCACACTTCTTGCAAGGTATCAGCTCTTTCTCAAACTCAGAGTAGCAGTGCTCAAAGAATTGCTGCATCAAGCCTTCATCGGGCATTACATTCCTGTATACCCCCTCAGGCAAGCTCGGAGTGGCAATCTGCTCCTCCTCACGTAGTAGCACACGGGCAACAGCACTTGCCCTGCTCTTCCTGGGTAGTGGGAGCCTTTCTTTGATGGGAAGTTTATCATTCTGAATGTTAAATTTCTTGAGGCACTGAGGTTCGTGGATGGGTAAGGATTTAGAGCCATACTCACGCCCGCAGATGTAGCAGGCTACAGTGGGAGGCTTACATGGTGCTCTGGAGTGGACTGGAGTTTGCATAGACTGCTTGTTACCCACTCTGAGGAGATTGTGGGTGGAGGGGATTTGGACTACCCCAGTGCTCAGCTGAGGACTCTTGCACAGGTGATGGTGAACACCCACTCGATCACTGGCTATGACTTTGCTGCAAGTCTTGCATTGCACCATATGCTGAGGAGCCTGGCTATCTGACTGGCCTTTCACAACTCTGTCCAGTGACGGCAGACCATAGCCAGAGTTTTGAAGGGAACTATGAGGTAGAGTCCTTGTTTGAGGGCGTTTAGGTTCGTCTGATCTAGAGTGAATAAAAACCTGCTCACACTGGCCGGGAAACAACCCAACTGTCACCACTCGAGCAACGATCCCATTATGTGAACCTGCATCTCTGGCAGGTAGTTCGGGCTTGCTTTTGGACCTTGATTCCTGCCCTCTGATGCTCGATGAGGCAGACTTTGAGTTGCTCCTCAATTCTCTCTGTCTCAAGCACCATTTGGTGTGGCAGGCATAGGTTTTCTTGGCGGTGAGCTGGCCGCAGTATTCACACCGAATCTCCAGTGGCAGTCTGTCCATGCCACCTACCTTCATTGATGGAGAGATCTGTGGTAGCGAAGAATCCTCTGATTGCAACTGCTTGACTGCGGGATCTCTTTTACTTGACTTTTGTGACTTCGGCTTGGGGCTCTCTCGATATTTCGGCTTTGGAACTGGAACATAGAGTCTACCTCCAATCCTACCTTTCTCTTGGTGCTTATAATTCAGGGACGGTGTGGATAGCATCATGGTGGGAGCAGAGACAGATCTGTAAAATTTGAACTGCACACTGGGGAGAGTGAACTCTGTACCACCACGGGGTGAACAGGAGAGGCTTTCACGGTCTCCTCTCTTTCTAGCAGCTGCGGCAGTCGACTCAGGCACTGTATCCCCCGAATGGGCCACCTCACGAAGACCAAGGGACGAGTTTCTGTCCCACATACCCTCCTTGTCCATCCTGAGCCATTGTTTAATTCCCAGTCTCTTAGCAACATCATCAGCCACACCCACAAAAAATTTCAATAAAAAAATATATTCACAAAAAAATTAATATCAAGGGTGCTGTGTATTAGCTGGTCCTGGCCTGTAATTCGTCCAGCCATTTTGCTGCTCTCTGTGAAATGTTCAGTGCTGCATGTATGGGTCTAAGACCCTCCTCTCCGTTCAGCGAGAGTGCACACACACCCAGATACGTGTGCAGAGGGTCTAGCGTGTACATTTTTTATAATGAACCAAGTACTCTCATATGACCAATGTCAAAATAACCTGGATTGTGATCCGGCCATTTTGAAAAGCCACCATAATCAGCCTGCGTTGAGATGACATAGCCCCTATTCGTTTCCCTGTTCACCAAGTGATATGCTCCTAATAGCTGGAGAATAACACGCCATAACGTGACTGCTATGTCCATGCGCAATATGCACCCACTGACCTTCAGTGAGGCGCCAATCCAGAAGGAGTAGCAGGTGTCGGCAGGTTTGTTTGGCCGTCCCTGGAAACCAGAACGCTGACGCAAGAGGCACCACCTGCTGATTGCTTCCCGCTCGGATGGAGAAAAGGCACTCTCCAGACGCCCCATCAGCACCAAAGCGGCAATTGCACAAAATGTTGACCCACCTATGACATAATCAAACTCTCAGATATGGTTCCACTAATGATTATACCATACCATGAGATTCCAGGAAAGGGCCTTGGCCTAAGCCATCATCGTATCCCTGCAATTGTCAGAATGGAGAGCTAACGTTATACCCATGTAGTTTCACAACACACTCACCTTACTGGCTTTGATGAACTGCACAGCTTTCTCCACGTCCATTGCACTCCAGTCTCTGAGCATGTAGCAGACACAGGCCGCACAGTACACGAATCTCATGTCATTCTCGCTGCATTCGGCTGTGGAGTAGAAACTCCCATTGGGAAGCTGCAGTCTCCTCACTCCTGCCAACACAGCCGCTCTGTTGACCCGGGAAAGGTCATCACCTAGTATCAGTAGGCAGGCTAGGGCTGTGTACGTCATGGCAACATGTCCAGTGTCGTATGGAACAGGGGAGGGAGGAGTGCCACTCTGAAAGAAGAAGGAAGCATTGCAAGCTGTTTGATTGTCTGCCTCTCCTTCAAGTACCTCATAGTCATAAAATGGAGCACCAATAAAACTTGAGCCTCTGAAACCGCACAATTCCATGTTGCCGTCTTCACTGGGTAAAATTTGATGCGAGTAGACCCAGTCGATTATCTCCTTTTTTCGCTCCTTGGAGAGGGTAGTATCCAGTACACCAAGGACGTCCAACCCAGACATACCAAAGAAAGCAAGTGTCATCCTGTGTAGAAGAGAAATACCCTTTAAAGCCCAGTGCACCAAATTTTGAAATTTACTATCTGACCTGTTGCTGTCAAGACTGGACATTCTCCCAGGCAAGATATTCAGCACTCTTTCAAAGTATTTGGCATGCATCTTCACTAGCAAGGGATGTATTTTACTCTGCTTCTTCAGCCTCTCCTCTTCAGGCAGAGATCCATCCTCTGTCTCCTCAATTTCAGGCTCTTCCTCTGAAGACATCTTTATTCTAAATGGAGCCCACCAAAAGTGATGGGCTTCGAATAGAATCGGTAGTTAAGGCTTCTCTTCCTCTGCTTCTTCTATCAAATGTATGTCTGAGCTGAGCGAAGAAATACTGCAATCTGAGTTCAAGCATGCCAGTGGTAAGTTTTGAGTTGATTTGATGTACCCTGTGCTGAGATCTTGCACCCCACACCCCCCAGGGGTGACCTATTTGGACCATGCAGGGGCCACCCTTTACTCCTCTCGACAGCTGGAGGACCACGTTAAGGACCTCTCCAGCAGTCTGTACTCCAATCCACACAGTGGCAGCCCCAGCAGTGCCCAAACGACAGCTCTCGTGGACAGCACTCGAGAAATGGTGCTCCGACATTTCAACACAACGTCCGACCAATACAAGGTGGTCTTCACAGCTGGCTGCACAGCTGCACTCAGTCTTCTCAGCCACGCCTTCCCCTGGCAGGGCGAGGGGGAAGGCCATGCCCACCTGCCACGCCTCCAATCAGACTGTAGGAGTGTGTTCTGCTATTTGGATGATAACCACACTTCAGTGGTGGGGATGAGGGAGGAGGCTAGAAGCAAGGGAGCTAGGACTGTGTGCGTGTCTGCTGAGGACATCCAGCCCCACCCCCTCTCTGCAGCTGAGCCCCTCCCACCTCACCTCTTTGCCTTCCCCGCCCAGTCCAACTTCTCTGGTTGCAAGTACCCGCTGAGCTGGTGCTCGGACATTCCCAGTGGGCGGGTATCTGTGCTGAGCAGGGGGCATGGCCAGGGGGAGGGGGTGGTCCAGCGAGGGAGATGGTACGTGGTGCTGGATGCAGCCTCCTACGCCTCCACCTCCCCCTTGGACCTCTCCGTGGCCACGCCTCACTTCCTCACTCTCTCCTTCTACAAGCTGTTTGGTTTCCCCACTGGCCTGGGGGCATTGCTGGTACGGCAGGATGCAGCCGGCATCCTCGGCAAGCCATACTATGGCGGAGGCACTGTCAAGGCAACTGACAGCTGGACGGCATTCCATGTACCCAAGGACAAAGTTTACGACAGGCAAGTGGGTGTGGTCTTGCCGCAAACAGGGCAGCTGTTTATCGTCCGTTTGTAACTCTCCATAGGCTGGAGGATGGAACACTCCCTTTTTTGGAAATCCTTGCCCTCAGGCACGGTTTTGCTACTTTGAAGAGGCTAGGTGGTTCCATGGAAAAAATTCAGCGCCACACCTTCAGCCTTGCTAGGTAATGGGGACATCATCTTCGTGGGTCATGTGACTGTCATGTGATTGTCATGTGCTCCATTAGGACTGTGTACAGGTCCCTGTCCGACCTGCGTCATGGTAACGGAGGCAAGGTGTGTGTACCATACTCCAAGACAGACTACGAGGACTCTGCTACGCAGGGCCCCATAGTGAACTTTAACCTCTTACGAGCGGACGGAGAGGTGCTGGGCTACCACCAGGTGGACAAGCTAGCATCAGTGTGCAATATCCACCTCAGAACAGGCTGCTTCTGCAACACAGGAGCCTGCATGAACTTCCTCAAGCTCGACTCCGAGAAGCTCAAGTACCACTTAGAGGTGGGTAAACAGAGAGGAGTGTGAAAGTAACTGTGGAGTGATTTTCGCCTTGTTTCCTGCTTGCTAGCAAGGCCATGAGTGTGGGGATAGCGTGGACGTGATCAACGGGCACCCCACAGGCTCAGTGCGCATCTCCTTTGGCTACATGTCTTCGAAACAAGATGTCAGCAAATTTCTGGACTTCATCAAAAGGTGCTTTGTTGACGGCAGTATGGAATTGAAAGTGAGTTGCCGTCAGTCTGTGTGATGTAATGTAACGAGCTTATCAGGGCCAGAATGCTGTAGCGATTGGAATGCTGCCATATCAGCAAAATTGGATAACTGAGTGACAACAATGCCCTTTCAGTACCAATAATATGATCAAGTTTCCCTTCCCTGCAGCCGTTTAAGACCGCGCTTTCTCACAAACAACCCAGCTTGGTCTTCGCTGAGCAGGAAGCTAAGATAGCCGAGACATTTTCAAGGGCTGATTGCAATGGCCATCTTCAGACACACTCCTCTCTTGTTAGCTGTGGAGATGTGGTCCAGCTCTCTTCGAATCTCGCCTCAGCAGGTGACAAAGACTGTAGGAAGCCAGGCATTCAGTGTGTGCACAACCTTTGGTTTTGTCTCTGACCTCAATCAGCCACATGTGATGTACATGTGTGAAATGTGTGACTGCACTTCATGTTCTTCAGGAATTAGTCTCTCGGTAGTTTTGAACTCAGTATGGGGAACACCTACAGTTGTTGTTTTAATCAGGGTCTAAATACAGCACACAGGAAGTCTGTGGTAGTTCCCTCATCATTAAGTATCCCTTTTAGGTTCTCCGTTTGTGAACTTTTGGTTCTCATTCCTCCCTAATATGCTATCCAGAAGCCCCTGCATCCTCCTCCGAGCCTTCCCTGGCACTGTGCGCCGCCACTCTCTTCCCCGTCAAGAGCTGTGCCGGCTTCTGTGTCGGGCAGTGGCCACTGGGGGAGAAAGGTTTGCTGTACGACAGGGAGTGGATGGTGGTGAGTGAGTCTGGAACCATGCTCTCACAGAAACAGGAGCCAAGGCTCCACCTAATCCATCCCTCCATTGATCTTGAGACACAGACCCTATCACTGGTGGCTAAAGGTAGAAAATACTTGATAGTGCGTGTTTGTATGAGTTTACATCTCTCTCTGTCACATTGTCCCCAAGTATGGTAGATTGCAATGCACAATACAATCCAGGTATCATATGACCAAGTAAAGAGCCAGCTCTTTCCATAAGCTCATTAGCTAGCCACCCATACAAGATCCGGCTGTTTCCATAAGCTAGCAAGATATCCTGCTCCTTCCTGCAAAACAGCCCTGAATGAGCTGCATTATGGACAAATGCCAGGCTGCCTGGGCCCCAAATAAGCAACCTGATGAACACACACATACCTGAGCCCTTGCGAGGAGCTCAGAGCTAGGAGAGTCCCTAGCTGTATAGCCTTGTACTGTGTACACTTAGGGAAATTAGAACCCATACCTCTGCTCTCTTGCTAATCATAATATACCAATTACCCAAAACACACAAAGAGAAGTTTTCAGGCTGCTTTCCTGCCTTTTCTGTCTTCAGGTGACACAGGATGCCCAGTTCTCAGACTTCCAGCTTCCTTGGCTGTCTCCACGCTCACTGGGGATTCAGAGAGTGGGGGGTGGGGTCCAGCCAGCACCCAGCAGGGAGGTCACCGGCCCCCTCTCTCCACGAGGGTGTGTGGGGACAGGTAGGCGAGGGGAACCTGTCTATTACATATCAAAGATTAGGGGAGAAGAGGAGTATCCGTTTGATACATCTCCAACAAAGGAGTATTGAAATAAAGACAACCTCCCTACAAAAGACACTTTAACTGATGACCCTCAATACAAGGGACAGATTTACTGGTCTCAGCATGCTAGCTCTGAGGTAGTTCTTTCCCATGGCTGTCTTTGCAGAGTGCTTGGGTTGGACTGCGGGGAGGAGGCAGCGCAATGGCTGACCACTGTCCTCGGGAGGAGCTGTTGTCTGCTCAGACAGAACTCCAACCAGCGGAGGAACTGTAAACGCAGCCGAAACCAGTCTCCAAGCGAGCAGGGACCTCCCCCTCCCCTCTCCCTGGCTAATGAGGCCCAGTACCTCCTTCTGGCCCAAGGCAGTTTGGAGCATCTGCTGGAGGAGGTGAGGCAGAAGCAGTCAGACTGGGCCTCAGTGGACAGCACCAGCCTGGCCAGTCGATTTCGAGCTAATTTCGTTGTAAGTGGAGAGGATATGGAGCCCTACACTGAAGAGAGCTGGAGGGAGATTAGAATAGGCACCCACCTTTTTCAGGTTCGTTTCCCGTGGTGTCATGCTGACATGTGTTGCCATGTTTGACTTCCCGTGAAGGTGGTGGGCAAGTGCGTGAGGTGTCAGATGGTGTGTCTGGACCCAGAAACTGGCGAGAGGAGCCCAGAGCCCCTCAAGACCCTCTTTGCCCTCAAAGGAAGCAATGTGAGTGCCTCCATGATCCTAGAAAAGCTTGGAAGTCCACTTGAACTCTTGCCTGCCCAGTCCAGAGGCTTTCTATCAGCTCATGAGAGCTCCAATGGTTGTGTCCCCACTGTACAGTCCAAGCTCTAATGGCTGTGTGTGCTGTGACCTTCTAACATACACCCTGACCTCAAGGTGTCTGCCTTCTTTAGGACATTCATGGGCCAGTCTTGTGCCAGTGGGAGAGCATATTCACTAGGTGCAGAGTGTGACACCACTTCCTTTTGGAGCTGGCCCTCTGATAATACTAATCCTGTACTGCTTATCATTCTCAGCATGATAATCATGACTGTGAATAACCTTGGGCCTTGGCCGTCTTTTCACGCACATATGTACACTTGTACAGGCATCATTTGGCATCTATCTCCGCCACAGTACGGACTGAGCTTGATTCAGTGCTCCTAAGATCACTTGACACTGTCCCGCTAACATTGTCAGGTTGTTTAATTTATTAAAAGAAAATTTCTCAATAACTTTGACATCAATGGCACTATACCACCAGTATCAGTCATGACTCAGAGAAGAGGAAAAAAATTAACGAATATAACTCGGAAAGGTTCCGC
>JAAGOD010041432.1_pt1 | contig 10622 bp, 14 predicted proteins | sample 8389681 | NCBI WGS metagenome assembly JAAGOD01 (sample SAMN13964374, study PRJNA552185) | sponge metagenome | biome: deep-sea hydrothermal vent fields; feature: spots directly above weak diffusing fluid; material: seawater and sediment | host: Tedaniidae sp. KZ-2020 ... | reverse complement strand
CTCATAAATGTATTGTCTACTGCTAATAAAATATTTTTTTTATGTGCGTGATTTGCAATTTTTTGTATATCAAAAATTTTTAACATCGGGTTTGTTGGAGTTTCTAACCAAATCATTTTTGTGTTGTCTTTAATATTAGAAGTCCAATCATCTTTTGATAAATCTACAAAAGAGAACTCTAATCCAAATTTTTTTAATACTTTGTCAAATAATCTAAAAGTTCCACCATACATATCGTCACCTGCAATAATGTGATCGCCTTTTTTTAACAAACTTAAAACAGTTGTAGTTGCTGCAGAGCCAGACGCAAATGCAAATCCTGAATGACCTTCTTCTAGACTTGCTAAACAATCTTCGTAAGCTTTTCTTGTTGGGTTAGAGGTTCTGCTGTATTCATATCCGCTATGTTTTCCGGGTGACTGTTGCACAAAAGTTGAGCTCATGTAAATGGGGGTCATAATTGCGCCAGTTTCTTTATCTGGCTTTTGTCCCGCGTGAATGGCCCTAGTTGAAAATCCTAATTTTTTTTCTTCTTTTTTCATGTTTCCCTTTTTTTAATTATGACTATTATATAATAAAAAATTATTTAAATAAAATATATACATGCTATTAACAAAAATAAATAGTAAGAAAAATAATAAAATTTATCTTGAATCAAAATATACTGTAATAATTTTAACACAACAAGTCCTGTAAAAAATGACAATAAAAAACCAATGCTAATTTTAATTGCAGATATTGACACATAGCTTGCAGAAAAATTTATAGATTTGGCCTCTAACAAAAAAGCTCCCAAAACTACTGGTATCATTAACGCAAAACTAAAAAAACCTGCTACAACTGGCGGAAGTCCAAGCAATCTTCCAGAAGCAATAGTTAAACCCGATCTGCTTAGGCCAGGAAAAACAGACAGGCCTTGGGCACATCCAATAAAAAAAGCTTTTTTTACAGTTAGGCAGTTTAAACTAGACATTAAAAGATCTGGATTATTTTTTAAACTAAAATTATTATTTTTATCCGTTGTGTTATTTTTGCAAATCCAATGACTAATAAGCAAGACAGCCGCTGTTATAAAAAAGAATACAGAAATTAAAGATAAATTAAAAATCATATTTTTTACTGTATTTTTTAACAAAATTCCAATAATGCCTGTGGGGATACATGCTATTACAATATACAATATAAAATTTTTATATTTGCTAATATTTTTTAAAAAAAGAAAAAAGATATTTTGATAAAAAACTAAAACAGAAAACACGGTGCCTAAATGCAAAACCAGCCCTATGCTCAATGCTTCGCTTTTGTTAAATTCAAAATATTTTTCTAATAAAGATAAATGTCCAGAGCTAGATACCGGAAAAAACTCAGTTAAGCCCTGCACTATTGCTAAAATAATTATGCTCCACATTATTACAATCTACATAATGTTTACAGCAAAGGCAAAGTCTTACATTTTAAAAAAATTATTTTTTAACACAAGAGGTTTATCGGTAGAAATAAAAAAAGACGACTGTCCATTAGATTTGTCAGAAATCCATTTAATATAGTGTCGTCCTGGTTTTAAAGTTAAATAATTAACTGGAGTGTAGCCTATAAACACTTCATCAATAAATAATTTTTTCCAATCACTTGTAAAAATAGACAGTCTTGAATAATTGCTTTTAAAAAATATACTTTTATTAATTCGCAAAGATGCTGGTGTAAAAACTAAGCAGGATAGTACTAAAAATAAATAAATATGTGGTTTAAGTATTTTTTTAAAAATAAAAGCCATCATTGTGCTAAGCCATTGTGATAAAAATACTTTTTTACTAAAAATTTGCCAATTAAACTCTTTTTTTGCATCATTTGCAGAAAATAAATTTAGATTTTCTATTTTTTTAGTTTTTTCTTGAGCTTTTTGTTTTTGTAGAGAAAAAATTAAAATTTTTTTACACAAGCTTTTTACTTCTTTGTCAGAATAAGCCCAATTGTTAAATATATTCTTTTTTTCTAAAAAAACAGAGACTCTTTCTTTTGGATTATGGCTTGTTAAAGTATTAAAAATATTTAAATCTTCTGATTTTAACTTTAAGTCAGAATTTTGTAACAAAAGCTTTCTTAATATGCCCAAACTGTAAAGGTCGCTTTCGTAAGATGCTTTTTTTTCATAAAATAGCTCTGGAGCGCAAAACTTTGGGCTTGTGTACAGAACATCTAAATCTTTTCCCTGCACTCCAAAATCAATAAACTTTAAATCGCCCTGCAAGGTAAATAAAATATTGCGAGGATTTAAATCGCCATGTGCAACTCCAAACTTTTGCAAATCTTTTAATCCCCAATATAATTGTGTGCAAATTAAATTTATTTCTAAAACAGACAAAGACTTTAAATTTAATAAATCTTGCAAAGATGCACCGTCGATATATTCTAAAGCCAAAGCTGGCCTTCCTGATATCCACTCCCATCCTAAAATATTGACACAATAGTTAGATGAAATTTTAGACAATCGTTCAAATTCATTTTTCCAAATATCTGCTAAAACCTTAGATTTTAAAATTTTTAAAGCCATAACTTGAGATAAATTATGATTTTTATCTGTTTTTACAACCTTATAGACTTCGCTGTGCAGGCCTTCTCCTATTTTTGCACAAATGGAGTAAGAAAAAGACTGTGGTTGAAATTGCTTTGGCATAAATCTTAATATTCAATAACTTTGCCAAAATTAAAAAAAAATACAAAAAAGACTATTAAATGTTTTTTCTGTAAAGTATTGTTTTTAATGTGTATTTTACATTTTTTGCACATACAGCTGGTAGTGTTTTTAAATCTATTTTTAATAAATCTTTTTCATCTTTAATCAAAGTTACATTTTTTGCACAAAGCTTGCCCAGTAAAGAAAGTATTGATTTTTTTATCTGCGATTTTGTTTTTGATTTTGTTTTTGATTTTGTCGAGGACTTTATCTTTGAGTGTTTTGTCCACTGTTTTTCTAGCTTCCAGCAACTTGTTGGAATATATTGCAATCTTATTTCTTCTTTGCACAACGAAAGCGTTAGTTTATTTTGTTTTTTTAAAAAAACATTTTTAGTATATTCTTGTTTAGTTTTTACATTTAATAACAATAAATATTTGTTTTCAAATACAGCTTGCTCTTTTAATAGCAGTAACAGTAATATTTTTTCCATATAAGCTCCTTTTTTAATAAAATTATGACAATTGTGTTAAAAAATTTTGTAATAGTGGTCCAAAAAGTAATAATAAAAAAGACGGTAGCTGAAAAAGCAACAACGGCACCAACATAATATAAGGCAATTTAGAAAGTTGCCTATGCACTTGCCTTTTGGCTTCTATAAATAATTCTTTCTCTAAAGCTTTTAATGGAATATAAATACCGCAACCTTTTAGACCCATGTAAAATAGTTCAAATAAGCTGCTTTTTAAATAAGATGTCTTTTTTTTAATTAATTTATCTAAATTAATCCCAGCCTCCCAATGTTGCAAAAATTCTCGTAGCTCTAAGGCAAAAGAATCAGAGTTATTTGATGCCCATGTATTTAAGCTTAATTTTAAATACACACCTTGTTTTAAACTTAAAGTAATATAAGAAGTGCAAGATAAAATACCTGGTAGTTTCATTTTAGTCCTTTGTTTAAAAATTCCATTTTAATCTTTTTCCGTAAATTAAAACTAATACAACTCCTGTAAAAAAGAGACTGATAGCTAATAAAATTAAAAATAAATGATCTGTAATTGTGTAATTAAGTGCTGTGTAAAATAATAAACTTACAAATAATATACCCATAATAATAGTTTGAGCGTAAATTTGATATAAAATATCTGTATATTGTTTTTTTAAATTATTAGTAAATATTAACCCAGATTGGTAGTGCTTTAGTGTTTCTAATGCCTTGTGAGGGTTTTTTTCTGCAAACTGAAGGCCTTTAATAAAGTCTAAAATATAGCCTGGATAGTTATCTTTAGATGGTTTATGCATTAAAATAATATACTGTAAAATATGCTCTAGTTGGTTTTTAATATGCCCATCAAATCTATTTGTGGCGTAAATAATACCTCCCCTAAAAGATTCTCCTAATTGTATTTTTAAAATTAAAATGTCCAAAAAAGACAGTATTATACTAAAAAACTTCTTTCTTTTATAAATAGAAAATAAGTTCTCTGTTAGGTTAATTAACAATCCAAAGCCATAAATCCACAAATACCAAAATATAGAATTGCTAAAAAAACAATAAAAAACAACACATCCCAAAAAATATACAAATATAAAGGACATTAAAAAAAAATCAGAAAAATAAGATTTCTTTTTTAATGCGTATAAAGTCCGATATAAAATCCAATATCCGAAACATAAATGTAATATATAAATACTAAATGAAAAAAAAGTCATATTTTTATAAAAATGCAAAAATATAACCAACTACACTAAAGTTTATTTTTTTATTGACGATTAGTATTATAGGTTTCAGAATAAATAAATAAGCCAGCACAAATGCAATTTAAAAAAACTCCCGGGAGGATGTCATGGCAGTAAAAAAAAGAGCAACTAAAAGAAAAGTTGCAAAAAAGAAAGTAACTAAAAGAAGAAAGGTTGCTAAGAAAAAAGTAGTTAAAAAAAGAAAGACTACTAGAAAAAAGGCAACAAAAAGAAAAGTAGCTAAGAAAAAAACTACTAAGAGAAGAAAGGTAGCTAAGAAAAAAACTACTAAAAAAAGAAAAGTAGCTAAGAAAAAAACTACTAAAAAAAGAAAGACTACTAAAAAAAGAAAAGTAGCTAAGAAAAAAACTACTAAGAGAAAAGCAACTAAAAAAAGAAAAGTTGCTAAAAAGCGTACTACTCGTAAAAAAAGATAAATAAATCTTTATTGACGAAACAAACACGCTGGCAATTTTTAAATCAAAGGACTGTATATTTACAGTCCTTTTTTTGTTTACAGGGCTTATTTTTTATATATTATAGTAATAATGAACTCAAATGCCTTGTATGACACAACAGCTATTATATCTTGGGCGGCTGTTATAATTCTTTCTTGCAGCTATTGGTTTCAAATCTGGAAAATTCATTTACATAAAGAAGTCAGAGATTTATCAATAATTTACCATGTGTTACTTGCATTGGGATTTGGGACTCTTACTTATACGGCTTGGCAAGAGGGCTCTACTATATTTTTAGTAAAACAAATTGCCACAACAATACCTGTAGTAATTATTATAGCACAAATTATAATTCACAAAAAAGATCACTGGCATGACGAAGACGATGATTACTGTAAAAAATGCTCAAAAGAGCTAGAGCCAGATTGGTCACATTGTCCTTACTGTGGAGAAAACAATTAATTTTTTAATAAGAGTAAAAACCTTTTCCAGTTTTTTTTCCTAACCAGCCAGCCTCAACATATTTTACAAGTAGTGGGCATGGAGAATATTTATTTCCACCAAATTCTTTATTTAATACTTTCATAATAGACAGACAAGTATCTAGTCCAATAAAATCTGCCAAAGCTAATGGGCCCATTGGTTGGTTTGTTCCAAGTTTCATTCCTAAATCAATGTCTTTAACGCTTGCAACACCTTCGTGAAAAGCATAGATTGCCTCGTTAATCATTGGCATTAAAATGCGATTAATAATAAAACCTGGCATATCTTTACTAGACTCTATAAAAACTTTATCTAAACTTTCTGCTAAATTTTTTACTTTTAAAAATGTTTCATTGGAGGTTTGCAATGCCTTAATCCCCTCCACTAATTTCATAACTGGAACAGGGTTCATAAAATGCATTCCCATAACTTTATCTGGCCTGTTAGTTTGTCCTGCAATTTTAGTAATAGATATAGACGAGGTGTTTGAACATAAAATTGTTTTTGGATTACAAATTTTGTCTAATTCTTTAAAAATTTTTAATTTTAGCTCTGTGTTTTCACTTACTGCCTCGATAACAAAATCACTATCTTTTGCATGGTTTAAATCTTTGACGCAAGTTATTAAAGATAAAATTTTATCTTTATCTTTTGTAGAAATTTTTTCTTTTTTAATTAACCTATCACAGCTATTTGCAACAACAGCTAAAGCATTTTTTAAAACTTCGGAGTTTTGGTCAATTAAAATAACACTGTGATTTTTTTGTGCCAAAACTTGAGCAATTCCAGCCCCCATCTGTCCAGCACCAATAATAGAAATATTCATAATAATTTTTTTAATTTATTTTAAATTATCACCTATGCAAGTATCTTTAAACAAATGTCTGTACGGTATGCTAAAACTTCCTAAAAATCCATTAGCCACTCCATCCCTATTTATTTGTTGTGAAGTTGTGCAATAATTGTTTATAGAACATCTGCTTGGGTTATCTGTGCAATAACATTTACTGTTAACATATTCTATGTTGCCAGTTATAGTGCGTGATGATGTTCGCGCTCCGCTTAAAATAATATATCCAAAATTGTCTTTAAAATAAAGTTTAAAATTTTTAACACAACCCCTTGCTGGATTTAATGTTATATGAGGGGCATCGCCTCTCAAAAATGGTGGGTTTCTATAATAAGTAAACACAGAAGCAAAAGATCCTGGTTTGCTATCATTTACTATTATATTAATAGACCCGTTCTGAAAATATCCAGCGTCTGTGCCATTTGCAATATCGTTTGGTCTATACTCTATGTTTCCATTAAAATTAACTACATTAATGAATCCAAAAGTACTTTGATTGGGCTCCATAGCAGCTGACATAAATCCAACTACAGCATCTTGAAAGTTTGCAAATTGGTATTGACCAATACCTCCCCTAAATTCATTTATAGGTATCGACACACGCTTGCCGCGGCTTGAAAAAGTTGCTCCGCCATTTCCAGGGACATTTCCAGGGACATTTCCAGGGCCAGAACCAGAGCCGCCAGGGTCACTTCCACAAGATAATTGTGTTAATGTAATAATTGTTAAAAATATATTTTTTATCATAAAGCACCTCATTAAATATAAAATTACATTAAGAAAAAATAAAGTCAAAATATAAACATTTCTCTTCACATAAGTCCAAAGAAGTTCTATTCTAAAAGAGCATGACAAAAAATTTTACACGACCAGAGGCTGCCATTGATGGCGATGCATTATTTCAAGATCTTCCTCTTGCTGTAGGATTGTATGATGCAATGTTAAGTTTAAGAACTCAAGATGACATTAATCCTTCTGAATTTCAAAACTATGCAGAAAACAGAGAAGTTAGTATAGAAGAGCCCACCGAAATTTGGAGATCAATGAGTGGAGAGCAAGATATTTTAGTTAGCTTTATTAAAGATTATTCTTTAGACAGTCCAACAAAACAATTTTGGTATATTGCTGTAACTTTAGAGGATTCTGAAACTCAATCACATACTTTGTTATTTTCTTTTCCAACTCAGGATAAAAATCTAGTTCAAAGATATCAAAATGGCGAGCAGCTTAATGTTGAAGATGTAGAAAGAGAAGACAGTCATTAACCTAATTGGTTATTATAAAAATATTAAGATTTTTTTATTAAAATTAACATCTCTTCTGTTAAAAAACTTACTTGAGATTGTGAGTGTTTTAATTGATGCAAAGAGTTTCTTAAAACAAAAAGTAATTCTTCTACAGAGCATTTTTGTGGGTTAAGTGTGTCTTTAAAATAATTTAAATTATTATTTTGCTCATCTTGAGTGCTTAAAAATTTTTCCTCTTCGGAAAAATTTAAAACATTTTCTTGTGATACTACCAACGATAATTTAGACACCATAACTCCTAGCAAGCCTAGCTTAGTATTAATTTAAAGATTATAAAACTTAAATAATCTTACAATTTATATATCAAGTCTTGTGCCAAAAGTTGGATCAATTAGTTATACTCACATTTTAAGGATTCTTTATCAATATTTGCCAGTTTACGCCTCTGTGGCTGTGCTCCACGGCCTAGAGACTTCTTCATTGTGCTTTTTGGATCACTTGTAATATGCTGTAATCCAACAGAATGCAGTAATTCATGAATATATAATGAATGTAAGTCTAATTTATTTGAATCAGGATTGTTCAAAAAAAAGTCAAAATCAGTAGAATTGATTATAATATCCACCTCTTTTAAAGATGTCCCCCTTCTTCTGGTTCTAGTAACTGCCTGTTTTAGTGATTGTGATTTTGGCCATCCTGTAGAAATCCAGTAAATACTGGACTTATTATCTTTTGGAAAAATCCCCTTTTTTGCCCAGTTATTTTGCCATTTATTTGAGGGCTGAACTCCAGGAACAAAGTTAAAAATTTCTCTTCTATATTGTGAATGAATAGATTGTATTGCAGCTAACACAGATTCGCGTTGAATGTCACTTGTGGAGTCGTCCATAAATAAATTTAATGGCAAAGACTCCCATGCAACTCTGTGATTTTTATATTGCAAAAAATTACAAGGCTCCTCTGGTGATGACAGAAGTCCATCTAAACATGAGCTTAAAAAAACACTACATATTAATAGTATAAAAATATTTTTCATATTAAAAAAATTATCGGCTATTATATGCCTTCTAAACATTGTACTTAGTCACTACTTTTATGATTTTTGTACAATAATTATACAACAATGCAACTTAGTAACATATTACACAATATATTACTAAGTTATTTGTATTGCTTTGAAACTAAAGCTTAAGAGAAGTTTATAAATGTCGATAGAATTCTCAAGGATTAATAAGGAACAAAAATATGAAAACATCAACTGCTATAAACGAAAGCTCAGAAAAAATTACAGAAAAAAACCCTGCAGAAAATAAAAATATACTACTAAACTTTGTAAGCAAAGCTGACGGGTTAAACATTAAGCAGCAAACTAGTGATTATGTTATTATAGAACAAAACGAAGATAGAAGTTTTTTAAAAGTTTTTTTTAACAATATTAGCTGCATTACTTTTTCTAAAAAAGAGCAGGGTGAGTGTTATATACAGTTAAATTTTATAAATAATACCAAGTGTATTTTAACTAATGGATTAATTGGATTTGCTCCAATAAAAAGTATTTTACTTGATAAAAACTCATTGCCAGAGATTGTTTCAAGTATTGATTTATTAAATATAATAGAGGCGTTTGAAGACAGCCTTCGTAACTCTGGCGAGTCAGAAGATTTTTTATTTTTAAGCCAAGTTTATCACTCTGTATTAAATGGAGGAAAAAATATTGGAATAGAATGGAATTTTCATATTCCACATTTTCATAGCTTGGGCCTTAGCTCTCAAGTTTTAAATTAACAGCGTTTTTAATTTTTGATTGCATTTGTTCGACTTTAGAAAAAATTTTATTTTTATCTATATTAAAAATTTCATTTTTATATTTAATAACTTTTGCTCCGCACATAACAAAATCAACCTCTAGTCCAGAGGCAGAATATACTAAGTGACTAATTAAATTTTCTAAAGGCCTTAAGTGTGGATAATTAATATCTAATGCAATAATGTCTGCAAATTTTCCTGGCTCTAAACTTCCCAAATTATCTTCTTGTCCAATGGCCTGTGCAGCGCCGTATGTTACCATGTTTAATAATGCCTCTGAACTTGCACTTAAGTTTTCTACATCTTGTAATTTATGTAACTTGCCTGCAGTGTCTAGCTCGCCCCACAAATTTAAATTATTATTACTTGCGGCTCCATCAGTGCCTAAGCCTACAAAAATATTAGCTTCTAATAATTTTGACAAAGGAGCTCTTCCTGAGCCTAGCTTCATATTTGATTCTGGATTATGAGACACAGAAGTTTTTGTATTTTTTAAAATTTGAATATCATTGTCAGATAAATGTACACAATGAACAAACAAAGAATTTTTTCCAGTTAAACCTAAGCTATCTAATCTTTCTACTGGGCTAAGTCCGTATTTTTTTTTAGAGTCTGCAACTTCTTGCTCTGTTTCTGATACATGAATAAACAAAGGAATATTGTTTATTTTAGAGTAGCCAGAAACTTCTGATAATAAATTATCATCACAAGTATATGGAGCGTGTGGGGCAAGGCAGGCATTAATTCGGTTATTATTTTTATATATTTCTTTTAGCTCTTCGACTTTTTCTACCCAGCCTTCTCTGCCGTTGTTTATTGCTTCTCCTAAAAAAGCTCGCAGGCCAATTTTGTCAAAAACTTTGGCCGCTTCTTTTTGATAAAAATACATATCACAAGCTGTTGTTGTTCCGTTTTGAATTAATTCAAATAACGCAAGCTCTACACCTAGTGTTACAAAATCTTTGTCTACAATTTTTTCTTCTAATGGCAAAATATATTTAAACAGCCAGTCTTGAAAAGATAAGTCATTTGCAAGTCCTCTAAATAAAGACATTGCTAAATGAGTGTGGGTATTAATTAACCCTGGCATTACAACATGGTGGTTTAGCTCAATAATACTTGTATCTAGTACATTGTTTTTTTTTTTAATAACTTCAAACTCTTTGGTGGAATAAATATTTTTAATTTTGTCTTTTTCTAGTTCAACAACTTTGTCTTTTTCTAAAAAAGCTTTTCCGCCTTTCATTGATAAAAAATTAGAGCAAACTAAATATTTTGTTAAAGAAAAATTATTTTGCTCTTTGTTTTTAATGTCTGACATAAAACTTCTCCTAAAGCTGCTTGTGTATTTTGTTGTGTATTTT
>JAAGOD010048233.1_pt1 | contig 10636 bp, 11 predicted proteins | sample 8389681 | NCBI WGS metagenome assembly JAAGOD01 (sample SAMN13964374, study PRJNA552185) | sponge metagenome | biome: deep-sea hydrothermal vent fields; feature: spots directly above weak diffusing fluid; material: seawater and sediment | host: Tedaniidae sp. KZ-2020 ... | reverse complement strand
GGAACCAACCTTTACGACTTCACTGTATGGAGTATTAGTTTGAGTTTGAAAAAGTTTATCTTGGCGTATTGTGATTACAATAAATAATGGTTGCTTGTTATACAATATAGCTGACCTAAAGACAGCACTAAAATTGTGACCACAATAAATAATTGTTGTGAGTGAATGCTGAATATGAAGTGGATGGCGTGTGTGTGAGCTGGCCATGATTACATCATAACCTGTACAAAGCCTTAGGCCGGCCAGCCACAACAGCACAGAGTGTATGGATGCAACAGGAATACACTAATGTAGCAAGGCTACACTCGGCTGCTACAGTATAGGAGAAATGAATAGACTGATGGATGATGAGCTGTAGGAATTGAAGTGACAGGCTGATATGAATCAAAGTCAGTGAACGGCAGAGAAATATGTAGAGAAGGAAAGGAGCATAGTTCGTCAGCTACCTCTGAGGCGAACCAACAGCGTTAGGCTTGGCGAAGAGGACGCCTTGGTACACGGTGCTGTTAATCTCTAGGGTAACGAGAAGCGAAGCATCGAGTCCATTCTGATCTTCCCCCTCTGTTTTCCCACCAGCTGCAAGCACAATAACAATTGATAACGCAATTATAATAATATTGATACTAGCCGCCTAGGTAACACAGCCACCCAGACAAATCAGTCTCAGCTCACAGCGACTCACCTGGTTGAATGGATATGTTGGCAAAAGGCATCTTGATGGCTGCGGGGTTGGAAGGGGGTAGGTTTGGATGAGCCATGGCGCCGTTTTTGTCTTCAGTCTTTCTCCTGTCTTCTCCGTTGTGCGGTGGTGGTGGAGCGGGGGCCAGTGGTTGTGGGATGATCAGACCGGGGATACTAGGGTGGTGCGTCATCTGCAAGAGGCTCCTGGCTGCATGGGGGGTTGACACAGAGGGGCGTGGCTGCTGCTGCTGACTCAGCACCATGCTGGCTCCGGCTGGGTGGGAGTGAGGCAGCGCTGTCACGGTGATTCCTCCTGCGATCTCAGATCTGGTAATGCTGCTCTCCGTCTTCCCATTGAGGTGAATGTGCTGAGGGGTGGGGCATTTCTGTTCCCGGACAGTAGACACTTGGCCCGTGGGAAGAACGATGGGAATATGGCTGTGGGGACTCATCTGGATCAGCTGGGGTCCCCCTGCGGGTGCCACACCCCCGTGCGTCATGATGAGGTTGCCGGTGCAGGTCTGGTGAATGCTGTACCCCCCTCTGGAAGCCCCGCCCCCACCCATCTTGATGTGGGTGGTCTCCAGGGCAGGTCTCTTGGCCGGGGGAGCAAAACTCTCCCCAGAGCTGTGCGATTGCACGTCCTCTCTGTCCTCCGAAGAGGCGTGGGAGTGGTTGCTGAGGGGCGTGGCTTGCTGGGAGTGGGCGGAGACTGGGATGGTGGTGGGGGAGGGCATGACGATGGGGATGCCGGGCACGTGAGGGGTCATCTGGACCAGCTGGTGCGTGCCTCCCGGCCCCCCGGTGACAATGAACCCCCCGGAGTAGGGGGGCAGGGAGGTGTGGGGGAAGGCCATGGTGGGGGAGCTGATGAGCTGCAGGCCCTGGGGTGTGGTGGAGACCACAGGACTGAGGATGGGGTCCATCTCTCCCCTCTGGAGCTGTGGTGCTATGAAATCCATATTCTCACTGTGCCTGCGATCCCGCTTGTTGCTGTCGATGGCCAGTTGGAGTTCCTGAGGGTCCGACAGTTTCACTGTTTCGCACTCGTATGGGTACAGGTACTTGACATACCTGCAATCATCAGGAAAGAGGAACTATCAAGTTTATATTGCAGTAATGAGGGTAGAAGACAGTGGTATTTCTTCATGCGAAACCTTTCCTCTAGAATGAGAAGAATTAAATTCCTCATGAAAGAAACCACATCAATTTCAACGGTCGCTATATGGGAGAGCTGATAATGGTTGCTATAAGCAGAACTACAAATTATCATTGCTTACTGTGATCGCATAGTGAATGCTGCGCTGGTGATGGATGCAGGCAAGTTCAATTCCTTTGCTACATTTCTCCACGCTTTCTTCTTTATCACCTGCAGGAATAGAAATTTTTCTTCCTTATATGATTTCATGGCACGGGCAGAAACAACAAGTAACTTGGCAGTTTTCAGAGGAACAGTTTTGTAACATGAGACACTGAAGGAAGCAAGTGCTCCAAGGAGCAAACATGTGACCAACGATTATTGCAGCATGATTGGCAAATTTTGAGGCTGAAGGGGTTGTACCAACTCAGATGGCAGGAAGGAGACCTAACTACAGAGAGCTTGCTATAGGAATTACAAGTAAAATGAATTGTCCAGCACATCTAAACACACTGGAAGACAATTGGGGCAGAGGGAGCGCGGTGTTAAGATTCTGGCATCACATGATTATGAAGTGACCCATTGATGATTTCACATCAAGAAATTAATAATACTGCTCCACTGCATGTGCATGCATACATTGCATTGCTGTAAATATTGCCTAATTCCTGATTCAGGAATGCATGTATAGCTGTTCTAGGAGAATGGTGACAGGATGCCAAGGCACTCACCTCCACTAGTCCACCACGCTCTACCACCAGCTTGAAGAGCTTGTACAGATCCAGGGGCTGCTTGGCCATAATGGGCACCCTGGTGATTGGAGTCCCTAATACACACAGTACAGGCTCAAAGTGAACTTGAGTCTAATCCCCACTGGATTGCTGCACTTGTACAGCATCATAATGATTACAAAAGGGCCAGTAATTGATGAGCTAGCTGCTTGAATAGCCCTGCACCGTTCAAGTTTCCTAGAAACACCATAATTTGATCTCACACAACAAAGCTATGGATGTGAATGAAGCTATAATCATGCACCAACTCTATGGCTGGACTCCACCAGCACAAGAGCTCATAGGGGAAACAACAACACGAAATGAATCTAAAGCCTGTTTTGTGGCGTATGATTGCAACTATATTTAGTCTCTATGGTGTTGCCATGATCTAAAGAGACTGATTCTCTCCACAACAGCCACTGGCTAGAGAATACACCACTAGCCACCACAACACAGCAGAGGAAAAAAAGCCTGAAAATACACAATAAGCTGTTTAGGGAGATATTGTCACCAACAAAGGATGCAATCTCCCCCACCACAGAACCAAGTCAGTGCCGCTTCAAAAATTACATTGTCGCAGACAATAATGTATAATTCAATGCCTCACCTTTGCTCTGCATGAAGTTGAAGAGCTTATCGAGGAATTCCTTTCTCTCTGCACTCTGAGACAGGTTGTACAGCTGCAAACAGACAAAGGAAGGAGATTAAAGTCTTTGCTGAAGGAGCATACTATACTGGCTGGAGACTGGAATTTAATAGGCCTTGCATGCATGCCTGACCCTGTCTGTGACACTATTGGATATGCATAGTCCACTAATTCCTCAAGACTATTAAGTGTCAGTAATTTAGGGCTTATCTCTAGTATAGGATGATTGTCCAGATTTTTTGTTTGAGATAGCAGTTAGAGCAAGTTGCTAAAGGAGAGAGTTTGTGCAGGAGCCTGGGAAGGATTATTGTAATGCTTGCCACTGAGTTGACCACTAGAGCACTCTCTGATGATGGGAAACTCTCTCTTGACAGGGCACCACTTCCCCTCCCGTTTATCTACATGAGTCTGTGTATAGGCCCTGAGATTGCCCCAGTAATGTGGCCATCCAGAGGATGTCCATGATGGCCAAACGGGCTATGGCAGACCTGAGCATGAATGACCATTGTTTCTGGTGTGCAGCCAGCTTACTTCTAAACCAACACTAATTAGACACGGGACATTCATCCCTCTGTCTCGGTCCAAGTTAGCTTTACTTCTTTCCATTATTTTCCAACTGAATTGACAAATTCTCAAGAATTCATTAGGCAAGCTTCAAAATAATTATTCTACCACAGTTTTCTGGAAAAAGATCTATTCAAGCTGCAAAAACTTCCTTTGTTAAGAAGAGAAAACTGTTTAGAAAAAAATAGTGAGGAAGATCACCTTGTTCTACTATTGGCTATTGAGGTTGGTAAGTTTTTGATTAGGAAAGTGCAAGACAATAACACTGTACTATAAGCAGTTCCCATGCAGTGCTAGATATCCCCCATAGTGCCATTATCAACACTGTTTCAACCAGCCCTCTCTTCCCAAACTCCACAGCACAGTGTGGATCAATCACACTTCATTCATAGACTATCTTCTATCTTCACATCTCCATAACTACAGCCCTGCACAAACTTTGCTCCATGCAAAACCAAAAAGTACCTGCTTGAACTGGTCCTCATAGGTCCAGTGTCTGACTTGTGTGGTGCCTTGCTCTCCGCTGTGCTCCTCCGAGGAGATGGGGATGCACATGCCCTGGTGACTCAGCATCTCGCCCGATGCAGTCTCCTCTTCCAGGACAGACATAGAGTCTGAAGAAGATGTCTCCTTGCTGCTCACACTGACTGGAGTGAGGTTTCCAGCGCAGGAATCCTTTGGGCTGGCCACCATGCCAGTGCTGGGGCTGCTTGCCCGGCTCTGGCTTTCCACGGTGGAGTAGTACTGCGTGGCATAGCTCATGGCCTCCTCGCCCAGCCTGCACTTGTCCTCCATATCAGTGGGGGAGTGGACTGGAGGGGTGCTGGTGGTGGCTGAGATCTCGTAGACATTACTGTTGCCCATTTTGCCCATGGTCTGAGCCAGTTCGGTGGAAGGTGGCGAGAGGGAGGGAGGTTTGAACGCAGCCATGACTGAGCCGTTGAAAGTAGCTAAAGGAACAGCCTGCATTGCAGTCTCCAAGAGTGCCTGGCTGGAGTGAAAATGCTGCAGAAGATCTTGCAGAATGAGCTTGTGGTAATAACCTAGTTGTGAACCTGTGGTTTCGAAAAAATAATAGATGGGAAAATATTAAATTTACATACAAATTTTCTGAATAATAATCTGTTTGATGGTTAGTATGCAATTAATTCTTGGTGGTAAGATGATTTGCAAGCAAGGAATTGGTGTTCTTGCAGAACACATGCAGTCTGCCGACAAATTGGAGCAGCCGTGAAATGTTGGGACCTGATCTGCATCCAATGCAGCGACATGCCGACAGCAGAAGAGAACAAGGCACCATTGCCTGCGATACCAATATTTCGCCATACCAATGATACTACCAAATCTGCTGGTAGTTCGGCGACAATTGTCTGCAGTCTTTACATCTTCACATGCACAGTCTTTTTTAAGCATTACTTTTTCCTCACTGCCTCCTCCTCTACTACCTCTCAGCTTTAGCTACTACAGATATATAGGTTGCATCCTGCTAAAAGAGCCCTGTCATTTAGCTACTTTGCTACTGGAGCTAGCCAGCTCCATTGCTCCATAACTTCATGTCTGCCAACATGATTTCTGCAGTACATGGACTCAGCTGCAAAGTGACGGACCAGAAACCAAGCTACAGCAAATCTAGCTTTAAAAAATACCCCTCTTTCAGCATGCATGCTGCACAGTGGAGCTAGCTAGTTTGCTAATAACAATCTATATACAATGAGATATTATTTTTGCATACCACAATCCTGCAGGATATGGAGATCTTTCTCTAGAGCTTCCACAGCAGCTAGCTCTCTGGCCAAGGGGGAAAAAAATGACACCTCTAGTGGATAATGCGGCATGCAACTCACTTCAGCTTTGCAAAACACATCCAATAGTTTGAGCTGTTGGCTTTTATTCCACCCAAATTCAATTACACTAAATGGTTTCAATGAATATCATTAATTTTTAGCACTTCCTGCTTTCCAGGCCATAATGCATGCCAGCTGCGCATGCATGTGTCTCTGCTGTATTGGACTTAGCCAGGGGTCTGGACCTTGCCTTATTCAGGGGCTGCAGGAATTTCTAGGTCAGTGGTGTAGTGGTAGTAGGGATTTCACTCTGACATTAACTTTTGTAGAGTTTCATGGTGACTTGAAGGAAGTGTTTTTGGAAGGGAGCTGTTGCCATGGAAATTGAAGAGGTTAAAGGTTGCATTGTGGCTACATTGCATTCTTTCATTCCACCCCCACTTGAAGCTGCTGCCCCAGCCCCTCCCCCCTCCCCTCCCCCCGCTCTGGACCTGCCGCAGCTCCTCTCATTTGTCCTCTCTCGGCTGGGAGCAGAGGGGGCGGAGTCTAGCTCCACCCGCATCCTCAAGGAGGGCGTGAAGGAGGCAGTGGAGAAGGCATTCAGTAACCTGCACTTTGACCTGACGCAGGAGGGTCTTTCCGATACTGTGCGGTTCACCTCTCTTGAGGAGTCATCCTGCTGGTCCCCGTATGGTCGGCTTGGCTCCTCCCCTGACTCCACCCACTTCCTGTTCGTGCTGCAGCGTTTCTCTCAGACGCTGTCTGTGCTGGTCTCTGCCCCTCTCTTGGCAGCGGCCAACCCCCAGCCTATCCTCGCCACTATCCGCGAGGTTTGGAAGGCCCACGAGCAGGACTTCATCCAGCTCGTCATGGGCTTCAGGCTGGACTCTGACCCCAAGTGGTCGCACATTCTCGCCATGCTGGGGGGGTGTTTGGTAGTGAGCGAGGTGAATGGTATGCTGAAGGAGAGCTCCACTGGACAGCAAGGGAAGACTGCTAGTCTGGACGATAGTGGGAGTGGAGAAATTGCAAAGTTACTGAGCAGCATCAATCAGAATTTTCCATCATATCTCTACAAGAAATACAAGGAGTTGGAGGAACAGGAGGTGGGTGGGGCTGGTACGCTCGTCAGTCCATTGCGAGGAGGTCAGCTGCTAAAGGTAGGGCATTTTGAGCTAGTGTTCATCACAGTGTGATCCTTCGCAATGCCAAATGACTAGACTGTGCACTTCCTGATGGATGCCCTCTCCACCGTAGCAACAGTTGCCAGGGGGTGTGACCACAGGAAGCTGACAAGCAGTGTGTTGGAGTGTGGTGTGCGTATTGTGAACGAGAGCTGGCAGCATATCCAGCAGGTATGTCCTCCATCCCTCCCTCCCTCCCTTCCTCTGGGGTCCTTTATTGTGGCATTGTAGCTGAGTGAAGGGGTGCCGGAGAAGCTGCCCGTCCAAGTGGCCTACTACTGCCTCAGCTCCCTCCTCCACCTCCATGGTCGTCTCAAACAGCTCATGCTCCACCCCTCAGAGTAAGCCACACCCCCTCAGGGAAGCCCCGCCCCCTTGCTGAGTGTGCTGTGGCTGTATTGGTTCCAGGAACATGCTGTGTGGCGAGCTGGTGTTGACCCTGGGAGAGCAGGCTGCGGCCCTCCAGGCAGCCATCCTACACTACCATGTCCAGCTTTGCACCACCTCCCTCCTCCACCGCCATGACAGCCAGCACTGGGACTCCGCACGCCTCTTCTACGAGGTACGGGCATGCACACTCCCCCAAAGAAGGACCAATTTGTCCTTATTGAGGGGGTCCTTAAAGGGAGGTCCTAGGAATTGTATTTTAGCAGAATCAAAAATGCATGTGCATGTAGCAACTTCACTATCGGCATTTTGCTTGTGTGGGTGTCTGGAGTTGGTGCTCCAGACAGTGAAGTTGTGATCGGGTGAGGCGTGTGTGTTGGTGGAAGAAGCTGTAATGGCTGTAATGGGATCTCCTGGTGTATACATGGTTTTTCAGTAATTTGAAAATGGTCGTGTCTGGAAGTTGGATCGATTAACTTTCATGTCTGGTTTAGTCTGGGCCATCTTGAGCCAGCATTGTTGCATCTGCATGCTGATTCCAGACTACACTCTGCTGTGCATGTGGGGTGGGGGGTGGGCCAACATTTTCAATTTCACTCCACCCCCTGATTTTGGCTTTCCCTCTCCCCCCCTCTCCTTCATCTATTTTATCAGTCTGATTCGGCCACCCTTGGGGCCAGTACAGGTGTCCTAATTAGGGGGGGGACTTCATTGTGGTGTCCGGATTAGAGGAGGTTCACTGTATTGAATCCCTCCCTGTCCAGGGGGAACGCTGCTCGTTCAGTGTGCAGATGTGGCTGCTGCATATGAGGGCTCTCCAGTATGACCTTTGGACCTACCTTCCTGTTGAGTCATATTGTGTGCGTGAGGAGATCCTCGTGGGGGTTCTGAAGATGTGTCTGTCGCACCTGGCCTCTCGCTACTCCCAAATCAGCCCCTCCCCGCAGCGTGCAGCCTTAGTATTGTAAGCAGCTCCGTTGTCAAGGCATGTTTGTGATTGTGCTCTCATTTTGGCTCTAGAGCTGATGTTTTGGTGATCTTGCTGTGTGTGAATTCTCTACTGCCGACTGTGCCGTCCCCGGAGTGCCTGGGGGGCCCCAGGGGAGCGGTGGCTAGCGTGGAGGCCAGTTGCAATCGTCTCCTCGCTGTGGCTCTGCTGGTCTCGGCTCCCCTTCAGACGCTCCACGATGCCCTTGGCCAAGGGAGAGGGGAAGGGGGAGGGGGAGGGGGAATGCCGTGGAGGGTGTTTGTGAAAGCAAATCGTCATCATGCAGTTGTTGCAGACATTCCTGAGGATACGAAGATGCTGTATTTGCTATGCCCCCTTGCACCCCCCCAACATCCCCTCCTTCTACAGGTCTGTCCCTCAAAACATGTCACACCAAATGTTTGACTTGGTTTTGATAGTGTCTGCTGTGGGACGGTGGCAGCCTGTGCTCGAAGTTGTGTCGCGCACGAAAGGAAGCTGGAGTCATTTCCGCTGTCCTGCAGTTGCTTGCCCTTTGCCCTCACAGTACCTGGGCTCTGACAGCAGTCTGCAAGGGCCTCGTCTCACGCTTAACCCCTAAAAAGCATCCAAAAAGCAAGTCCAGGTGTGTGTATATGCATGTCGTCCCTGCATATCAGTTTAATCTCCCCACATATGGAGGTGGCATGTGGGCGCAGTGCCTTGGTTACTAATGCACAGGAGCAGAGGATTTGACACCAATATGGTGCAATAACAACGCTATCTTGTTCTCCATGTTGCCAACTTGGTTTAAAGTATAATCCTTGCAATCATATCCAACCTGGGCCGTTGTCCCTCCATGCCCACCTGCTACAAGCCAAGGCCTGCCCTGATTTCTGCACCTGGCCATTAAGCCATGTTTGTTTCAAATGTTGCACCTGCGTGAATGTACTTGCAGGGAAAGTGAAGGCGCCCTATCAGATGCTCTCCTGGTACGTTATTTGTTAAAATACAACCTTGCATGTGTGTGATTATACCAAGCGTCCTACTCATGGACAGTAATAATCCATTAAGTATGGTTATTTTAGCTGCCAGAAGTGCAGTCCCTCCTTCACCACCACTTTTCAAGACAGCTCTATAGGTAAACATGGTTTTCATTGTCAGACTTTCATAATGCCATCAGCACTAGAATCTCCGGCAGCCTTACAGAATACAAGGCAGCCGTACAGAAATTAGGGAAGGGTGTTATTAATCTGGTTCAAATTTCACTGCACCATTTGTGTGATGATTTCCAGGCACTTGTTGAGTAAGGCAGTGGATTACAGAGACAACCAGCAAGGTATTGATCAACTACAGCTTCCCCCCTAATTTGGAATCCTGGGAAAGGCAGTTTTTCCCAAGTTGCTAAGGCTGCGTGGATCATGGTGTGTTTTTTTTTTGGCCATAGCTGTGGAGCAGTGGTGCCAGGGTTTGCTGAATGGGCTCAGTCAGCACCTTCGGGCCCACCTGCCACGCCCCCTTCAGGCTCTGCTGGTGTGCATGTGGAGGGAAGGGGAGGACACATTGGGAGATGTACTGGGGAAGGTAAGATGGCCAATGGACAAGTTTCTTGAACATCCACTTCTTGATAGGTGCTGGTCTTGGCTCTGAATGGGTGTGGCTTAGCAACTCGCCCCTCCCACCCTTGCCACGCCCTCCTCCTGCCGACACTCAATTGTCTTCGCTATGTCCTTGACCCCGCTGACCCCAAGCACCTGCAAAGTGGTCTGGACCCACTTGCCGAGCAGACATTGAGACACCATGGCAGCGAGCAGAGGAAATTGCTTGTCGACATGATTGACCCCTCTATAGTGAACACTGACCCCCATACAGTGAACTCTCGCCCTTCGGCATTGGAGCCTGTGCATCTGGCTTGTGAGGAGATGGCAGTGTGCACCTTTGAGGAGCATAAGATTGCTGCTGAGGTGATCAACTGTGATTGCAAGGGCCAGTGCGTGATGGAGCAGGTCCACGCTGCACTCAGGAAGTGGTGGGCGGGAGACAGGGGGTGTGGCCAGCAAACCAAGGACAACAGCTTCAATCCGCTGAAGGAGTATGTTAATGTAGCCTCCCATGGCATGGGCAAGGAGATAGTGCTGAGTCAGGATAAGCTCATGACCGCTGGTGATGACATGGACGTTACTAGTAAGTCTTATGTTAAAATGTGCACTTAACATTTCAAAGTGTGCGGACTGTCCTTCCAGGTCTATTGACGGCTCATGAGCCTTCTCTCCCCCCGCCTGGTCAGGACAGTGAGATGGGAGTGGAGCCAGACTCAGAATCAGCTGCCAAAGTACAGCCAGCTCATTGAAAACATCAACACACTCTTAGAAACCTCAATATAAGCAGAGGTCAATGTAAATGGTGTACATACTGCCATCAAAAAATAATATTTTTGAAAGTGAAGGAGAATTAATGCATTCTGCAGTGCTTAGAGTACACACCAAAAATTGCAAAATAGAATAATAGAGGAGGGTGCTGAGCCAAGTGATTT
>JAAGOD010014752.1_pt1 | contig 10637 bp, 14 predicted proteins | sample 8389681 | NCBI WGS metagenome assembly JAAGOD01 (sample SAMN13964374, study PRJNA552185) | sponge metagenome | biome: deep-sea hydrothermal vent fields; feature: spots directly above weak diffusing fluid; material: seawater and sediment | host: Tedaniidae sp. KZ-2020 ... | reverse complement strand
TGCATGTATCCAACTCTATAGATACTGTGTAAGTATACTTGGCAACCCTTTACCATGTGCAATATCTTATCAGGTGATCCAGGCCCAGGCCATTCACATCCTTGGCTCAGTGGACTTCCTGGGCAACCCCATGGGCCTGGTGAGTGACGTAGCCTCAGGCGTCTCCGGGATGATCTCCGTGCAGCCGGATGTGATGGGGCTTGTCAGGAATGTCGCCCATGGCATGTCCGACACCACATCAAAGGTGAGGGGTGTGGTTTGGACTCGGAAATACGTAAATGTATACAAGAAGATGAAAACTACAGTTCACCTCTGTTCCTAATACGAAGTAACTCTAATATATGGGATGAAGTGGGACAAGGATACAAAAGGATAACACTATAAAATATTACCTCTAAATAGAAATGTCTCCACATAAATCCTTTATTTAAGGCAATCTTTGCATCTATATAAAGGATATAGTCTCAAAGTGTCTGCTTATATTGGGAGGTTCTGCTGAGTTAAGCAGTGCTGTTGGTTGCACATGTAGCTGACTGGCACCGTGTCGCACATGCTGGGCAAGGTGACCTTTGACTCCAGCTACCAAGAGGAGCGGGAGCAGATGCTGGAGAGCTGTCAGACTAGCGGAGACCACCTCAAGGCCGGCCTCATGGGCCTCTCCAGTGGAGTCTTTGGGGGCATGACCTCTATTGTCACGCAGCCGATTAAGGAGGCTAGAAGCTATGGTTTTGGGGTGAGTGGTGAAACTTTGCATGTGAACTTGAGACTAAAATACCGTGGCCTCCTCCTCTCCCATCAGGGCTTTTTCACGGGTCTCGCTAAAGGCGTGGTCAGTACCGTAGCCAAGCCTGTGGCCGGACTCTTTGACCTAGCCTCGGAGACGTCTGCCGCCATCAGGGAGACAACGAGTCGTGTCTCTCGGCAGCACCCTCCCCCCGTGAGGCACACCAGGTGCTGCGTGGGAGCCAATGGGGCTCTCACCCCTTTCTCCGTCTCACAAGCGAGAGGGCAGGAGTACCTGCTCAGACTCACAGACGGAAAGCTAACTGAGAAGTAAGTGAATGGGAGAAGGATGGTGTGTCTTTATCTCCCTCTCTTTCATTTCCATGTCCCCCTCCCTCCCTCCCTCTCCCTCCCTCTCCCTCCCTCTCCATCTCTAGACTTGTGTCGTACGAGCTCCTGTACGAGAACCAGAGCAGCAAGGAAAGAATGAGAGTGATCATCTCCTCCCAGTACCTCTACTTCTTCCAGCAGAGTCCTCCAGACCCAAGCTCCCTGGACAACAAGTTCAGTCTTGATGAGCTGGTGGAGTGCAAGCCAGCCACTGCAAAGTCCAGTATGTTGCTCTTAAGCAGCTCTCTTTTGCGTACTATTCTGGCATCATTGAATACAGTAGAACCTCCAAATCATGGACACACTTGGGACCCAGCATTTTGTCCTTTGTAATAATAGGGTAGTCCTCTGTTTGGGGGTTTGTCCTCTTTCGGAGTGTCCTTTATCAGAGGTTTGACTGTATGTAGTAGCTCTGCCTTATTCAATGCTCTCCTGCAGGTATTCCAACGGTCTATATCATCCTCTCACTGATTGACAAGCCAAATTCTTACAATGCCCCAAAGTACAAATGCTTTGATGAAAAAACTGCCAAAAAAGTGAGACCTCATGTTTGTGATAGGGCTGCTAGTATTCTGCAATATTCCCCATCAGTTTCCCTGTCTGATGTAGCTTGCTAGCTCCATTTTCATTTTCCTGCAGGTTGCTCAGCTGATTAACTATGCCAAGAATCTCCATGAGGAGGAAAAGCATGTTGTCAGAACTTTCAGGCTCCAGGAAGGCACGATGCTGTGGTAATACTGTGGTATCGACTGTATATACATATGTGTGTGTTGCAGTGGCCAGCCTTATTCTCTCATGATCTGCATCCAGATTCTAATGCTAAACCTCTAGTCAAAATCACTTATTTATTTCATTCTGTAACTAATGTACCTAGCCATACAGCTTGCATGTGCACATGAGATTAATGATAATTTCAGATCAAGAAGATGAACATGCTGCTGTATCAGTGATGGTGATAAACCTGATGATTGATATATAGCCAGTTTAGCTAGCTGGTACAGTGTTAACCGCAGTGTCAGCTCACTCAACTCTTTCTCCTCATGGCCTGTCTCTGCAGCCTGCCTTGAGGGAGGGCCCCATTGCCATTCCTCTGTAGTGGTTTGACCAGCACCCCAGCTAGCAGTCGAGGGTGGCTCAGCTTCAGGCCAGCCGAAAGCTCTGCCAATCTGAAATGTACATTACAGTCACAGCATTAGCCAAAGCTATAGCTAGAAGCTACACGCCTAGCTACAGAGCACAGGGGGAGAATTAGCAATGTTTTTGCGTCTCACTTGTAGTGTTCCAAGAGTCCTTTGATATGCGGGTACACTTCTGTTCTTCCTCGTTCAATGTTGCCCAGATAGTAGGTGGTGCCACCTCTTCCGGAATTCCTTCTCCCTGTGAAGGGGATGACAGGGTAGGTCTTCACACCAAGTCTGCCCAGAGACACCATCAGAACCAAGCTTTGGCTGCAGGGAGAGAGTAGAATAATGTAAAAGGACCTTGAGGGTGAAATGAGCCTTTGCCCCAGGCCTCCTCTCTTGCTGGAAGAGGAGGGGGAGGAGGAAGGGTGAGGTTGGGTCACAGAGATTTGAGGGACAAGATGCTATGCAACTTTAAAGCTCAGAAAACTCACTCGTCATCTTTGTAGAGCATATAAGTTCCTTGGGGTTGCCCTTGAATGTAGTCCTGGATTCACAATAAAGAAACGTATTTAAACTCTGGTGTTTCGGTACAAATAGCTAGTGATATTATTACCATAGCTTTGTCCTGGTTGAAGGTAGAGTAAAATCCAAGGATGTCCAAGGAAGTTTCATCGTCTGTTGGCACCATAGGAGGAGGACTGCTCTCACTGCTACAATAGACAATTATCATTTCACAGTAGACTCAGCATGTTGCTTAAATAGAGCTAGCTTATAGCTACCTGCTACTTCCAAGTCGCCACCGCTTCTTCGGTCTTTTGTCAGCCATGGGTGCTCCTGGTTTGGTGTGGCTTGGGGAGGGGCTGCCGGAAGAACAGTTGCTCCCGACTGACCACGCCCTACCATTCAGTCTAGTCTCCGGCTCATCGAAGCCACTCTCGCTGGCATTACTGTTTGCTCGGAGCCTCAGGTTGATGAGATTCTGTGACATGCTCGACTGCTGATTGTCACTGCTGGTGATCTTGTTGGCTGTGCTATGACCCACCGGTGCCTTCTTCAAGCTACTTGTGTCCGAGTTTGATCTGGCATTCTTCCCAATGTTCCCTGCTTCCCACCGCGACCTGATATCAGACACTTGGCTTGTCCTGGTGCCTGATAGCTGGCTTGTCCTGATATCCGACACTTGGCTTGTCCGGTTGCCTGATAGCTGGCTTGTCCTGTTGCCTGAGGCTGATAGCTGGCTTGTCCTGATATCTGACACTTGGCCTGTCCTGATATCAGTTGACACTTCGCTATGCACTACTTCCTCACTCTCTGAGGCAAGGTCTGTCCTACTATCTGAAATCTGACTCGTCCAGCACGACCGGATCTGACTCTCAGGATTACTGCTTCTCCTGGGACTGTCGGCAACCTCTATTTGACTAATTTCACTCACTGAAGATGAAGTTTTGGATGGTATCTTTTTCCTTGGCTTAGGAACTGGTTTGGCATGCTTCGGTGAGAGACCATTTGAATTCACGCTGTTGCTGTCGGTGCCGCTGAGAAGCAGCTGGATGCCCCCCACCAAAGCAGCTGCACTCCTCTTCTCTTCAGCCGAGCCATTGCTGCTTGCTCTTCCCTCGGTGGCTGATGAGGAGCTGTTGATATGTGGGGAACCTGGAGGAGCCCCATTCACTTCCCCTCTCACTCGCACTCCGTTGATTCTTGATCGTGGGAGGGGCACAGGAGGAGCGGTCTTCTCTGAGTGCAGGTGAAAGTTGCTAGGGTCTGCTGCTGTGGGGTTGTCACTTGCTGGTTCAGTGGGAGTGGTTTTGCGGGTTCGTGGACTGCGGGGGTGAGGGACTGGGTGTGGCTTGGAGGGAGTTGTGGGGGTCGTGGGAAGTGGAGGCTGGTGGGACGGGGAGGAAGAGGTGTGGTCTTCATCAGTGGGTGGGGCTTCGTGGGAGGAAGAGGAAGAGGTGTGGTCTTCATCAGTGGGAGTAGGAGAATCGTGTTCAGGAGTGGATTCATCTTCAGACAGTTCCTCTATCTCTTCCTCCAAGTTGTCATCTGGAAAGGTGACAGCACATGGCATTGTAAATGAAGCTTATAAGGTAGATAGCTGTGTATAGGAATTTGGCACCAGGGATCTGCCCTTACCTTCCCCATGCAATAAAGGAGCTGATTGCACTTCCAGAAACTGCCTTGCACAGCATCCTGTCCAAGTTTCAGTACAGCTATACAGCTAGCTATAGACCACTTCCTCTTCAGTATCCCCTTTTGTCCAACTGTAGCCTTATAGGTACAATTCTAAACTTGTGGCCAACACCTTGGAAAGACCCTAAGGACACTTGCTCATGCACACTCGGACATCTCTAATAATTTATTCTCGCGTACCTATACCTGTGGCAGGTTTGAAGCTTGCTGCTCCCAGACCAGGCATCAGTTGCACGCCAAACTGCTGGGCCCTTCTCACTTTCTTCTCCGCCGCACTCAGGTTCTTGAAACTCTCCCTGGAGTTGAGGGGAGTGAATCTGGATGCAGCTTTAGCAACAACGTTCTTAAACCTCTCCTTAGAGAGGAGAATGTCTGTCTTTGTGAGGCTGATCAGCATCTCGACACACTCTATGAGCAAGCAAAACGATGAATAGGGAGGCTGAATGAAAGTGGCATTGACATTGTCACCCACCACATCCCCATACCTTTTCCATGAGAATTCATCAAAGTAAGAAACTGTGTAGCCATTATCTTCTCCTTCTTCTGCCTCTCTCGCAGAGGATCAGTGCTGTAGATAGGAGATTCAGTGAGGCTTTGCACACCTCAGCCCACGCTGCTCTAGAGCTTTTCTGCTTACTATTTTCTTGTTATCCACCCTCTGTACATCCTCTGTATGAGTATCGCCTTGTCCTCGAAATCTTTGAGCAAGAGATGAAGCTTCTCCTCGTGAAAGTACCTCAAGAAGACTCTGCTCCTGCCCAGCTGCCAACCTTCCAGCCCTGCCTTCTCGAGGATAACTTGGCAGGCAGTTTCAGAACCCCGAATCTCCTGTACAACAAAGAGATGGCACTGTATTATAGTGAACTGTGAACCCCTTCTTGTTTTGAAACCAATAGAGAGGTTTGGTGGATTTGTACAACTCTACACGGGACTCCCTATAACCCGGCCACTCTTGGGACCAGTCAAAGTGTTGTGGCCTCATTTCAAGGGGTGTGATAGCTGGTAGAAGCTTTCAAGTTGCCATTACTGTATCTGTGAAGTAATACGCCAAGCAGCGATAGGAATTGAAGAAATCGGAGAAATAGGGTCGATATGAAAATCCTTCCCTTCTTACTCGAACTGCCTCCAGCATCCCAGTATACCTGCCAATAATGTATATACTACAGTCAAAACTCATACATATGCAGTGAAACCTGTCTATAGTGGTCACCCTCTGGGACCCAATGAAACGACTGTCAGAGAGAGATATGGCTTCTGTATGGCTATGCACAGTAAAAACTAGATATGCATCACTTTCATTTTTACACCAAAACAACAAACTTTTAAACTTTTTTTTTGCTAAAACAACAATCTTAACGGATCCCATCACATAACAACTGTTTTTGCTGTGGTGTTAATCACATGCATGTAAACTGCTATATAGGAGGGTGGTCTGCTTATAGAGGTCTGCAATAATAGGCATGGTATAGATTCTACCGTATGACTCACGTAAGCTGCTTGAGCATAAAGTCATTGTCACACTGCTTCGGTTTCTTTGTGTAGTTTGGCTTGATGCAGCGAACAAACTGAGGAGAAGCTGAAAATATCCGTTCCATCAGCTCCTTCAGGCTCTGCTGAAAGTGCCCTCCCACAGTCAGCATTCTCTGTGGTTTCCCCCTCTGCTTGACCTTCCTGAAAGATTTCCTGGACATGGCCCTCATGACTGATCTCTGACTGTGTGGGGGAACATAGAGCAAAATAGAGTTCAACACTGCAGCGTGTTAGGTTATCATGAAACGTGTTCTTGGAGAGAAACGAGGAGTTCACATGATTCTACTTCATTTTTGGTGTCTATGTAGCTGCATGTAAATCACTGCCAGTTTCAAAAATACCTCGTAGCAAAAAACAGTGAAACTGAACCACATAGTTGTTGTCTAAATTTATGCAATGCAAAAATGGCTTCGTCACCTCTTTCTGAGCACACTCTTCTTCAGTTCACTGTTAGGATTAGCAGGTCTTCTAAATAGTGTCCTCAGCAGCTTCACATTGCCGTATTTCACAGCATCCACCAACATCTCCGGTAAGGAGTCTTTGTTCTTCTCAAGAAAGCCTTCGATCCGGTAGAGAACACGGCCAGCGTAGTGGTGGATTGTAAACTGGAGGCTACTGCCTTTGTCAGGGAAAAAGTTGGGATGTTTCCGAAAGCTGTCTTTGCAACGTTGCACAAATGCTTTCTCCGTCCCCTACGAGAACAAGATCACCATGATATTGCATTCCCTTCCTAACTTTATCACCTCCCTCCCTCCCTCCCCACTCTCAATATTGAGCCCCCCCTACTTACATTGAGCCCCCTGCACTGCTCATCCAGAAGGGACAGTAGTCCTATTGGCTTGCTCACAAACAGATCCAGAACCGGTTCATTGTCAGTGTATTGGATGTCTCCAAGATTCTCAAGGCCCTCCTTCATCAACTCAGCCTGAGCAGAAAGCAAAACATTGAAATACTGTCGTTTCCTTCTACTACAGTCTACAGTGAAACCAAAAGGCAAGAGTCCGAAAGAGGATAACTTCTCTACAAAGGACAAAATGCTGGGTCCCAAGCATGTCCATTATTCAGAGGTTCCACTATACTCACTCACTTTCTCCATTGCAAATATCTGATGGTTGAAATAGCACTGGAGCTGTTCATTGGCCAGGTTGATGCAGAACTGCTCAAAGCTGTTTCTTTCAAAGTTCTCAAAGCCAAAGATGTCCAGGATTCCTATGTTAAGGTGCTCTGGTGATGGATAGGGCTGCAGGTAGCTATTGAGGCGAGTAACGATCCACTGGAAGAGTCTGGAGTACAGAGCTTTAGCTAGAGCATCCCGCACATCAGAAGCCTTGGAGCATTTGTAACGTTTGTCCACCACCTCCCCTATAAGTCAAGATTTCATGAAACGAGGAAAGGTAACAGATTTTCTGGTGGGTTGAAGAAAGAGCGAAGGTTATGAAACTGACAGTGTCTGAAATGGTCTTTTTAGTATTAACAGCAAATAATAATTATGTTATTCCCTCTCACACCACCACCACCAACCTGCAATTCTTACAATTCAACTTTAGGGTCTCCTAGACCTCCAACTTTAGGAGTACATACATACCACGGGTTTCTGTCCTCAAGGTTGTGAAAGCAAAACTCAGCTCCTCTGCATTCTCCAACTGCAGGATCTTCGCCACAGACTCAACACTCTCGGGATTCTTGATAGTGGAGTTGTCGTCACTGCCATCAGCCCCCACAAAATCCTGAAATGCAATGACACAGTGCAATGGCACACAGAAGCTACCTAAGTGGTGAACATGAGAATTTGCCCCTACAGGAACTACATACTAGAGAAGAGCACATGTTCTCTAATGGGAAATGCTGTGTTTGGTTCCTAGTCATCCACTTTCATCAGCATTAGGTTACCCAAATGAACCCACTTCACTAACTAGCCAGTCTGTCCCAATTTGTAGCAGCTATTTCCACTGTGCAGTCTCTTACAACATCTCCGATGAGGATGATAGCAGCCAGAATGCTGTATATGTCTTCAACCTCTTCTGCCTTGAAGCCAATGTCCTGCATACTCATAGCCACAATAGCAAGCATCTCCCTGAAATGTTAGAAAACAGTTACGCATGTTTATGTAAGAGGGATCACTGTGTGTCTGACTCCCTGCATGCAGTTGCAGTAGCTGTATACACTGAAACATCTTCAGCATGCAGTAATGTCGTGTATAAGAGGGCAGCCCCTTGCTACACTGTGTCTGACTCTGCATGCAATTAGCATAAAGATGAGTGGCTCTTATACACTGAAATACTGAAACATCTTCAGCATGCAGTAATGTCGTGTAAAGAGGGCAGGCCCCTGCTACACTGTGTCTGACTCTGCATGCGAGTGGCTCTATACACTGAAATACTGAAACATCTTCAGCATGCAGTGATATTGTGTACAGAGGGAAATCAGAGCACTTTCAGGAGCTTACTTGTTATGAGAAGATGTGCACTCTTGAGTAACTTGAGGATATTTCTTGAGATAGCGATGTTCTGTTGGTTTCTATTGCAACAAACAAGCAAGTAATTATATTGCTGACATTAACATTTCCAAGGTTGTAGCAGTTACCCAAGTTTTAGATCAGAATACAGAGTTAGTAGGTAACAACATGACTGATGCAAGGAGAGTGGTTCAGAATCCTCACATGGAGGTGTAAAGATGTCTAGGAGCAACCATATATAGACAACTGCTTGGCACAGACGAATCAGATATTTCCCCCAATCTTGTCATAGGCACAGTTTTTGCTGTTCAAGACATTTCAAGACATTTTGCAGTAATGCTATGAATGATGAAACCCAATGACTCTTGCTTTAGCGTAGATCATTGGTTTTGCAAGGAAGGGTGTGTGCTTTGCAATGTAATGTGGCATATCTACAACAATTATTCTTCCATGTTTACTGAACGTGCCTCTGGCTACTGCTATGGTCTGATGGTATGCTGTATGTGTGCATACTGTGCAATATAAAAGCAATTAGAGACCTTCCATGAACTCTGTTCTGGAGCATACACAGTGTGTGTGGTATCTTTTACAGAGAACATTGTCGAATAGAAGAAGCATTCTATGTAACAGTGTACCTTCAATTGAAGCTGATGTAGTCTTTCTTGACCCAGTCCAGCGTACAGGTAATAGAAGATATGAAAATTTGTCTCCTGCAAGTATATATTGAAAAAGATCTCTCAATACCATGCACAAAAGTTCTTTTTAAGGTTTGTTACAGCTACTTTACTTGCAATAATCACACACATAAGTTTTTCAAATTCAAGAATTGGGACGGATGATTAGAGCTAAATAGCTCCTTTGAAATAAATGACGACCAATTTCCCTCTCTTCCTCCCCCACCCTCTCTGCATGACTAAGTGAGCATTCAGGCTATACTAGCTACTTGGGGGAGTTTGAGGTGGCCACGACTGACACAGATACATCTCTTCAATAACCACACAGTGCTGACTCAATTTATTCCGTGTTGGCCTTTCAAGTGCAGATGCCAAGTCTATGACTCCATGCTTCAGAGTGAAAGTTGCCTTAGCTCAAATTTGGCAGAGTCCGTGTTTACCTGAAGCCTCAGCAAATAGCCACCATAAGAAGGAAAGTATGCAATACCAGGCACACAAAGGCACCAGTTCTTTAACTTCTTGAATGGAGGACTCAATGCTTTTGTGTCTTTGTCCTTTTTGTTAGGAGGCTAACAAATCTTCTATTTATAGAGTGTCAGTCGGTAGTTTAATTTATACACGTCTTAGAGAATACTATCGCATCTCCGTAAGGAAAGTTATGACAGATCCTCAGAGTTGCATAGCAACTCTCTTAACTAACAAGAGAAAGTGATTGTATTGCCTGGTACTCAGAGTGGACTTCAATAGGCAGCCTACGTAGTTACTATCAGCCTTGTTCTAGACATCTCCATAAAGAGTCTCTTGTCTTTTGCTTACCTCTTGTCCTTGAACACAGATTCGAGATTTCTCCAGCAGATACTGCTCAAGTCCTGCGCCAACAATCCTTCCATTCGGCTCAAAAATCAGCTGGATAAACTTTCCAAAGCGGCTTGAGTTGTCGTTCAATGCGGTCTTAGCATTTCCAAAAGACTCAAGGATCGGGTTTAGCTGCATACATGAGGGATACTTAAATCACTGTTTAAAATGTGAACTTGAATGTTTAGCAGTCTAGTTCTATGCCCGTACAAAATGTCATTACTCCCTCTGGCCTCTCCTCTACTCTGCTAGCTGACTGTGTATCACTTTTGAATGGCTTGTCTCAATTTCACATGCCTCTGGAGATACGTCTTGACCACAACTAAAGCACAAAGCACAGCTGATTCTCCCATGACTATTAACATGATCCCCACACACCCAAACACTTGCTATAATGACGAATCCCTCTAATCTACCCCTTTGAGACTCGGGGAGGGGGAAATCATGTGTCCTAGACATGAAGCACTGTTTTGAAAACAAGCCCAATAATGGCAAAGTGAATGGAAGTATAGTGATGTTTGAAGCATGAATCATTAAGTATACAGTGAAGCATTGGTATCTTGAAAGGTAGCTAGATTTATTATGGGGCAAATCTTAATTGTATGCTCTTGAAAACCTTTCACCAAAATAGGAATTAGAGTGCTGCTGCTGATGCCGAGCAAGTCTTTTTTCAGCTCGCTGACCATCGCCGGA
>JAAGOD010008450.1_pt1 | contig 10637 bp, 20 predicted proteins | sample 8389681 | NCBI WGS metagenome assembly JAAGOD01 (sample SAMN13964374, study PRJNA552185) | sponge metagenome | biome: deep-sea hydrothermal vent fields; feature: spots directly above weak diffusing fluid; material: seawater and sediment | host: Tedaniidae sp. KZ-2020 ... | reverse complement strand
TCTTTGTGAATCGCTTCGTGCTGCTCCTTCATTGCAGAGGTTCCTGGCTGCATGGGAGGAATCTTCATGCTTTACCCTTTCCCTTCTCTTTGTAGGCACATAGAATCCTTGAAACCAGTGCAGAGACTGGCATTGCTGAAAAACGATTCTGATCTGGTGGCTGAGGTCAAAGTCTTGATATGTTCCTTGGAGAGATACCATCAAATATTTTATCCTCTTCTGAAGTGTCTTCACTATCTTACTCGAAATCTCCCTGATTCCCCTCTGGGCAACAAAGTTAAGCCACCTAATTGCTGGTGGATGGAGTTAGTGATTTTGTGTGTGTGTTCAGCTTCATGAGCTGTATTTGCTGAGTTTGGAGGAGAATATCGTGGAACAGGACAAGTTCAAGACGGCATGGAAGCTAGTCAAGTTAGTAAGTTTTTGGCTGCTTTCCGAGTAGCCATGGGAGTGTCGTTTCTTCTGCAGTGTGCTGAGCCAGAGCAACCTCAGTGAGCGAGTGGGTCTCTGCATCCAGGAATTGCGGCTTGCCACTGCAGCCAGTGGTCTTGACACTGTGGTAGCTGCTGTGCTGAAGGAGGCACTCTCCCTCATGCTAGACTTCAAGCAAGAGCTCGCCGAGCTAGAGAAACCCAGTAGTCAGCAAGGTAAGCAAGGTAAGTGAGAACTGTGGCACCATAACACTACTTAATGCCTCGTCCACTATAGCTGTAAACCTGGAGATACCAGAAGGCTCTTCTCCAAATGCCATTGCAGAATATAGGAAGGTGGTTCTTCAGCAGGTGATAGCATCTATGTCAGTAGACCAGGTGCTGAATTGCTTCTTTATCTATCCTCCAGCGACTGAGACAGATTGCATCTCGACAGACAGAGCCCAGTGCCTTTGAGAAGGCACGCAGCACCTTCACTAGCCTCCTCCTCTTGATCTTCACAAAGCATTTGCCGGCTCCGAAGCATCTTCCTCTCCACGAAATCTTCTACTTTGACCAGCTGACTTCCCTTCAAGAGCAGCTGTCTCCCTCCCCTCGGATGGCTGTGCACAGAGCGCTGACCAGCCCCTCCTACTACCTGGGGGGACAGTCAGAAACTCCTAACATGCCCGATGTTTGCACACTGTATCAGTTGCACTTGGAGTGTGGGAAACTGATCAACCTGCACGACTGGATGCAAGTAAGCTGTTGTGGGCCAGCCTGCAAAACGTGCTTCACTGCAAAGCAAGGAGCTTTGACTGTTTCTCTTTATTACAGTCGTTTGTGGCTGAGGTGGACCCAGAGGCTGCAGGGAGTGGGGAAGATGGGGACGATACTGGCAAGAAGAGTGTGGATCCTGTATTACAGTATCCTCATAATAATGTTGGTGGTTCATCAGTACACGTCACCACGTGTTGTGAGTCCTTAATGCTTAGCCATAGCTCCCGCTTTGTGAAAGGCGTCTCAGAGCTGGAGCATATGGGCTTCATCAAACACACACAGAGGAAAAAAGACCATGTACAAAGACTCACTTGGGGAGCCTGTTGATATCTATCTATCTACACCCCTCAAAAAAAATTTGTACAAACATGTTTTCCGCACGCGCGTTTATTTATGTTCTATTTTTAGCAACGTTTTAGACCACACCCCTTTTCGTTTTCATAAAAAGGAAGGAGTCGCCAAAGCAAAGCCAAAGGGACCAGAAGAAGATTGAGGCAAGATCATTTTGGGGGAGCCCACGGGTGAAATTTGAAGGAGTATGTTATGCTAGAAGACTACAATTATGAAGACTCAGTCCCCTTCTTCAACAGCAAGCTTTAGAAATAGGCTTTCCAAGTATTTTGGCGCCCACGGTCGCTTCTGTGCCTCTCATCCATGGGAGGTGATCGTCTCTATAGTCACGCTGACAGTATGTGCCCTGTCCATGAGTGTCCTCAGTGGTGGGAAGGTCAGCACTGTCTGTGGATTCTCTAAGCCATGTCAACCCAAGCCAGTGGATGAAGAGGTAAAAGTGCTGAAAGCTGTGTAAGCTATCTTGCCAAGTACGATTCATTTCATTTCATAGAGATCGGATACAGTGATGCTTTCCATAGTGAACAGTTTGGCAGTTATTTATATTTACAACCAGTTCAGCAGCTTACGCAAGGCAGGGTCAAAGTACTTGCTAGGTTAGTATTAGTATAATGCCGTCCACACGTGCTGTTGGATGATTTCATTGTGAACCTTTAGGGATTGCTGGGCTTTTCACTATCTTCTCAAGCTTTGTCTTTGGCAGCACTGTGGTCAACTTCATTGATAGCAAGGTGTCTGGGCTCAAGTGAGTTTCTCACCACGCACACTCTCATGCACAATGCAGTCTAGACCACCCCATCCCATGGTTTCGTGGCCCAAATGTGGTTACCCTCCCTCCACCATGCACGAGCATGCCAGCATGTGCATTGAGCCTCGACAAACGTGAGATACAAAGTCAGCAGATTTCCCATCACCAGTTTTTCCCCTGGACCTATTCTGCATCTGATGATATTCACGTTATCATGGCTAACTAGCACGCCATATATGGCTTGCCAATGATATGCATGGCACTTCTTTTGTCTGCAGTGAGGCCCTCCCTTTTTTCCTGTTGCTGATTGACCTCTCGAAGGCCAGCGCACTGGCCAAGATGGCTTTCAAGTCTCGGAGCAAGGTATGGCTGTGAGGGGATGTTGGCTGGACTGTGTAATGATAGTGCGGTGGCTGTAGGAGGAGGTGAGGGAGAATATTGGCCGAGGGATAGCGACACTGGGCCCAACCATGACCTTGGATACCATGGTGGAGGTCCTGCTTATTAGCATTGGGACTATCTCAGGTAACTTGGCCTTCTCTCCACCTTCCTAGCCTCCCTTACCTCTTTCCACCCTTCCCTCCCTCCCTCCCCAGGAGTGCCACGCTTTGAGACCATGTGCTGCTTTGGGTGCATGTCCATCATTGCCAGCTATCTTGTCTTCATGACTTTCTTCCCTGCGTCGCTGGCCCTGGTGTTGGAGGTGTGTCCTCACGACCCCAGCAACTCTGGCTGGCACCTGGACAACTTGGCGCGAGACATGCAAGAGGAGGAGACCAAGAAATCCAACCCCGTGGCTCAGCGTGTCAAGATCATCATGTCCCTGGGGCTGGCTGTGGTCCACCTGCACAGCAGATTCCTGTCTAGCGTGACTGGGTGGTCCTTTGGGTTTGACTGGACCCAGGAGAGTGAGGGAGGTTCAGACGGAGGGGAGACCTCACTGAGTGGAGAGATGGAAGTGGTTCCCTTGCCACAGTACCTGTGGTGGAAGGCATTTCACCTCACTGTGGACCAGGTGACCTGCTGTGGAGTTGCCCTTGTGTTCTAATCCTGTTCACCTTGTTCTTATGCTCCCATAGATGATTGCAATTGCCCTTTCCATCCTGCTCTTTGTCAAGTACATCTTTTTCGACAAGTCTGGTACCTTCTCCACCTCCAGTGTTCCCCCCACGCCTTCCTCCACCTCCTCCAGGGGGGTTTCCCCTAAAGCCCCTCCCCCCTCGCAGGGAAAGTCCACACGGAACACAGCATCTACAGCTGTGTGTCCATTTGTACTGTCTGAGACCAGCGAATCCAGTCTTGCTGCCCGTCGGAGTCCAGAACTCTCGGCCAATCACCTGCAGACGGCAGCTGCAGCTATGGGAGGGTCCCAGTCTCTCCCTGGCATTGAGAAACTGGTAACGGAAGGGATTGTACTCAGTGCAGAGGGTGCTGGGTGGGAGAGAAAGGCCTTACCACCAACATCCGACTCCCTGAAGGAGATGAGCCTTGGAGGGTTAGCAAGGAATCGGTCCAGTGGGAGTCTTCTGCAATCCATGTCCGAGCCCTCTGTTGACCTAGCACTCAACCCAGTAGTGAATGTCTCGGTGGGCACCCAGACAGATGGACTGGGCCCTGAGACCCCCAAGTTCACAGTGGGAGGAGGAGGAGAGGAAGGAGAGGTCTCCCAGCCCGACTCGAGACCACCACAGCTCCCACTCCTGGACCTGCCCCCTGTGCCACGCCAGGTGGACGAATGTATCGCCATCTTGAAATCAGACGTGAGTCATTGTATTGAACCAGTAGTTTTCAGTCCAAAACCTACCGGCGAATTGACTCCTCCTCCTTCCCTCAGGATGGTGCCAAGCTGTTGACAGACCTGGAGGTGGTCAAGCTGGTGGAGTTCAGGCACATCCCAGCCTACAAGCTGGAGGCGGTGCTGGGCAGCTTTGAGAGGGGCGTGTCCATACGCCGACAGATTCTGGCCAAGAAACTGAGTGGTGTTGGTGACTTGTCAAACCTCCCTTTCACCAACTACCCTCACTACTCTGTCGTCAACGGAGCCTGCTGTGAGAATGTCATTGGCTACATGCCCATCCCTGTGGGCTACGTGGGGCCCCTCCTCCTGGACGGGACCTCCTACCACGTCCCCATGTCCACTACAGAGGGGGCCCTGGTGGCCAGCACCAACCGTGGCTGCCGAGCCATTGCTTCTGCTGGCGGAGTGCAGAGTTCGATTCTGGACGACGGGATGACACGTGGCCCGGTGGTGCGCCTTCCCTCGGCCACACAGGCCAGTCAGGTCAAAGTCTGGCTCGACGACACGGACAACTTCCAGCTGGTGGAGGAGGTGTTTAATTCCACCAGCCGATTTGCCCGGCTGAAGAGACTGCATACCAGCGTGGCTGGACGTCTGCTCTTCATTCGCTTCAAGGCCAGCACGGGAGATGCCATGGGCATGAACATGCTGTCAAAGGTCAGCTAGTCCTAGGGGTCAATAGGGAGAGTGAGGGTTGACAAATTTCTCTATCAGGGCGTGGAAAAGTCGTTGGAGTTCGTGAGAGAGAAGTTTCCCTTGCTGGAGGTGATTTCCCTCAGTGGCAACTTCTGCACGGACAAAAAACCGTCGGCTATCAACTGGGTGGAGGGGCGTGGCAAGTCCGTGGTGTGTGAGGCTATCATCCCCTCCCAGATTGTGACCAAGGTCAGTAGTGTGCGCTAATTGGAGTGTGGAGTGTGATGGTACTGTGGATGCTGGTGTGTGCAGGTGCTGAAGACGTCAGTGGATGCATTGGTGGAGCTCAACATCAGCAAAAACTTGGTTGGGTCTGCCATGGCTGGCTCCATTGGAGGCTTCAATGCTCATGCAGCAAACATCGTCACCGCCATATTCATTGCCACTGGACAGGTAACCCATCCGCTTGTCCAGTCTATCTAGCTCAGTGTGTGACTGTTGGCTGTGCGTCTAGGACCCTGCTCAGAATGTTGCCAGCTCTAACTGCATGACACTGATGGAGCGGAGCGGTCCCAAGGGGGAGGATCTCCACATCTCCTGCACCATGCCCTCCATAGAGATCGGCACCGTGGGGGGTGGCACAATTCTGCCCCCTCAGGCCGCCTGTCTCAAGATGCTGGGGGTGCAGGGGCCCAACCAGGACAGTCCGGGGGAGAATGCATCACTTCTCGCCAGAATCGTCTGCGCCACTGTTCTAGCAGGAGAGCTCTCTCTCCTCTCTGCTCTGGCAGCCGGTCACTTGGTCAAGAGCCATCTTACACACAACAGGTTGGTCCAGTTGCAAAGCAACCGTCAAAGTGAAAATGTAGACCTAAAGTGACCTGCTGCTTTTTGCTTCCTGAAGGTCCCAGTTGAACCTTGGCTGTATTCCAGAGAGCAGTGAACCTCGTGGGGAGCACAGGAGAACTCACTCAGCCACAATCTCCCCCCCTCCTCCTGTCGTTGAAGCTAGCCATATCTCCAAAAGGAGAGCTTCGGCTGCTCCAACATGACCTGGGGCACAACCACTTTAGTGCAACCAATGTGTTTTTGATTTCCGCTATTTATTCTCTACGTCATACATGCTAGTGTGATTGGCGTACAGTAAACAGCTTCTAGAAGTGCACACAGTGTGGATTAGTAGTTTTGGCTAAAAACTGGTCTATGATACTAGATACATGGTTGACTACGTTGTTCATGTGATTGCTGCTGATGGAAGAATCAAAGGTTTTCAATGATTGCTGCTGTGAACTCAGAGCACTTTGACCTTCCACCTAGGTCTCCAGTTCTCACCTATATAGAGCACACCATCCATCATTGTGTGTAGTACTTTGTATTTGCTTCGCTTTTACCTTGCCTTCTCGAATAGTCTTGAAAATGGCCGTCTCAATGTGGTCAGCATGTTCCCTCATGTCAAGGTGTCTGAGCATCATGACTGCGCTGAGCAGCAGAGCAGTCGGGTTGGCTTTGTCCTGCCCGGCAATGTCGGGGGCTGTACCATGCACCTGTGGAGGGAAGAGATGGCAAGCTACACTACGCCAGCTCTAGAGGGGAGTGTAGGTGGACACATACCGCTTCAAAGATGGCCACCCCGTCAGCTCCAATGTTGCCGCTAGGGGTGAGCCCCAGCCCCCCTATCAGCCCAGCACAAAGGTCACTCAGTATGTCGCCATAGAGATTGGGCATCACCATCACATCAAATTTGCTGGGTTTCCGCACCAGCTTAATGATAACGTCATAATGATATAACTGGCATAGAGAGAGGAGAGGGGGAGACTCACATGCAAGCAGGCCGTGTCCAAGTACATGTCATCGTATTTGATGTCTGGGTAGCGGCCGGCCACTTCGGTACAGCACTGCAGGAACAGCCCGTCAGAGCGCCGCATGATGTTGGACTTGTGCACTGCCCTCACACTCTCCCGCCCATTCAACCGAGCATACTCAAACGCAAACTCAGCAACTCTCATGGATGCCGTCTTGGTAATGAGTTTGATGCTCTGAACCACACCATCCACCACCTGCACGTTTGTGTGTGCGTGCGCAGAGGGAGCTAGACAACATCCCTTTGTGCACCAGCTTGCTTCACCCCTCACCTCATGCTCTATCCCACTGTACTCCCCTTCCGTGTTCTCCCTGATGGTGATGAGGTCCACGTCATCGTAGCCAGTGTTGTAGCCCGCCACAGAGCGACAGGGACGCACGTTGGCGTACAGCCCAAACACTCTGGAGAGGGATAAGGGATGAAGTGAGGACACCGATACAATCATTCAAATCGCACCTCCTGAGAGTCAGGTTCAATGAAACAGCACCTTTTCCTATCTGCGTCTCCAAGGGACCTAAATGCAGGCAGCAAGGTCAGTCTGAAGTACTTTAATTATTGGTTGGGGTACCTTTGAGTCCAATCTTATTGTTCTTCATTGACGTGATGACTTCCTCGGGAATGCTGACTTGGCCATCTGGCATCTTGACTGGCGCAACACTCACCGGCTCCCAACTCAGAGGGACCTGAAGTGACGTGTGACGCAAGGCGTGAAAACCCGGCCAAAACTCACTCACAGACATGCAACTCACCTGCACCGCCTCAAATATCTTGACAACAGCTGCCGAGATCTCCGGCCCAATGCCATCCCCTTCAATCAGGGTCACACACTGAATCAAAACCAATCAAAATCAACATTCATGATAACTATGGGTGTCTGTGAGCTACCCACCTTGGTACTGCTGGCCCTCCTGAAGCTGTGGCGGTACAGGGGCCCACTCACCCCCAGCAGTCCCCTAAACATCTTCCCTGGGTAGTACTTCACTGTCCAGCAGCACTGGATCTGATCAGAGCACACTAAACACAACTTTGGTGTGCACTATTTGGAGTGGTGATGGAGGAAGAGGAAGTGTTGAGGAAGATGTTTGAGTCTCAGCCTCTGCTGCTGCACACAGAGGTCCCAGCAGAGTGGAAGGACCTCCTGGTATGTAAAAACTGCTGTCTGCAAATTAGTGGCAATGAACTGATGCTTCTAGGAGAAGTTTTTAACCAGTGGGAGAGTGAGGTGCAGAACCTTGAAGTCTTCAGGAGGAGCAGCAGAGAGTAGAGTGTATTGGATCAGCAGGGATGCTGCTCAAGACCCACTGGTGGAAAGGTCTCCTCACCAGGTAGTGATATGGAGACGGAGAGTGCTATGGTTTCCATGGAATCTTCTCTATGCATAGGGGAAAAGACCACATCCAAAGTTTGTTTCCCCTCTCTTGTCGTCTCGCAGTGGGCCCAAGCAGGCACGGCTCACCCCAGCCACCTCAGCTCTCTCTCCCTCTCACACCACAACCCCCACACACAGCAACCAAGGTGAGGGGGAGACCTCCCAACCCTCCACCCAGAGCCAAGGTGAAGGGAAGAGCACACCAGGAAATGATTCACTGCTGGAGCAAGTGAGGAAGCTGGAGGAAGAAAAGAAACTGCTTGAAAAGACACTGTCTGAGAGTGAAAATAAGCTGAGAAAACTCAAGATGGTGAAATTATACAGGACCAAGGTTGTCTCTGATATTGTGGGCATCTTTATTGATTGATTCCATCCTACTGCTCTATTAGAATGACTTGGAGGCTCTGATTGCAAAGTGGAGGCAAGTTTCTCAAGACGCAGCTGAAAACTTGCTGTCTGTCTCCACAAGAGAGCCTCGTCCCACCATGAACCAACTCCTAGACTACCTTCACATTGACCATGAACTCATCAGATATTCACCAGAAAATGATTCATTTTACTAGCCGTCTCTCACAGCAGAACACATCTTCAAATGCTGATTAAGTTAGAGGGTTTTCCTGTCGTCCCAGGAGTACCGCCATTCCCCAGTGCCAAGCAAGAAGTGAGAGGTCACCCAGCCCTCCTCACTCAGAATGCCGGCAAAGCTGGTGTAGTGCTGCTCCACCAGTTGTTCTGTGACCAGCAAAGTGTCCTCAACATGTCCTGTACAGCCAGTAGTGGACTATTGATACATACACTGGTGAAATTACATATTATGTACCTTGCAGCTGCTGGAGTTTCAAATGATCTATCGCAAACAACGAACTCTGAAATAATAGTTGTATTATTTCAGTACGAAGACAAAAAGAGACCTGAACCTGCTGTTTAGGCGACCAGTTCGTCTGGACGAGGTAATCCACTATTTCAACAGCGATGGCTGCCTTAAGCTGAGTTGATACGTCACTTTGAGAGTCCAAAGCCACTTTAACTGCAGTGATGAGGGAGGGTGACATGGAGGGAAGGGAAAGGGGAGAATCTTACTGCAGTGCGAGGAGGAATCAAATTGCAAAATACTCCTCCTTGAGCCTTCGAGCCATCTCCTCTTGGCTGCATCATAGTCTCCATCACTGCAAGACCATTACATCATCACAGTGCTGTGAGGCCTTTCTCTCCCACGCACACCAACTCACGTCAGGAGGACGTCACTGAGCGGGACTCCAAGAGAACACCTCACAACCCTCCCCAAAGCTAGGAAACAGGGAGAAAGGGAGAGGGAGTCAATCCTTCAGCACACAATGGTCAAAGATGTGTTACAGGAGAGTATTGGTTCCCTTGCGTTGACCTCCGCCACGCTGGGTACAGTGCCCGTGACAAGGTACGACGACATCAGGAGGTGGAGCCTGTTCTGGTTCAGTGTTTCCATGGTGACCACACTGACGGCACGATGGTTGGCCAGGAGGTGGAGTATGGTGAAGACAATGAAGAGCGTCCATACTAACCTGGAGGGAGGGAAATCATTCACATGGATGCAAACCTCTTTCCAAACTTCAGTACTAACTCTGCCTTTCCAGCCACCAGTGGAGTGAGAACAAGATTGACCAGCAGAGCCACCAAGTTCACAACTGTCTCCTGCAGGTGGGATTCATGGCAACCATTTCACAACACTGTACATGACCTTCGTTTTAACCTGACTGTTGTCTTTGGCTGCGACATCTGCCATGTTGTCCCTGCGAGCTTGATGCTGGACCAGTGCCGCCCTGGTGGCCCCTCCTGCTGTACCTACGATACCCTGAGGACATGATCAGGGTGTTGAAATGCCACAACCTCACTGTTCGATCTTTGGCGCACCTTTGCAACGCTAGCAGAGCAGACAATGGGGAGGAAGAGGGAGGGGAAGATTGGAGCGATCAGTTCCAGGAAATTGGCAAGATCATTGAGGATATCGGCAATCAGTCTCCAAAACTTTGCATTACAGTCCAAATCAGTCCTGGGAAGAGTAAAATCATGCAAACAATGGCATTCCATTGAAATGATTGCTGCTAAAGGCATTGTAGTTAATATGGGCCTCAATTTCTACTACAAGGAATGCTATCTACTCTCACGCTGCCATCCACGCAAACAAGATTCGTCCCAGCATGCCAGTGCCATCTGAAACAGAGCCAAGTCATACCAGATGTCCCCTCAGATTCCCTAGCATGAAGGGGGGATGGGTTACCTTTGAGCATCCATGTGACGGCAGCAGCGAGGGGCGTGGCCGAGCTGTCCCCCACACCCACTCCCTTCAGGATGGCCAGCGTGGCCAGGGCCCCAGTGATGGAGGAGCAGAATGCCTGCAGGGGGAACAATTCGAACCACTCAGCCCAATGGTCAGATGACAGTAATGGACTGAGATAATTATTAGGTGCACCGGAACTACCTCTGGACATGCAAATGGAGGTGGACATCCACTCACTTGTGCAGTGTCCCATAACTGATACGACAGATAATCTTTGCTGACACTCTCAGGATAGCCTTGGGGCAAAAAGGCTTCCTGAAATACAAAAAAAAAATCAGTTTCAATGAGTTCAGCAAAAAATAAGTCTGAAAGATGAAAGTGAATGTTCTGAAGAAGAAATGAGAGCAAAGAAAATGATTATTCACAGATG
>JAAGOD010049323.1_pt1 | contig 10640 bp, 15 predicted proteins | sample 8389681 | NCBI WGS metagenome assembly JAAGOD01 (sample SAMN13964374, study PRJNA552185) | sponge metagenome | biome: deep-sea hydrothermal vent fields; feature: spots directly above weak diffusing fluid; material: seawater and sediment | host: Tedaniidae sp. KZ-2020 ... | reverse complement strand
CAAACATATACCCATGAATGCACACCCAGACACACAGCTAGCTGTGAGTGGCCACATCACATGACCCGTTAACCCATCAGCAGCCACTTGAGGCAATGAGGGTGTGCAAACAGCCATAAGCACCAATTAGCACTGGCCCTTTAAGGCAGGGATCACCTTACCCCCCCCATCGTTAGCACATACCTCAGTCTTCCACCACTACCAAAACAGCCAGAGTGAAACTGGGGGGCAGCAAACCAGGGCCCAGGGGGGAAGATTGAAATGCAAGCTGGTCAGAATGTCACAATATTTTGCATCACCACCGAAACTAAGACAGTTTTCTCAAGTGAAGCCTATTTTTAGCCTCAAAACAACTATTTCTACAGCGACTCTCGTCTCAAGTGCTGCGGGGCATGTTATCAAAGTGCGTCCCACGTCATGCTGCTAGCATTGCAGAGTATAGTGAAATCTCGGAGCAAAGGTTGCAGTATAAACACAGAGCATATGGCAAGGTCTGGACCAGCCCGGGGAGAAACATGCACGATGGCAGCAGGCATGACGTCACCATGACCACAACATGCATGGAACTGTATTGTATACACCCCCAGCAGGCAGTTGCAGGCTTGTCAGCACAGACACTGCACTTTCACTTTACGGAAACCCTCCTCCTCCACAATGCCAGTGCACAATACTAGCAGGAAAGGAGGTGACCACTCCATGATCTTTCACAGGGAACAGGACATAGCTTACGAGACACACTCAGAGCATCACTTCCCCTCTTCACCATGCATTGTTCAATAAAGTGGCTGCTTATTCATAGTAACAACATTACAATGATGATCTAATATCCTTATGGGTCACAGTAACCAAAATGCTAACCACTTTGGACTTACATTTGGGGTGTAGCGTCGCATCAACAGCTCCTCTCTCTGTGCCAAAGCTTGCTCCTATAGAGGAGAAATGGCTTGCTAATTAAACCACACCCACCCAGGTGCCACGCCCCCTTTTCCTCACTCACTCACAGCTTCAGTAATCCTCCTCTGGTAGCTCTGGAAGGATCTCTGCAACGCGTCCACCTCACTCTTTAGTTGCTCCACTCTCCTAGTCACATGTATTCATTAGCTGGGGGGAGGAGCAAGGGGGAGGGGCTAGCTCACTCACGAGCGTGCTTCCTGTCTACGTGAGGGCACTTCCTTCCTGGCCATGGTTTCCAGACGGTACACATCCTGATGCAACTGCTCCAAGTTGCCCATCACGACCTCTGCCTCTGATCAAAAGACAAAAACTGGTAAAGGTCACCACAACCACAAGCACCTATTAGCTGATCATCAATCAGCTGGATCCCTTAGAAGGTTCTATATAAGTACATACAGAAAAGCTGCTTCCCACGCCTTGCATGACCTGAAGATCTTCTACGCCACTTTTCTGGCTTGGCCTTTACCTTGTGATTTCTCTGGCTTTGTCATCAAACACTGGACCAGTTGCTGAGTGCCCGCCAGCAACCTGCACAGAGCAAACAGTCAGATCCTCCCCCGCCCTCCCCCATCCTTCCATCCATACCTACTAGTCTGCCCAAAAAGGTTCTCCATCACTACAACAACACTACTACTGTGCCTGTGCTGTGGCTTTGCAGTAGAAAAGTACACAAAGGTCAACTTTTTCATGAATTTTCTTCTGCGCATGCTCATTGCAGCTCTTTTGTTCTTTAGCTGGAGCTCACACAATAAACAATAATTCATTGTAAGAAGCTGCAGGGATCCTGGAAGGTTCAGTTGCAGGAAGAAGGCTGTGCAGAGTGGCTTGGAAGCAGTAGGCTGGGTGAGTGTGCTAAGTTAATTATCTGGGTGAGCAGATCAGCTGTGTAGGGAAGAAAGAATGGATGCTCAGCTAACTAACTAGCTAGGGATTCTGCTGGAGCAATTGCTTTGTTGCTGCAAACAGAAACACAACAGGTACCAAATGTTGCCATGCCTTCAATGCAAGCACTACAGTGAGGTGAATTTTGAGGTGTCATTTCTACTGGCTAAATCATATTTTGTGTTCTAGCTGTTGAAAAAACATTGATCTGCATTTAGCTAGCAATCTAGTTATTGATAACTAACTAGCCAGCTATTATGCTGTTTCTCCGTTGGAGTTTAAATGCCCAGTGTCATCTGTAATGTTCCAGTTGGTGCCATTGCAATGTCTGGGGTTGTGGGGGCATCTGGTGGAACAGGTGATACCACATGGTGTGATAGCCTTAGTAAGTCCTTTCCATTCATTGCTGTGGGTCACCACATGTGTACACTGAGGCCTCCCAGAGACAAATACCCACCACCTCAGGCAAGATAATTCACTTTTCAAAAACATAAGAATAAACAGCTCTAGATCAAAGGAGGTGTAAATTGGTGTTAATCTCTTTCCAACAGCGACCTGACGCGTGCCTGTCTCTGGTTGTAGGCAGTATCGTGCAGTATTGAAGATTGGAGAGGATGGAGACGCTTGTTTCGCAGCACATGACTCAGCAGAAGGCTCCTTACAGCCTGCCACTGCGAGACTATGCAGGGAAGGTGTCGCCAGGGTTCATAGGAAACTACATCCACAATTTCAACATCCTCGGCTGGCACAAGAAGCAGCGCCCCTCCAAGCATGCTCGCAGGAGGGCCCGGGAAAAGGCGGGAAAACGTATCGGCGTGGGCGGTGGTCAGGAGGAGGGGAGGCGTGGTCAGCAGCTGTCTGAGAGTGGGTATGATACGGTGGTGGAACAGCCAGCCACCTCCCCTCAATCCTCATCCTCCTCTTCCTCCACCACCAGTTCCAGGGAGGCCAGGAGCAGTGGGAACAACCAGCATGCGGCCCCCATGCCCGGCCATGGCACCCCAACGTCCCCCTCCTCCCCCTCCATTGACTCGGCACTGAAGAGACTGCTCAAGGACCTCCACAGGTGTGATGTCTTCATTGCAAGGTCCCAGACAGCTCTCCAGCAAGTACGTAAGCAAGACCTAAAGTATAGTCACAACAGTGTGCACCCTTCACTGTCCCTCTGCTCAATGCAGCATTGTGCGGACGGAGAGAGGGAGCTCAAACAGGTCTCCTCGCTGCTGCATCAGCACCTCAGTGCCAGGGAAAATGACCTCATGCAGGAACTGCATTCCATCAGAGAGACTGCAAGTAAGAGAAGACTATACAGGAAGCATGTAACAAAGGACCCCCTGAATAAAGGACAGCCTTTCTATGAAGGACACCAAGTGGTCCTCCTTTGTGTTGCTCAACCTCTGATAACCTCAGTCGAACTCATCCACTGTATTTTCATGGTGGATTAGGCTCAATCCTGGAACGGCGGAAAGCCACGTTGTCCTACCTCAAGTCGGCAGCCTCCACCAGCAGTATGCTGGACCAGAGCCAAGTGTCTGAGCTAGCACAGCAGATGAAGGTACGCTGAGAAAGATGCCTAGCTCATTTCGGTACTTTTCAAACTGATTTCCTCCACTCCTTTCAGCAATTTGTGACAGACAGGAAAGTGGACGAAGAGATTGGGGCTGTGGAGCGTTTCCATGGTGACGTGGATGACATGCTCCCCCACATCATGGGCTTTGGACAAGGTTAGTGCCCGAGAGAACAAGGTGTGGGGCGTGCTCAGCGGTATCTATGGTGGACAGTTCAAAGGGTCCTTTATCATGTTTGTGAATTGCCTCCACTGTTTGGGTGTTGTGGTTTGTCCAGTTCACAACGTGCGTCACCTGTACACGGAGTGGGAGGAGAACCCCGACAAGATTATCCTCAGGAGCAAGTCCTTCACCACCTTCCTGCCACTCAGCTCCGCCTCCTTCACACTAATCCCATCAGAGGAGACCACACCCCCTCCCACACGTGACCCCTCCCACCCTGTTGATGAGTACTGCTCCCTGGGGCCGGAGTCCCTCAAGACTGCCCTCCAGGGGAATGCTGGGGGGTTCCTCTCTGCCGGGGAGAGTGCTGACAGTGCAGGGAGTGGGCGGGGGAAGGGGGCGTGTCAGAAGTCAGTGGTCAAGCATGCTGACTCGGGGTTTATTTCCGTTCAGGAGAGTTCAAGCAGTGGTGGGAGCAGTCACGAGGATGACGCTACCTCGCTCGCAGTCTCCCACGGCAACCACTACCGCAAACACAAACCAGCCGTCACCAGGCTCAGCAAGAAGCAGCTGCTCCAGGAGAGGGATGAGGAAAAGATGATCAAGTATTCCCCGGAGCAGCTCAAAGTGATCCAGGCCCGCGTGAAAGACTCCCTGAAGAACCAGGGGGTCTATCTCTACGACCCCATCACTGGAGCAGGTGATACACAGCTAATCAGCATGCTGCACTGGTTACTATGGTGATTGTGTGTGTGTGTGTGCTTGCAGGACCCCCCAAGGAGCATCAGGGCTTTGAGGAGGGGCGTGGCGAGGGTGTGGGGAGGGAGAGGGAGGCTGGAGGACACGGGGAAGGGGAGGGATGGGAGGCAGCAAGGAAGAAGAAGACGCCGACGCAGCTGAGACGAGAGAGGAAGAAGCGTCAGAGGGAGAGGGAGAGGAGTCAGAGAGAGATGGACAAGACAGCCAGTGAGGAATCAGATGAGAACACCGTCTCCCCACCTCCTCCACAGTACAGCTCACCCAAACTGGCCACACCCACACCTACCACGCCCCCTCCCACCTCACCTTTGACCCCTGATGACACCACACCTGCCACGCCCCCTCTAACATCACCCTTGACCCCTGATGGCAAACTGATGGTTCAAGAGGCACTGTCGTATCACCTAACTGAGCCTGCAGGCTCCGCCCATCAGTCCAAAGACTCCGCCCACCAATCAGACGAATCTCAAGACTCCACCCACCAATTAAATGGGCCTACCCAGCCAGCTGATGATGCCACCCACCCTGCTGAGCCCAAAGACCCCGCCCACCCACTGGTTGAGCCTGAAAACTCCACCCACCAGCCCCCTCCTCTAGCCACACCCCAATCAGTGGCGAGTCTGGCCTCACTAGCATCCAAGGTTGTGAAACAGGTTTAATCATTCGGAAACTGGTATTAGTTATTATGTTTAACAAAAAAAAATGAAGTTATTAAAATTGTCTATCTTGCTAGCCTCCCATCAGTTTCCAGCCGCTTGATGAGGGCCGCCACTCTGTTCTCACTCTGCAAACAAACACACAAACAAACAGTTCACTAGACTAACACACAAACAAACATGAGGAGAAGACTGGCTCACCTGCTGTGCGGTCTCAATCATGGACAACAGCTTCTTGATGCCAACAAAACACCTGCAGGAGGGAGAGGAGGGGGAGGGAGGGGAGGGAGGGGGAGGGAGTGGAGGGAGGGAGGGGAGGGGAGGGAGGGAGGGAGAATGACGTCAGTCCAACGTCTGAAATAAGCACGGTACATCTTGGACGTTCAAGATAAGGACAACCTTCTTACAAAGGACACTGGACATAATGTCCTTTATTCAAGAGGTTCCATTGTAGACCTGACACTCTCTCGGGGTCCTCACCTCTTTCCCTTGAGTCTTGCCTGCAGCACTGTCACCTCGTCGTTGCTGAACTGATACATCTGCGACTCATGCAGTACGGCCAGTACGTCACTGCCGTTGTTGAGGTAGGGGACGGTAATGGCATCATCGAAGGCGGAGGCAATCCCTGTCATCTCCAGGGTGTCGGTATCAAACCCTGTCGTCCCAATAATCAGCAGCTTGTGCGTGCTCTTGCCAGTCTACAGGGGGCACCAACAAAAAAATCACAATGTGATCTGTTATAGTGGAACCTCTGAATAAAGGACAGAGTTGCAACTCACAGTGACGGGAGGTAGTTTGCGCAATAACACTAGCAGAGCCTGCAGCACGAGGTTGGAGAATCTCGGACCAATAGCAACATAGTCTGCAAAAGATAAAGTCACATGCTAGTCATGTGACAGTCACATGACTCACCGAGTAGGCGTTCAATATCATCAATGACGATACAGCTGAGCTCTGATTTGTACGCATCTTCAAAGACTTTTTTGATGGCGGCACATTTTGCAGGTTCATTGAAACCGACCATGTCCTCCGGAGAGAGTATCTTGACAAAGGGGAACTCTGAGAGCTTGGCCACGTAGGCTGCCAGGGCAGTCTTGCCGCAGCCTGGGTCCCCCCTCAGCAGCAGGCTCACCAGCGGGGTGCGCTGGCTGGCTGCCACCACACACACTGCCCCCTTCCCACGGTCCAGGATCTCCTGCACCTTGGGCCCCCAGGGGATCACCCCTACACACACACACAATACACACACACACACACACAAACAAAACAGTACACACTATAATAATGTCAATTGGTTTGGGGATTTGGTATAATAATGTACCATTGTAAACATAGCTGTCCAGTTGCTTGTCTGAGATGCCAAAGGCTGGTTTCAAGTCATACAGCAAGGCATGGTCAAAGTCCATCATGGTCACCCTCAGACGGTCAGCATCTTCGTGGGTGACGGTCACCTTCTCTTTGGCCTGGAACAGTGGGAGAAGAAGAGGAGGGGTGGAGGAGGAAGGTAAAATCACCATTCCTATCGGCTGCCCAGCCAGCTGGCTAGCTTTGCTGACCTTGATGAGTTTGTTCATGGCAGTTGCCTGAGCACTGCGCACAAGGCCTTCAATCTCTGCTCCACTGAAGTTGCGTGTTCTCTTGGCCAAATCCAGCAAGTCCACGTCAGCAGCCAGTTTGTTGTGCTGCCTCATCCTGGCCGTGTGGATGTTCAGGATCTCAACACGACCATTCTCGTCAGGGAGCGCTGGGCAATCACAGTCCAGAGCTCACATGACAACAAAGGGAGGGTCACATGACTCCAAAGGGAGGGTCACATGACTCCAAAGGGAGGGGCACATGACTCCAAAGGGAGGGGCACATGACTCCAAAGGGAGGGTCACATGACTCCAAAGGGAGGGGCACATGACTCCAAAGGGAGGGTCACATGACTCCAAAGGGAGGGGCACATGACTTCAAAGGGAGGGTCACATGACTCCAAAGGGGAGGTGGTCACATGATTTCCATACCTATCTCCATTTGGACCTCCATTCGTCCAGGACGCAGCAAAGCCTCATCAATCATGTCCTTCCTGTTGGTCATGCCGATCACCAGGATGTTGTTCAGCTGCTCCACGCCATCAATCTAAAGTGGGCGTGGCAGTGTGTGTGGCCAGTGGTGGTGTGGTAAGTATGATGATGGGGACACCCCTTTGTCCTGTTTCTGACCTTTGAGAGGAGCTGGTTGACGACAGTGTCGTGGACCCCAGTGCTGCCCGAGAGAGACCCTCTGGAGCGGCAAATGGCGTCAATCTCGTCAAAGATGATGATGTGCAGAGCGCTGGTAAACCCCATCTTCTTCTGCTCTGCTTCAGCCTCGGCAAATAAGTTCCTCACGTTGGCCTCAGACTCACCAACATACTTATTCAGGATCTCTGCACAATGGCCGAATAGATACATACTCGCTTGACCACACCCCTCACCCCACCTAGGCCACACCCCTCACCTGGGCCGTTGATGATTTTTGGTTCCCTGGCGTGCAGCATTTTCCCAATCTGCCTTGCCATCAGGGTCTTGCCAGTGCCTGAAATCAAACAGCACAATGCTCTCACCACTTCTCACCAATTCCCACCTCCAGTGCACGCATGCAATTACACTATGCTTCATGACAGACTGTACCTGGTGGTCCAAAGAGGAGTATTCCCCTGACGTGCTTCATGCCCAACTGTTCCACCACGTCAGGAGGGAACACGCGAGAGGCAAAGGCTCTCCTGAAGATATCCGAAAACTCCTTGTCCAGTCCACCGATCCCCATCTGGCTGAAATCCCAGTCTGGACTGATCAGGACGTCGTGGGCAGAGTCGCCCATGTGGCGACCAATCAGCTGCATCAGAGAGTCCTATGCACACACACACGCACACACATCATGAGGAACACAAGCGTCCAATGCTATCCAACGTACTGGCTTCTTCTCAAAGATGACTCTGGTGTTCTGGTGCATGATTCCAAACGTGATTTTCTTGGAACCTTTCTTCTCCTTAGTAATCAGTCCCACGGCCTCCGCTGGGGGTCAAAGGTCAGAGGATCACACCCAGTAGGGATTTTTATGGGGGAAGGGTGGTACCTGTTATATGGAGGACTGTGGCTCTGATCAGTACTGGTTTTAGGAATGCAACGATGAGCTAGCCATGGGGGGAGGGGAAGGAAGGGATATAGACTCACTCAACCTGCCCTGGGCAGACGCAGCTACGCTGATCATAGTGAAACTCACCGGCTGGCCGACACAGAAGACGTTATCCTTAAATTGCTCCAGGACATACGTTGCCATGTCATCAGTGTTGATGGCTGACTGAGCCTTCCTACATGTACATAGAGTAGAACACATCATGGCATGGCCAGGTCAAGTGACAGCAACATAAGCATGATCACCAGTTTAATTACGAGGGACTCACTTTGGTTTCTGGTAGAAGTCTATCTCCAGTGATATGCTGCCAATGAGATGTTGCGCTTTTGGGATCTCGCACTGAGTCAGCTGAATTGGGTCGCGAAGACGAACATTCAGCCACTCTCTCTGATCACACAGAAATGTTCACGTCACTTTAACAGATTGTGAGGTCTATTGTAGCTACCTGGGGCCCACTGAGTCCAATCTTGCCTGGGTCCATCCTTGGGTGGGAGCCCAGAGTGAGGTAACACTCCTGCACCAGCCCAGCCACCAAGACCTTGGCATACATGCTGCTCTTGTCCCGGACAACAGCGCGATTCTGCAGGGAGAACTCGTCCGCTGGACTCTTCTCAGCCAGGAAAGTGGTGGACATGATTCCTCCCTGATCCAAGCTTCCACTGGTTAAATTTACAAGATCTGACTGGAGGGTACCTTTAAAGTGGCGATCTGGTCTGATGAAATCCTCCTTACCTCCCCAGGACAGCTCTTTGCCACGTAATCCTGCTACGATGGCTTTTGCTGATTCAGCAAACACAACCACCCCTTCCTTAGGTGTGCTCTATTTGGAATTCTTTGTTTCCTAGCGACAAACTAACAAAACTTGAAGAAGGAGAGGTTTAGATGGAGGTAGAGAAGCTTCACTCCCGCCTGGAGCAGCAGTCTAGTCTGATCTGCATGCTCAAACAGAGAAATGACAAAACTCTGCTAGAGGTCAGTGCAGATCTGCAAAATCAATGCAGAATGTCCATTCCCCCCTCGATTCCCCCCTCCCTGCCCCGTGCAGCTCTCTGAAGCTACCAGCAGGTATGAACTGACCTGCCAGCACATGGAGTCCCTGCAGCAGAGTCTAGCCCAGGAAATGGGCCAGCGCAGGCTGATAGCGAAGCGGTTCCAGGACCTTGCAGAGAACCATCAACAGATGATCCAGCTCAAGGACGAGTACAAGGAAGAGGCCAGGAGGCTGAGGGAGAAGGCCGGGAGGGAGGAGGAGGGCCAGAGGAGGAGTGTAGAGCTGGAGGAAGAACTGTTGAGGGTGCGGCAGGAATGGCTGGGGAAGGTGAGGGAGGGGGAGGAGAGGCTGACTGCAGCAGAAACAGAGAGAGACGCAGCAGAAAGGAGGGCTGATGAGCTCCAGAGAAAAATGAATGAGGCTCTGAGAGAGCATTTGGAATCCACCCAACATTTGCAGACTAACTTAAAAGGTTAGACGTTACAGACTACATACAGTGAATTTCCTCTCATCAGGAGCCCTGAAATCAATATTGCAGCCACTTAAAAATGTCGCAAAGAAAATTCATCCCAGGCCACCCTCTAATCAGGACTGCTTGTCTAGTTCCAAGGGAAGGTGGATTAGCTCTCTCTCTCTCTGTTGCAGTTGCTGAAGAAGAGACTGCAGCTGCAAGGTATGAATGCAATCGGAAACAGGAGGAAGTACACACTCTAGAAAGCCAACTCCGTTCTGTCCACGAGGACCTTCAGTCCATCACATCCCAACTGAAAGATGGTGAGCTAAAGGAGCAAGGCAGAATTGCAGTAGTGAAACACTTGTTTGATGATTCAATAGCCAAACTTCAAATTGGCTCTCTGGAAGAGGAAATCGCATCACTGCAGGCCAAGGATACTACAAGGTAGTAAATTCATCTTGATACTGTCAAAAGATCCTTTATCATCACTGTCTAGGGCTGAGAAACTGTCGAAGGATGCTGTTGTGGTCAGCCTTAGGGCAGAGCTGGAGGAGAGCAAGCTAACTGTGCTAGCAGTGAAGAAGGTGGGCCTTTGGTTGATGCTCTACAATACTTGCTGTGAGCGTCCTGTACACCACACTAGGAATACGCAGCATACAAGGCTCACAGCACAGAGCTCCTGCAACATGAGAGGAAACTCAACCAGCAGTTACGACACCTCCTGGAGTGAGCTCTAAACAGTATTAGCTACAAACCAACCAACACAGCACCACATGAAGGAGCTCACAAATCAATCTCAGTCCTCACAATACATCAATAAGCAACTGCTCAAAAGGATGTGTGAATTGGTGATAGGTGGTGAGAAGTGGTGCCGGGGAGGGGGGTGGGAAGTGTGCTAGGGGAGGAGTGTAGTTAGTGGTGAGAAGCAGTAAGAATAATATTATTGCTACATTACGTAGGTATGGATGGCCCTCTCCTTCTATCATATGCTCGTCCCCGCCGTATAGTGACGAAAGTTGGTCCGAAATCGCACCTGCTGGTTTGTTTCTGCCTCT
>JAAGOD010055120.1_pt1 | contig 10646 bp, 15 predicted proteins | sample 8389681 | NCBI WGS metagenome assembly JAAGOD01 (sample SAMN13964374, study PRJNA552185) | sponge metagenome | biome: deep-sea hydrothermal vent fields; feature: spots directly above weak diffusing fluid; material: seawater and sediment | host: Tedaniidae sp. KZ-2020 ... | reverse complement strand
TTGCTATTAGGTTAGGTTTGGAGGAGGAGGAGGAGGTGGGAGTGGGAGAGGGGGTGGGCTTGGGAGGCTGAGGGGAGGGGGAACGCTTCACACCACCAGGGCGAGGCACTGATAGTACCTGGAGTGCACATAGAGAGAACAGTCCAAATCATGACAACTGGAAAGGGTCATCAACTGTACTTACAACAACTGAGTCTGATACTACAGTGGAACACCTCCAAATAATGGACATGCTTGGGATCCAGCCTAGAGAGGTTGTCCTCTTTCAGAGGTCATTTTATATAGAGTGTATAATACTAGAGCTTTTGGTTTGTCCTTTATTGGGAGGCTTGTCCTCTTTCAGAGCCAGTGTCCTTTATCGGAGATTTCATAACAACTGGAAAGGGTCATCAATTGTAAACTGTTACCAAAAGTCACGCACAAGATACTGTTATCGTACCCACGTTCATTCTATAATACACAGACCTGTTCACGTGATGACTTCTGTGCGGCTGTGGAATTTGAAGACGCCTTTTTCTGCTTGTTTTTGGCTTTCTGTTCTTGAGAGTCCTTAGCAGCAGCAGTGGGCTCGGAGCTGCCTCCCTTTCCAATGTACTGCTTCCTCTCATACTTGGCACGGATGAACTGCTCCACAGCACTAAGCACACAGTTACACCATTAATGGCATGTGGGCACAACCGCCAATATTTAATTAGGTCCACCATTAATGGCATGTGGCATGTGAAACCGCCAATATTTAGGTCACACCATTAATGGCATGTGGGCACAGGGCAGGGAAACCGCCAATATTTAGGTCATACCATTAATGGCATGTGGGCACAGGGCAGGGAAACCGCCAATATTTAGGTTTCCATTGTCTTTCACTCAGGGACACAAAGAAATGGCTTCACAAAGAAATGGTTCCACGGTAACCAGTACCCAGTGATCACTGCATCGGCAAGTAACCTCTTCCGCATCACAGCTAGACCCTTCCTTCCTAAGAACTTTTGAGTGAAGCTAAGGTCAAACTAGTACAGTGAACTCCCTCTACTCTGGGCCTGTATTCAGGCCACTACAAAATGTCCCAAAGTATGCTTCCTGTGCAAATTCACCCCTGAAATGAGGCCACCCCTCTAATCAGAACACTTTGACAGGTCCCAAGGGTGGCCGGATTAGAGGGAGTCCACTGTAGTCCCTGGCTCAACCTCTACTTCACAAAGAGCCCCCTGGAGGCCACCCTATCCAGATTATATAAAACTCAAGTGGGGCTTACTGTGCACATTTACATCTCCACACATCAGACATTCCTCCCTGGCTATCCCCCTGGCTAATGGTCCAATCACTCCAAGCTCACAATTCATGATAATTGTCACCACAAGGTGTTAATCACTCTGTTTCCATTGAGACCAGAAAGACCTACTTCAGCCCCACTTCACAAAACACTAGCACTCCATTCAAGGGGAGATACCTGGCTCCTTGCTCAATAGGAAAGCAGCTTGTCCATACATTTGCCCCCACCCTTACACCCCACAGGAGGTGTGGTTAAGTGACTCCCCCTACAGCCCCTCAGGGTGAATTTGAACTGCAATGAACTAAGTGGCCTCACTAGATTTGATGGAGCTCATGATAGCTGTAGCTAAGACTGAGACTAGGCATGATCACTGAATAACAGGATCTATATACTAGAAGACTTACTAATCATCCTGAGGTCTGCGGAAATTGGCAGGAAGGTTAGCTTCATACACACTCTTTGCACGACCATTGCCTCCCTTCTGTATAGACTGCAAAAAAGCAATACACAACTCAATCAGCTGAGAGAAATGTGGTGGAACCTGTCTATGGTGGGAGACCCCAAGAGAGAGGTGGTTAGGTTGCCTAGTGACTTGTTCAGAGGAAGGAGATTTGAGTCATAGAATAGGCACAATACACAATTCAATCACTGAGAGAAGCATGGTGGAACCGGTCTATGGTGATCACCATGGGGACCCCATGAAAGAGGTAGTTGGCTGCCTAGTGACTTCTTCAGGGGAGGGAGGTTTGAGCCAGTTTTGGGCACAAATGCCTGAACATAAAGGAATGAAGGGACTCTAGCAGTGATAACCATCAACCTCAACAACTACAATGGGGAGTCTATGGTCCCTCCCAGTAACTTGCACACTCACCTCAATCTGTTCAGGGGTCCATGAGTCCAGGTTGACCGACTTCACTCTGGATATGTGGACACCAAGGTTTCTATGGATACCAGCACAGCGGATGCACATAAAGACTCCCAGATTCCAGCTGGCCCACCGAGGACCTGCATAAGAGTCAGTTCTACAGTGACAACCTTACAAGTGGTGCAAATTCATTGAATGCCACGCCCCCCAGAAAGGAAATACCTTGCATTGCTTGTGGTCTAATGCTTCCTAGACCACATCAAGGAAGTCTAGCAGACCACACTGAGGCAGGCATCAGACCACAATTCTAAACAAATTCACCCTCCATACAGAGCTAGCTCAGAGGCTCACAGTACTGATAATAGGTCAAAATTGACTGGTCACTAAGAGTTACAGATTATTGGTACATGATCAGCCTGTAAAAGTGAAACATCTTCCTAACAGCCAGCTAGCTTGGCTAGCTTTAGCTATCTAGTTCAGTAGTCCAAATATCATTTTCTAGATCACCATTCTTGTCCTTTGAAACAACCTCTGTCACACAGGTCTAGCTTCATACCATTATTGGGACAACCACCACCAAGGAACCCTTAGTCTGACTAAGAACCCCCTTAGACACAAGATCTATTCACTTTCAAACCTTTTGCCATGCAGTCAGCACAATATTTGTTGTCTTCATCCCTCAGTAGATCAGCCAAAATGGTTTGATGCTTTTCATGGAGCCTACTCGACGCGTCCTTAGACTTACTCATAGCAGCCAAGTTGATTACCTACCCTAGGTAGCTAGCCACCAGCTATCTAGGAGGTATTCTTCAGAGGATAGATGCCAAATTCGTCATCCTGTTGACGTCAGATTTTGTTATCACATGACTATCATCAGACGCCAAACCTTTGACCTTTCCAACAACCGTGTATGTATATGGAATGAATATCAGCTTCCAGGTTGCCCACCATGAAGCAATACACACAACATACTGATCTGTGGTGTGGCATCTAGATTCAGTCTGGATTTTATTTACAGAAGGACCAACAATTTTTTTGTCTAGAAGTTGTTGCAATTTTGGATGATCTTGATCATAACAAACACAATGCAATTAGCTATAGCATTGAGATACATCTCGAGATACATACTGGTTTAAAATAATTATGCATCAACAAACGAGTCACTTACAGCTATTAGAAGTTTATGGTGTATTTATGCAACTACATCTTGTTCAAACATTAATGTTTGGACTTTCTTGGAAGCTGCTGCCATTGCTGCCACTGCTGCTGCCGCTGCCACTGCTGCTGCCACTGCCACTGCTACTGCTGCCGCTGCTGCCCTCTCTCTGTTTCACCTTCTCATTTCCGGAGGGTCATTAATATCCAGGGGTTGGCAGGTGATAGGGCCATAATGTATTTTAGGGAGGTACAGCTTTCCTTCCTCTAAAAAAAGAAGTCATTCCCACATAGACCAGCAACAGTAAAAAAAGTCACCTCTTTGTTCCATTTGCTTCCTTGTCTGGAAAGTTTGAGGCCTTGGTAGTTCAGGTAACCTTCTCAGATGTCTAGAAGGTTGTGATATCTTCGTGTAGTGTTTGGCATCAGCAGAAACCTCCTTCGTGCTGACCTGACGAAGCAAGGGAGTGTCAGGATGAACCTCCAACTTGGGAGGATTCTTCTTGATAGTATGTGATTGCTGTGGCTGAGGTTTCAACGCCATATAGACATCATGATGGAGAGAGGGAGAACCTTTGTGTGCTGTGTAATTGGAAAAAGCAAGCTAGCTATTAGCTATAGTTCTAATGAAGTCTAAAACATTACATAATTGTGAGTAATTTTTACTTACATTCACCGACATCGGACCCATAATTCTGATCACGAAGGTTATGTTGTTTTTCCTTGGCATCAGCTTCAGGATTAGGAGAACTATTTGAGCTAGAGATGCATTCCTCATCTTCTGAGTCACTCTCAAAATCATCTTCATGTTCTTCTTCATCTGCTTCCTCTCTAGAAGATTGTCCATCATCTTTTGCCACTTTGGAGACACAGCTCATCTCATCCTTGGCAAGAGGCTTCACTTCAGCATCAACACCACCATTACAGTAACTTTCTCCAGCACCACCACTAGAGGGCACAGACTCCACCACCTCAGTGAAGTGTGTGCTGGCAGGGCCACCACAACACCTACCAGCAACGCCACTGGATGGTGAAGTCTGTACCGTGTCAGTGAAGGGCATGCTGGCAGGGCCACCACAACCCCTGCCAGCAATGCCACTGGTGGAAGGTGTCACTGCTTCTGTAATGGGCATGCTGGGAACATTCATACATCCATCACCACCTTCAGAGTGCATCGTGAAGTCCTCATTGCCAACACCTATGCCAACAAAGGATCCATGAGAACCATGGTACACACCAGCTATATGATGCAAATTCAGAGGACAAAAGCAATCGACACGGAAAACCAAAGCTAGACAAAAACTACGTATATCAATTGCTTTTGTCCTCTGAAGTTGCATCATCTAGCTGGTATGTACCATGGTTCTCATGGATCCTTTCCCTAGGGGGGTCATAAGCAAAAGAAAACAACACACCCTTTCTTCCTCTATTTCGTAGCAACGCAGGTCTACTGTGCAGTGCTGAGTTAGTCTTATACTGTGGACTGGGAACATCCATCATAGGCATTGATGGATCCAATCTACGGACAGCTTGTTTAGAGTTCTTGACGGCTAGTCTGCCATAACTGCCGTATCTTCCAACAGGAAGAGCTCTCCTTCTTTCCATATCCAAGGCAGCACACCCGAGTTTCTTTTGCAGATTATGCCTTGCAGTAAGTTCACTCAGCCTCTGCAGCAAATATGCAATCAATTATTTGGATAAGATACCCAGGAACATTCTTTCGCTTACCCTCGTTGGAGGCGGATTCATGTACTTGATATGATGTGTCATTGCTGCTGATCTCACTTGCTGCTGTTTTAGCTCAATTAGTTCATGCCTTAGCACTCTTATCTCCTCCAGCATCAGTTGATTTAGTTTTTCTTGCTCCCCGGTAATCTGTTGCCGCAATGTTTCTCTCTTAGCAGAAACCTGAGACATGCCACCTCCAATCTCCATCTGATTCTGTACTTCAATCCTCCCCAGCCTCTCTTTGATGTACTTTTGGGTCTCTGCTCTGATGGACTCATACTCACCCACCATGTTGTACTTAGGGTCGAGGGTTCGGTCATTCTCAAAGACAAAGAAGCGCTTCCTCTCCAGGGGGTTGCCATCGGGATATTCACACCAGTCTCTATCCTCTTCATCAGAAGATGACTCATTATACTGGTCCTTATTGCTTTTTTCAGAGCAGCAATCTTCTTCATCCGCTGGGGTGGTGAAAAAATGTATTAAACATAGTAAGAGTTTAGCTACTTGACTAACAATTGCTTAGCCAATGCTCAATATCATCTTCAATTTTTCCAGTACACTTCCCTGCAGACTTGGCCTCTTCCTTTTCATCCTCCACATGATCGGATTGGGGGTTATGGGTAGCATCTGAAATAGCTTTGGGTGACCCGTTATGGAATCGAACACTTTTCTGAAAAGTGAAAAGAAGTTATTGGCAATATAAAACAGCTAGATATCTACTTACTGTTATGACAATCTCGTCACCTCCAGCTTGGATACCAACATCAAACTAAAGATGAGGAAATAGTGTATAATAGTGCTTTTGTCATAGCTACCTGGTCTCAAACTTTAAGTCCAAGTGTGCTTCACCCACCCACTCCTAGTGGATAGTTACACACACGTACGTATGCATCACATCTAAGTTACCACCAGGAGCGGCTGGGTGGAGCACACTCAAACTTGATGTTTGAGTGGCGTCAGACTCAAAACTTGATGTTTGAGTGGGAAGTCAGCAGCACCTGTAATGGGGTCTACAGCACTCGGCTTTGCCCAGTTACTCTTGATCCCACCACTCATGCTTTATTACTATGGCATATGAACTCCGGCTCCCTTCAAACATTTTGAAGACCATGCTAACAAAGCTGATATCTTTGTTTTACCTTGCCTTGCTCTAACTGCTTGTCTGAGGGATCACTCTGTTCCTGATTACTAACACACTCAGTCCCTTCCTTGTCAGCGCATGGTTCACCTGCAAGTTATTGTTATAGTGAGTACATTATGTAGGTGTGACCATAGCAAGGGGTAGGGGAGACCTGCATAATTCAGGATCACCCACCTGCCCACTCCATGCGTTCATATCACTGACAGGGGTCTTAATTCTGGTATTCTTAAAGGGATAGTCATTCCCTCCTGCTAACCTTCCTGGGCTGTAGGAACACTGGTTGAATTCGAAATCTTGTCATCAGAAGGAGCATCAGTGACATCAGTGTAATCACTGTCAGAGTCACTTCTTTCTGCCTCTGATGGTGCTGCCACATCATTGGAGAGACGTTTCACTTTGATGGATTGACACTCGTCAAGTGAGTCTTGCATCCCAGTGCTGCAGGTGGCCACATCGTTGGTATCAACTTTGATGATGTCCCCTCCATTCTCATTCACACTATCATGTACTTCACTGCTCTCTCTGTTCACTCCCTTCATGTTGCTGGGGACATTCTTCAAGTGAGCAACTTGTGATAATGGTGCAACCCTTTGCATTGTAGCTGTCTGGGATTCTTCGGTATGATGATCAGCATCACCAGAGCTGGAAGAATCATCCAATTTTGGATCAGTACTGGGTCGAGTGGATGTGATAGGTTCACTATTCTTCATGACAGCCTTCTGACATTTCTCCAGAGGGTGTGCAGTTCGTGACATAGTTGATGACATATACAGAGGATTACTGTCTACAGCTGTGCACATTTTTTCGATTGGACGCGTTTGATTCATCATTCTCTCTCTGGCTAAAGCTTTTCTCCTCTTCTCCTCAAAGCTTCTCTTCATAGCCTCCATGTGGAGCTTTCGGTTGGCAGCAGCCCGCTCCATCTTGATTTGAATCTGATCAGATATCATTATTATACATAGCTAGGTTATTATTATGGGTAGGGTAAGATTCAAATTTTAGACAAAGCGTGCCTATGATAAACTATCTTACCTTAGCTTCCTCCTGAAAACTGAAGCCACTGTACTCACACTGGTCTCTATCCTCTTCATCAGAAGAAGACTCACTCTGGTCATCTTCAGAGCTTCCATCTTCATCCACTGTGTGGTTAGAAAGTTTCTTTAAGACATGCACAAAAATAACTGCCCTTTGGACATTCTATGTCAAAGAGGAGTTCATCAGTTTGTCAAGTTTACTTACAATCACCATTGTCAGACTTTGCAGTGTATTTCTTTGCATACTTAGCCTCCTCCTCTTCATCTTCCACATAGCCAGGTTGGAAATAGGGGTTACGGGAAGCAGCAGCCTTAACATCATCCAAGCTCATCCCCCTGGATGTTTTGTCACGGAATTGAGCTCTTCTCTAAAGAATGATAGCTAATGAATGCCAAAAAGAGTATAAATTTTAAATGCTTACTAAAATGACTTCCTCTTCATTTTCATCCTGAATAGTAGTTTTAGACTGAAGGGTAATAGGTAAGGTAACAAATAAATATCTATGTCGTGAGTGTGTCTGTGAGATAGCCTCATCCCCAGGCTCTCCCTCTCTTTTTCAGTTAATTAAAAGAGAGAGCCTGGGGACGAGGCTAGTCTGTAAGAGTAGTAGCTACATACATACCATGGAGACTACCAACTTGTCTTCTTCTAGTATACTCCACAGCTCACGGAAGACTAAAACTGTTTCACTGAAAGCAACACTCTGATTGGGTTTTTCATTCTTTGCCTTGAGTTCACCACCCTCATGATTGGTGACAGACTGTTCATCTGAGGAATCTTTGTACTCCCTCTCTTCCTGATTGACACACTCAGTCTCTTCCTGATTGACACACTCAGTCTCTTCTTTGTCAGAATCATCCGTCTCTTCTTCGTCAGAATCATCCGTCTCTTCTTCGTCAGAATCATCTGTCTCTTCTTCGTCAGAATCATCTGCAAATAATATCATTGTTCACAAGTTGCTTCTATAGAGTAGCCAAGACTAAAGAAAATCATGTGGAAATGGAAGACATGTTTATCCAATCACTCGAGAGCTACCAATCACCCTGCGAGTACTCAAGTTATCAAGATCTGACCACCAACTCCATTGGGCCATTTGTATGGTACTTACATGAGTTACAATTGCATGGACAATGGTTCTCCTCAATTTTTCCAGTGTAATTCCCTGCATGATTGGCCTCATCCTCTTCATCTTCCTCACAATTAGGTTGGAAGAAGGGATTACAAAAAGCAGTTGCCATAACTTTATCCAACCTGCTTTTTTTATCACAGAATTTAGCTCTTTTCTGGACAGCAAAGAAAAGAACAGCGTTTACAATTAACAAGCATCATAATAAACAACATACTTCAATGACAATCTCATCATTATCTTCGTCTGTGATGTCAACTACAAACTGAAAATATAAGAATCTTTAGTCATTACAAAAAGAGATACGGTGAAACCTGTCTATAGGGTCACCCCTTGGGACAAGGCAAGTTGGCTGCTATAGAGAGGTGGCCTGATTACAGAGTGCAGTTTCAACAAGATTAGAACACTTTGGGGCACAACTATTTGGCTGCTTTATAGAGGTTGACCTGGCTATACAGGTTTGCGATATGGCTGGTTTCACTGTAGCTACATACCGTAAAGTTTACTTTCGTTTCATCCGATTTATAATAGACGAGTAGAACGTTCTTATTGAATATGACATTCCCCTTGGGTTTTTTCATCTTCACTTTGGGCCTATCTACTTTTCGGTCATCTTCATGTTCTCCCCTCTCAACAACACACTCAGCTCTTTCTGGTTGTGCAGGATTGTGCTGGTGTATCAGAGTGGCTTGGTCTACCTTAGAAAGCTCTTCCACATCCCTTATCTGGATGGCAACAATTAACGGCACGTGCAAGAACACAGCAAGACTTCCTAACTTACCTCCTTCTCTTCCTCAATCTCGTCTGGAGCAGCAAATACTTCCTTGATCTTCCAAGGTGATTTGGAGTTTGGCCTGTAGTGGCCGGAATCCACAGTAAAAGCTACACCTCCCCTTGTTGGTGTCTGCAATTGAATATCAGGAGTGGTTAGTAGCTCATGGAGGAGGAGAGAGATGCTGTGGGAAGGTGGTCTGATGTGGGTCATCATCTTCCTAGTCTTTACCAGTTCTTCTCTCTTCTTCCTCTCCTCATAGCGCTCATGGATCTTAACAAGGTGTGTGCTATGTTTCTGAGCTACACTGTGGTTTATCTTTGCCTGCATTTTCAGCTTGCAGGTAAGCTGATGAGATGGATCTTCCTTCATCTGCCAGAGCAGGAAAATTGCATGAAAATGTTACATTTGCTGAAATAGCTTCTCACCTCCTTAATTTCGCTGTTCTGACTCTTGTTGAGGGCTCTTTCCATCTCAATTATCCACGAAGGCTTTGAGGATGAACGATAGTTCTTTGCGTCCACTGAGAAAGTCACCCCCCCAAGAGAGATGGCCTTAGCGCTAATATCATGATTGGGTGGCAGTTCATTAAGGAGAGACAAACCATGCACTGTGGGCTTGACAGCACCTGAAAAAGACAGAACATCTTAGCTATGTACAATAGAACCTCCGAATAAAGGACACATTGGGACCAGCTGTTTTGTCCTTGGTCCTGGGACCTTGAAGTGTGTCCTTTATTCAAAGGTTTTTTCCATTGTGTCCTGTATTCAGAGTGTCCTTTATTGGAGGTTCCACTGTATGAAACTCAATATCTTGGGTTTGAAAGCTCTATGCACTTACCAGCACTCTTTCTCTGCTCCACCTCTTCTACAAGTTTGTTCCTCTTCCTCAACCTCTCACATCTCTCCTTAATGAAGGTATTACGATTATGCTCAACCTTTTTCATCCGGTTTTTCCACTGCTTGGCCTGGATGGTTCTCATGCTGAGCCAACTAGCCAGAAAACTTCTCCTGGCTGCTGAGGAAAGTTTTTCCTCCCCTTCCTCTGAGAACATGACCTCAAATGCAACGTTCCCCCGCTTGGTAGTAGAAATGGAAATAGGGGCAAGTGTTGGAAGCCTCACATTGTGGTACTCATTCTCTATTGGAAGGAATTGGGAACACATTGTATAGTGCTGAACCTTTGTGCACAGCTTGCAACTCACCATTGGACACACATGCAAAAGCATTGGAAACTTGGCCTGTAGTATTGGCTTCTGGGACTTCTACAGCGGCATTGGTCTCCAAGCATGCCTGCATGGAAGTGTCAGGATCAAAGTGAGCTATATTGACCAGCAGCATTCCACAATTCTGGGGTGGTCTCACTGCATCTCTTCTTACCTCTTTGCACTTGTGCTTCCTGCTGGAGTCACCAACTTTCTTCCTTCTTTGTCCAAATAGGCTCTTCTTAAGCCATTTAATCAAACGCTTGCCTTTGCCCATACTCTCCAAAAGTAAAGGCTACTTTGCAAACACAATCTGCTTGAAATAGTACTAATCATTGACATACAGTAGA
>JAAGOD010058389.1_pt1 | contig 10654 bp, 8 predicted proteins | sample 8389681 | NCBI WGS metagenome assembly JAAGOD01 (sample SAMN13964374, study PRJNA552185) | sponge metagenome | biome: deep-sea hydrothermal vent fields; feature: spots directly above weak diffusing fluid; material: seawater and sediment | host: Tedaniidae sp. KZ-2020 ... | reverse complement strand
CCAATCGCTGATTCCGCGAACCGACAATTTTAGCGGCGATTTTGCTGATAATACTCATAAATAATCTATTTTAGTAGGCTCGGAAAAAAAGGTTGACAAGAATACCTGTTATTAAAGGTTTAGAAGTGATCTGACTGATCTAGTTGTATGACATGGAATCAAAGTGAACAAAGTGATGATATTATACTGATGATGGCGGTAGCATAAGGGAAAAAAGTGAATGAGTAAATAAAAAAATCTGCAGACAAGAACAAAATGATGACAAGGATAATCCAATACCTTTTTGATCAGGTGGTGCTAAATAAAACAAAGTGTATCACGACTGCTAAACAAATTGTCTATATACATGATAGTTTTACTACACAGCTATTGGAAGAACCTGCATGCAGTTAGCTATTGAAGTTCCACTGGGGCTGTTGAGGCTGTGGCTGCTGGTGCTGAGTTATCTGTGGAGCGGCACTAAACCCACTTGGCTCTGGAGTCGGGAAGACCGTCTGACTCTGTAGGGATTCTGACTCTGGGCTGGGTTGCATGGTGGTGGTGTGTACATGCTGTGGCGGCTGCTGTTGCCCCACCACAAACGAAGGAGCAGTCGAGCTCACCGTACCGCTGTACCCGACATTGTAGTTCATGGTGGTGGGTCTTTGGTGTCCTCCCGTGAGGTAGGACGTGGTCCCAGCCCCAGTGCTGCCGCTGAGAGAAGGCGAGTTTGTCACGTGGAGAGACGACGGGAGTACCTGTCCGTATGGAGCCACGGTGGGAGGGTGTCTCTGCTGGAAGGTGGAGCTGTGCTGTGTCGTGCTTTGTGGGAGGAAGAAGGAGGTGTGGGGGGAGGGGAGGTGAGTGAGATGCTGCAGCGAGTTGGACGCCGTGGTAGAGATGGCTGACCCCGCAGCCAGAGGATACGGGGAATGGTTGGGTCCGTATCGAGTACTCATGATCAGTTGACTCGCAGGACCTGGTCTGTACGCAATCGCTTCCGCTTGGTGGTACAGGATACTTGTGTGATGAGGACCTGCGGGGAAAAAAGTTTATTGGTATTATTACCGCTTACATCAACACTTGATGCTAGAAGACTCTGAGGAGTTGGCAAACAGGCTCTAAGAGGCTCAGACTGTTGACAATTAGTGCGAAATGCTGCAAATTTTGTTTGTGTTTCAATGTTTATTGATGGCACCTAGCTTTGCTAATGCCACAAAGACCAACACAGCATGGGTCATATAATACTACCCTCTTAAAGCTGTAATTAAACCCCGCTTCAAAAACATTCACTACCTAAAGATTACTTAATTCTTCAGCTGATTAAATAACTCCTGTGCATTCTGAAAGTTGAAAACATGGTATTAATAACATGTTTTCAAGCTAGCGTTTCAAACTGATGTGGAGGTGGATAGAGAAATGGATGTAGCTCATTGAGCAGGCAAAAATAAACAGTAAGCTAGTGGTGTGTATAGCATGCAGGAGCCATTCAGATTCCACAATTGAAATGGGCATTACATTAATATTTCATGCTGAAAATGAAATGTAACAATGTAAAGAGAGTGGTGGCTACAGCAATATTTTCTCACCTATTTGCTGCGGGAACTCCTGTCCTGGGCTTGATATGTAGACAGGACCTGGTCGCAGTGTCGGGTCGCCTTGAAACATCAGCTGGTGCTCATAGGGAGGAGGGCTAGAGGTGGAGCTGGTTCTGGATGGCAGGGATCCAATGCTGTCCCTATGGAAACGAACAAACAAAATGATTGATGAGAGCTAGTTCAGTGCACAATCAAGTGACCAATTAACAACTCTGGTGTCAAACATCACACCTTTGGACCATTGGCAAGCTGTCTATGGCTGCTGCCACAATTCCTAGAGTGTCAAGTGCCTTGTAAGTGGCTGTTAAGTGCCTGCAGCACAGACAGCTAGATTCTGTGTACACTTAGGATTTCTCAATCACAATTGTCATGGTGACACATTCACAGCCATTGGAGAATATGTACCATGGCTGTTTGCACCTGATACTGGATGCACATAGGCCATCAGTTTCAGCTTCAGCATACTCCAAATAGGCATGAGATGAGCCCAGGCGAGAGGGGTGACCTCTCCCCCCTTACACCCAAGTTTGGGCTGGTGCTGCCACAATGAATAGTGCTGTGTATATTGCATTTTTTACTGCTGAATAATATGAGGCTGGCCCCCTCCCAGGATGTTTGCATTGCGGGGTAGCTAGCCTATCCCTCCCCCCTCTCCCCACCACTTCCCAAGTATAGTAGCTATCTGCATCTGTACCTTCTGCCACACAGTTCTGAGCCTCTGAATCCCTTGGCAAAAGGGTTATACTTGATCTTCAGCTGCGTAATCTGCAGAAAATGAAGTGAACATGTTTCGTGAGTGGATCAAGCTGGACTGGACTGGACTGTACACCATTGGGTTGACAAAAACACTACCACCAAAATCAACAAAGTCAGTTTATAATACACTGTTATTTACCACCTTGAGATTAATACTAACATTTAACAATCAACTGCCTACCACATGCATGCTACCTTCCTACCTGCTGGTTCTGGTACGCAGTCACTGCCATGAACTGTGTCTCTGTAAAGATGTGTGTGCTGAATCTGTCGCTGATCTTCTGCTGGACCGAGAACGTCTTGTCTGCTTTCGTCTTCACGATGTGGATTCGAGGCTGGTACTTGTGCATTGAGTTGAGAATGAGCTGCAGAGAGAACAAAAGGGAATGAGGTTACCATCAAGGCTATGCTCTATTGAACAGGCCCACCCCTATATACTGTGCAGGGGGGGAGGTGTTAATTGAGGCCCCTTGTTTGCAGCTTAGGCCCTGAACTTTGATTACCAGTCACTGGCTGCTCCAGTCTGGCACACAGCAAGCTAAAAATGAAAAGTTGTCAATACCTAGCAATAATTTTTATCTTCATTATCCCCCAGGGCTACCAGGCTAGGTATGTAGGTTAATATTGATTTTCGCTCTCTCAGCTCAAAACTGAACACCTGCAGTTTTGTATCACCTGCCAACAATGATCCTGTGGATATTATTATAAAAATACCCTAACCAGGAAATCAGAGCGTGCCCCAAGTCTGCAGGCCACCTGCAGCTTAAAACAGGGCCAAAGGTGCATGCAACATCATCAGCTAGTCTTTCAGACTACCAACCTGAAAGTTTATACATCTCTGAAGTTATTGTGCTGCAGCATTTTAATCCAGCAGTAGCTACTCACTAGTTTACATTCCAAACAGCCTAATTCACAGCAGCCAAGAAACGTTTTGAAGGTAGCCACAACATAACAATTGATACACTCACAATTTTCTGTACCTTTACCATGATAAGCAAACACTTGCTAATGCTGAAGCGAGATTTGATATGCTTTGCTATCAGTATGGCAATTCCAGCTTACTTTAGAGCCCACTTGTCTTCGAAAGAGCCCAGACCCATCACACGTCCCCAAGTCTTTTCAGTTAAAGCATAGTCATGTATAGCTGCAGCGTTTGGCTATTTCTGTATGCTACTGGGTTGTCGACAGGTAATCCTCACTCATGTTTCAGATGTCAAACTGTGTAGCATATTATGCCTAAGTGGGAGCTGCTTTCATGAGTGTCTGCCAGACACACAAAATACAAGGTGCAAAGAATTCTGGGCATTGCTTGTTGTATTTTCCTGCTGTGTGTTGTCTGGAATCGGCTGAGGGACAGACCGGGACTGGTTGTGCATATACTCTCTAGCTGTGCAGCAACACTTGATTACAGCTCAGAGCAAAATCAGCTAAAGGTGTAGAAATTAGCAGCAACAGTGTAGTTTTTATTACTAGCAGTAAAACAACTTTCACCTACTTTCAGCTTTAAGGTTTGCAATGCTGGGATATAATCTAAGCTGCAGCTAGGCTGCTGTGGTCAATATACATTATGTCAATAAAGCACCCAAAAAATGCAATCAGTGTGTGATGGCTGTTACATCACGAAACCTAGCCAGCACGTCACAGAGGTAATTTGATCAAGCTGATATACATGGCTTTCTGGAACCTCCTCCATGGCAAGGGAGAGACAGAGCACCGGATGCTTGCAATCAAGATTCTTAAGCCAATACTAGCCTCTTTGAAGCAGTTATACAAGAATTATTCCATGGATGTTTAAATTTCCAAGCTGCTTTGAAGCTAAAACAATAAAGTCTTGCCCTTTGGCCCTCCCCTTCCTCTCAGTCTGCCCATCTTCCCTCTCCCTCTCCATTTTCCCACCAATAAGGCCATTCTTTAGAACAGCAGTTTCTCTGTGTGTCCTTGCAAATGACCTGCATACTACAGGCCTTGAGAAAATACCCTGAAATGGATAAAAATTGCCACTTAAAGGCACTCAGAAAGTACACTCCAGATGCTTAAAATCATGTCCATTACACCGTAAGATTGTGAGTTAATATCCCATGAAATTGTACAACCACTCATCGTTCCTCCACTTGTGGACTTTGCTAAGTTATCACACTTTCAACACTACTGCCACTCTTTCCCCCTATAATTCGATTTTGCACATTTCATTTGCAATACTATTAAGCCACTAAGCTATTTTGTGGGAGCAGAAGATCAAAATTTACAGAAACCTGTTTTCAAAATCTCCTGGGATTTGCCAACAGCCAAGAACAGAAAGAACACACTTAAAACTAACAACTCAGAAATCACAACAGTGAAGAGATGACTAACACACACGCGCACACACACACACACACACACACAAAAAAAAAAACACCTTGACCCAAAACTTTGCTATGTTCTGTTCCTCAATGTGGGCACGTTTAGGATATCAGCAAAGAGGAGGAAGCAAAATGCCCTGAATAGCTGAACCTCAATATTCTAGCTTTGGAAATAGCCGTAATACAAGTCCCATTCCAAGCAACAAACCTTGGATTTGGTGACAAACTTTGCTCATAACACAAACAGCTACGTATGTGCTGCTTGAATGGACATCAGGGTGTGTTTTTTTGCTTTTGTATTTAGGGGGATTTTACTCCCATGGTGTATTATTTAGAGACTTACGTATCCGAGCTGATCAAGGTGGTTATTTGTAATCTTGCACTTCTGGAACGTCAACAGCTGCTTCTCCCACTTGGCGCCATTTGAGGGCGTGTCGGGGTGAACATACAGCCGCCCCTTCTCGTTGCCCATAGGCTCTGCCTTTCCCGTCACCACCCACTCCGAGTCGTGGAACTTGAAGCGATTGTCCCCCACTGTGACTGCGTCCATGACCACAGCGTAGTTGTCATCCGGATTCAGCCCAGAGACACTGCACTTCACAACAGGGAACATCCTCCTGCGGAGAGAGAGAGAACTATCTCAAGACATCTCAGTAGGTGACACTGTGTCAGACATGATACATGCATGCTCATTGAGACAGTCCCCACAGTGATACTTGTAGAGACAGTCAGCACATGGAGTTGTTACTTGTATGGACGCTCTGAACAAGATCTTGTTCGCTTCAAATGTGTCCACTTGACACACACATGGGGATGATTCATGGCTGTGCTTGTGATAGGGTTCATTTCTTTAAAAGTCAGGGTCCTTCATCAGAGCAATTACTGTTAATTACATTAATTCCTGACTAGTGTAGACATGTGTTCTGCGGTTGAGAGCTATGTGTGTGTGTGTGTGTGTGTGTGTGTGCGCGTGGACCCTAGGATTGTGTGGAGCAGTGCAGCTACAGGAATCACACCAAATGCACGCATGGCGAGCACCATTTCACGCACGAGGGAACACCAGACCATCCCGTCTGAAAAACTGAGCTATTACTTTGAGCTAAATTAAGTAAAGTCAGTGAGGCCTAGAGGCAATTATAATGCATCACTTAATCATCCCCAGGAAGGGGAAAACCCTGAATAATGTAATTAGGTCAGCCTAAAAGTTCCATTCTATGACCACAAGGACAAGGAAACTAAAATTCTCTCAACTCCCACTATGCAAACTAACACATGCACAGATGCGAAACTAACACGTGTACAAACTCATACCGGCACCCATACTAACCGCTAACAGCGCACAAACAAACTGATTTTCCTGGCGCAAAAAGTGATACACAGAGCTTTGTGAAACTTGATTCTTACACATACAAACTGACGCTAACAACACCTAATGTATCGGACTCACCTGCCAGCTTTCGTGATGATCATCTCGGTGGTGGCCTTGTGGAACTCCGACCACAGATCTAGGCCGTGCAAGGTGACCTTGGTACCGTTAGCAGCCACAGATTCCGCTGTCGTGGAAGAATAAGTGATGGTTGTTCCAATCTCGGGTAATTTTATGACTGTTCCGGGTTTAGGAACTGCAGAAATAAATTGGTTGTACATGATATTCACTTCTAAATGGGGGGGGGAAAGGATTATTGCTAAGTGTGAGGCAATTGACACATAATCTTAGTAATTAAAAAACTGAATGGCATTGAGCAATTCCGATCTTTTGTCTGCCGTGAATGCCTGAAGTCCATTCAACAGCTGGAGAATATGGCAGGAGCCTTTTAGCCCACAAAGCAACGAAGATGGTCCTACACCAGGCATGTGAAATGGAGGATCATTCATGGAAGATCAAAGTTGGACTTCTTCCTTTCAGCAAGCAACTGAATGACCTTTCACGTGACCCAATCATCAAGTTGCAAAAATGTATACTCCTCTGTATTTCAGGCACCAGTTGGTATCTCAAAACCACAATTGTAGGGGAAAGTAGCAGTTTAGCTAACTACTAGCTAAAGTATCCTAACCCACCTACCTCCCACCTAATAGGACCACACTTTGTTCCTACCAATGGTACCACTTGGCCACATCCAATTGTGACCACACCCAACCATGAACCCCTTTTAAGAGACCATGATCCACACATTCCATCCATGTATGCTGGTATGCTATCACCATTAGACTCTGTATATGGTGTATAAAGCAGTGATGATATCGTGAGAGCTTTTCCACGGGCAGGCACCGAGCCCCTTGGCCAGTTTACCAGAAGGCACTGGTATGCAGCCCAGCCAGCCATTAACATCTACGTAATAACCAAAATTGTGTCTACACCAGGCAGTTCTCCACTACACAAAGTTACTGAGTAACACCACCTATTGCATTTTGTTTTGGCCTGACCTGACACGCCACTCTGTAAAGATGGTCAGGCTCTTTGTTTCACTGGTCACTGGGATGTTGTCTGGCTTAAGTGACTACACGGCACCATACAGAGTGCACTGTACTGACTAGCTAGCCCAGTCATGTGTACATGCCAATGGAGGCAAGTAGCCATACAGCCAGCGCTACAGCTAAAGTCAATCCATGAGTAATGTATGAATGGTATGGTTAGTCCATTCTGCATTCACTGCTCACTATAATACTGTCTATAGCTACAGAATAGGAACTGGTGAATTGGCTGTCCTCTTCGCTGGAGACTATCTTTCAAAATCAGTGATGGGAAAAATTCCAGGGGAATGAAAATTATATCCCCTACACGATATGATTATTGACCTCGAATTAGCTAACAAGCCCTTTGAACCCAACTTACAATTGGACTGATCTAACCAGAAAGAGTCTAAGAAAGGGTATTTCCTGCCACTGGCAACACTGACTGGTACCAGTTCAATTGACTTCGCCCATAACTTGATGTAAACATCAATTATCACCGCCAGGGGAACCCACATCCCAGCTAGTCTGAGCTCGCAAGAAATCCAGAGAGTCAGGTGTCTCTATTCAGAGGGTTAAAGTTCACTAAGTAAAGGGGAAGAAAGGCCAGTCCCTTTTAGCCAGTAAACTATATCCCTGCAGGTAGCTTTCAAGGTGCTTGAAGAGTATGACCCATGATGTTGTTATGGCTATAGTAGAGAGACCATCCCAATTGTTGTAAGTTTTTTTAAAAGGATCACCAATGCACGGCAGAAAAAACCTCTGAACAAAACAGAAAAATTCCAATTAGGCAGAATTCCTTCAACTCCCACACACAGCTGAGAGTGAGACCCCCCATCCAGCTATTCATCTGATCTAAGTGATGATACCACAGCCATTAACACCTCCTCTGGAGGTGAAACATAAAACTCCTTGCATGCACCAGAGTCCTTAGAGTTCAATTATAAGGCCTGATGGTGGGATAGATAGAAGCTGCTCTACTGACTGCCACAGCAAGTAGACTATATTTTCACCTCGCAATTTGATACAGTCACTAATTAACATTGACTTTGACACTGCGAAACATTAACCAGCTTACCCGCTGCAATTAAACACACACCTGCAATAAATTGAGCACACACCATCACCAGTAGCCTCTCCAATCAGTTTAAACTGCAGACGTGTAACGAGTGTGTGCTAACATGCACTCATTTTAAAACAACACATTGTTTAATTTTTTTAGGAGACGACTGGTGATACCAGGACAGCAATGGCTACACACTTAATTCTATGCAGCTTGAGAGATTGATACTAGCTGCAGTAATGGACAAAGCGTTTCTGTTGGTGAGGCGTGGTTAGTTTATACACACAATATTGTTTTTTCAGAACTGCAGGTCACACATTTCAATTAGTGACTGGCATTTGCATAACATCAATTTTGCAGAATGTCGATTGTTTGTAACAATAATATAAGTTACCGACTGACATAAATAATCACCAGGCAGCTACAGGTTTTGGAGTGATAAAGATCGAGACTCTCACAAAAAGATGGGCCACTCAAAGTTGCATCCTTTAAGGTGTAGCTAGCTAGCTAGCTGGTAGAGCTAGCTAGCTAGCTGGTAGAGCTAGCTAGCTAGCTGGTAGAACTAGCTGTACTTACTTTGATTTTCTGTAGGCGTAGATCCACCCATTGCCCCTTCTACTTCCTCTGCTGATCGAACTGAAGATGGACCCTCGGTGCCAGATGAATCTCCTATTCACAATAGCAAATCATTAGGATGGTGCTCCCTGAGATGTGTTATTGCTAGCCACTTCTAAACCAGCTATCAGCTTCCTATTATTTATGTATGGGGTGTGAAAGATCTTGCCCATTAACTGAAGAAGGTGCTAGCTATTATTAGTAATTGGAGCTGAATATGGCAGCAACCCACCAGCATCGGTACCATGCTGGTGAGCTTCCAATTTGCACCTTCTATAAAGCAACTAGACAGCACTGTAGTGCTAACATTTTTTGCATTTTGCAATGTGGAGACCCAGTCATGCATCAAGGAGTTAGCTAGGTAGTAGCTATTGTAGCTGACTCTGGGATGGTCATTACCCCTTGCCCAGTCTAGGTATGCAGCTATGAATATCCATCTGAGAAGTTGTAGTTTACTCCACCACAGTTGTACAATACCACAGGTCGAGCTTACTATCTTAGGTAGCTAGGTAGCTAGATACTATTGTAATAGCAGAATTGAAATCTCTTACTTACCTCCAGTTGCACTATGGTCCATTCCGATAGCTTCAGGCACTGGGCTCCGGCCCCAGCAGGTACTCGGTGGTTTTATGAACCCCGTTGCTAGCAAGATCGAAATGCAGCTTTCACAAGAGGACAGCTGTGACCAGCAAACTGCTCAAATTACTCAGAATTCTTCACAGCCTCGACTGCTAGAGCTGCTGCTAGGCCTACGTGTTATAAATGACTGGGTTGAGACTGTACTGTTATTGAAGGTGGTTTCCTTCAATCAATCACATGAAATATGAGCTGCTATTAATCTCCTGAATAACATTCACTTCCTGATTAGTGGAGAATTGTGCTATTTTCTTCTTTCAACTGCAGCGCAGCAAAGCAAGCTACACCTAGCAGCCAGCCATATCCACCAATCAAAAGCCACACCCATGCTTTCTATTAAGCTATCTGCACTACTGATACACCACACCATGGTTAGGGAATCATCAGCCTTTAGCTACTATTTTATGGCTGCTGTTTGCATCTGAGAACAATTATCTGGGTGGAGCAGTGGACTGGAATACCCACAATTAGTTCAAATTTCAGACTAACAGTTACCACAGCTTCAGGAACTCACATGGGCCGAACAATAGCGCTCTGAAGACCTACCTTGGTGTATTCATGAGCTAGCTACTTAATACTGGTTCTATCATTATACTTGGCAGAATATTATTTGATTTGGAACCTTGCATTGATTATCTTCAGCTGAGCCGGTGGAATCTCTGAGCAAATAATGCATTTTTAACACCATACCTGTTTTCAATAGGGGCTCAAATACTGCTATTTCGCAATGAAACAATAATTTGTTTTGCGTACTATTTTAACAGTGTTAAGATGTGTTGGCAGCTCGAATACAACTTGGTTGGCTTGTTTTCACAGCTCGAAGGTTAAATTTGACAGGAAATATTTCACATGCAGCGACAAGGTTCGAAATCTGGTCTTCCAAGGTAGGCACTTGATCCAATTTCAATGGAACAGTCAGAATGGTAGTAAAATACAAAATTGTACCTATTCTCTACCCATTCTGTATTGATGTGTGAATTTATCGTCAATTTTTTTCATTGTTGTTAACAACTTTACTCGATCTTATGGGTTGTTAGTCACACCAAAAAATGATGAATTGGAGTTATGGTGACTACATTACTAATCAATGAAAGGCGAATGTTATCAAGGTGTATTTACTATGTTACTAGCAGGAGTTTCTTTGCTGCTATTGTGTCTAGAGCTTCTTTTTTTTCATTTGCATGAAAAAGTGATGATGTTATGTGGTAATGTTG
>JAAGOD010069149.1_pt1 | contig 10670 bp, 11 predicted proteins | sample 8389681 | NCBI WGS metagenome assembly JAAGOD01 (sample SAMN13964374, study PRJNA552185) | sponge metagenome | biome: deep-sea hydrothermal vent fields; feature: spots directly above weak diffusing fluid; material: seawater and sediment | host: Tedaniidae sp. KZ-2020 ... | reverse complement strand
TTGCACTATCTTTGCCCACTGCAGTCAGAAAACCATAGGGCACTATCAAAACATTGTAGTACAGTGGTTAATGTAGAAAGCCTATACTGCCAGTCTGCTGTTTTCTGTCAAAGATTGTAGCTACAATCTGCTGTAGCTAGCTAGGTATCTACTGCATTTCTTGCATGGAAGATGGGTAAAATAAGTGCATATAACAAACAGCTAGCTTTGATTTTATGCACATGTAAATGTAGCGGACTAGCCAGAGCATGAGATGGTGTTGCTATGTAGTTGCCATGTAATTGCTTATAGAGTATAATTTCAATGTTTACCCATGAAAAATGAAAGAGGTTTATGTACACTACTAGGAAGGAAATCCTATCACCATGTGTATAACAGTAGCTAATGCTGTTGCTAAGCAAAATATTCTTCAGTGGAAAAATGTCCTGTGCCATGCATGTGAGTCCACTGGGGAGAACAGTATTAATATTCTTTCATGTTTGTAGCTATGTCATGTTGAAGAGTAGCCAAAGGACACTGATTTGATTAAGTACTCTGACTTTCTGACATGGCCCATTGTAGACATGGCGTTTTACAGAGTTGTAGCTATCTATGTCATGTTGAAGATGAGTAGCCAAAGGACATTAACTAAGTATCTAACTACTGGCCCATTGATGTTTTGCATGTTGGATAAACAGGAGTGCAGGAAGCAACTTTGAAGTGGAGAGGCCAAGTCACATAGCTTACAAAGTGTTCCATCCCCATGAGCTTACTTTTGGACATCCCTAATACATATAATATAGCTACCTATGGCCTCTGCATCTCCTACACCACTGCTAAATGTTGCCCCTGACCTGGCAATGAGTGATCAGACATACTACATAGGATGAGGTGCTTCTTTGGCATATGGCATACCTACTAATTGGAGTGTAAATTGGTCATCCTTACAGTAATGGCACAGATGCTAAAAGTGTTTCTTTGGCACATGCAAAGTGGAGTTTGAATGTTTTGCCACCCTTTGCTTCAAAGCTAACGCAGAACATGCAACTTCCACTATTCCATGGATCTTACATTATCCATGCCTGGAACACAAGACTTGCAGCACACCCACACAAGCCAGTTATGTCATAGTTACTGGCTCTACCTGTTTATGTTCATGAAATCACAGCATGTTTCTGAAACCTAGATGGTGCAGATGATTGGCAATTGTCCAATCCACCGACATGGACAAACTCTGCACTACTTCCTTCAGTACTGCAAGCAACTTGAAGATGGCTTCAGCTCTCGATGCTACCAGTGATGAGAACAGAGAGGACCAACCGGTGAGCAGAGAACTTTGTAGCTAGATATATTCCCTGAGTGTAGTGAAGATCAATTTCTTGTACCAATAGGCAGCCTACAGTAGCTCTCTGCCTGAGCTCCCAGTATCCATGAAGAATGCCCAAGGCGCGATCCTTGCAGACTGCCTCTATGTAGGAGGTGGCTACACTGGCAGCCCCAAGACTGACGCCACGGTCTACATCTATGATATCGCCTCATGCAAATGGACTCAGCTCCCAGCTCCCTGCCCGTCCAAGTGGGCGGGGCTAGCCATGCACCGGGACAGGCTGGTCACGGTGGGAGGCAAGCTAATGCAGTGCCGCAGCACCAATTTGATCTCCTACACCAATAAGGTAGCCGTGTGGAACGAGAGGAGCGGTGGAGGAGGGAGGTGGGAGTACTCTCTCCCTCCCATGTCCACCGGCAGACTGTGTCCCACTGTCATCAGTCACCACGGCTGCTTGATTGTGGCAGGAGGGAACAAGGGTTCGCTGGACTATCACGTGGAGGTGCTGCATGCAGACGCAGAGAGATGGATGTGCGGGCCCTCTCCGCCCCTCCCTTGCTACGCACACACCAGCACCGTGGTGGGAGGAGAATGGTACCTCATGGACCAGCGCAACGGTGAAGTGCAGCATGCAAATATCGGCTCTTACATAGCCATGGCAACTGGAAAACACATCCAGGACGGACACAGGACCCCGACAGCCCAGAATGAGCACAAACCAACTCCTCTCAAACACTCACGAGGAGATATGATCAGTTTTTCTCAGCCTCGATGCAATGGGGCTGCTGCCCCAGTGAGCAGCAAGCTCTCCCTCCTATCACTAAATAATGAGCTGCCCCAGTCTCTCTGGAAGAGACTACCAAACAGCCCTCCGCAAATACCATTCAGGATTGCCTCCACTAGCTCACAACTCTTGGCCCTCTCCAATAACCAGCATGGTGCAAACATCACCGTCCACATCCACCAGGACAACCTCTGGACGAAGGTGGAAGGCCGATTCCCCAGTACCCTGGGCAGCGGACTGCTGCTGGGTGGGCAGCGTGACCAGGACACCCTCTACGTCCTGGGAGGCCAGGTCAGCCACCACTACACAAACTCGGCACACAAACTTGCCCTCACGACTCTGGAGAAGCTCAAAGTGATCAAAAAGAGTCGACAGTTACAGCTGCTCTCGGAATGAAGTCAGCAATAATGTTTCATCACACTTTCAATATTTAACTTCCATGATCAATTCCGGCTCATTGCAGCGTGCGTGAGTAAGCTACACCCACAGCTCTGCACACTTTACAGAGGAATACTCTTCATTCATTTTTTCAACATAAACCAAACAAAAAGTCAGTACCCTGTCAATGACACCGAACATAACAGTCAGTTATTGATTTCCCCCCCCCTCCTGTGTGCTCATTAAAATAAAAGTGCATTATTTTTACATCACCCACAATTCCCTACAGCCACTCTGTATGTAGCAGCCTATAGTGTGCTCACTCCAATGTCCGAGAATGATAAAAATGAATAATTATAGTAACCTGCTGCTGTGATTTCATTCTATGTCAGTTACGAAGTGGACGGGAAGAAAAGAAGAGCAGGAGAGATAAGAAAGGAGCGAAGGAAGAAGGAAGGGTCAGCGCAATACAATACGAAGAAGCTATGTCTCCAGGTACCATAGCAGCACAAAGTTCTCCTCGCTGTCTTTGGGAGACATGAGGGGCTCTATCAGCTTCCCAGCCACACCTTGATAGCCATACCCAATGCTCACCACCAGCCTACTCTGACGGCCGACAATGGACGACGAAATCCTGCTAGCTTCCTTCTCGTCCACCAACTCCCTAAAAAACGATCATAAGTTTGATAGTTACTTCCAAACTCCCTCAAATCTGACCATCCTGGGCCTCTTCACTAGTCAGGGTAAAGGACGTCTGATTGGAGCATGCTATATCCATATTATACCGTATAGCTAGAAACTTTCGAGGCCCACAATTTTCACTAATTTCGCTAGTGAAGACTGATTCGTGAAAAAATAATCCGGTAAGGGTCAATACAATGAAATGATTTGCTTATTTTCGTGAATTTTTTATACGTGAAAAAGTATCTTTTGAAAATTTTGGGCCTCGAAAATTTCTAGCTATATGGTAGTATCAAACCCCTTACCTGTAGTACTGAATGGCATTACTGCGGCCTATGATGCTGGGCAGCCAGTGTCGGGGCAGTGTGCGGGCCCCCAGGGTCAGTATTTGGTACACCATATGGGCGTGGCCTCGCAATTCCAGGGAGGAGACCACTCGGCTGCCCTCCGTCTCCAGACGGAACACCTTGCCAGAGCCCACCGCAAAGAACAGCTGTGTCTCCAGAACAGAGAAGAAGGAAACTGGAAGGGAGGAGGGGAGGGAGAGAGGGAGAGAGGGAGGGAAGAAGGGAGGGAGGACAGTAACCACTCTTTCTCGTACAATTCTGTTGAATTGACTCACTGTGCTCCACAGTGTGTGCCTTCATGTCCACCCTACTCAGCACCCTCTCCCCGACTGTGTCCCAGCAATACAGCACATTCCCGGGGCAAGTGAATGCCCACACATTTGTCTTGACCACGCCCCCACGACACGACTCCGTGGTGACAATAGAGGTGACACGATCGTCCTCGGCGACCTCATAGCGTGACCGGTTGTACAGTTTCTGGCAGTTGCTGAGGTAGGTTGGGGTGATGTCCAGGGCCATGATCATCTCACTCTTTGTCCCACACCACAGGCTCCACTTGGTGTGCCCAGAGAGCGTCACGGAGACGAGGGTGGAACAGAAGATGGGCATGCCCTTCTCGGGAAACTTTGAGACGGAGCGCACGGGAAGGAGGGTGGCATTCTGACGGTTGTCAAAGTTGGAGGCATCGGAGGATTTGTGGTTTTCAACGTCTTCATTGCAGAGGATGATGTAGCCGTCCTTCCTGGCGACCACAACACGCCTGCAGGGGGGAGGGGAGGGAAAGGGGATTTAATCTGGACTCTCCCCTCATCCTAGCACCAGGGGAGCTAGGGAGTTGGTGTGAAATTACTGCATATCAGGAGCATGTATGCATGCATGCAACATGCAAACATGCAATTCTTGTGAAGACCAATGCTAGCCACACTATGCACACTCAGAGCATTCTGCCACCACTGACCCTATTGAGACCAGGTGATAGAGGCCCACAATGGCCTGATCGGAGTGGACAGAGAGGTAGCGTCTGTAGAGGGTGTGTTTGGAGATGAGATCCAGGATGATGACCTCCCCGTCCTCCGTGCCCAGCCACAGGGAGTAGCACACACCACACATGGACGTAATCTTGGACTCACAGACAGGAAACAACTGTAAAATGAGAATTATGAAGTAGCTAAAAAGTGAAACAAGTACAAAAGAAATGGATCCATACTATGGATTACCTGTGATGCCTTTCCTTTGAAGTTGATGACTACGATATCGGAGCCTTTCTCGCTGTGGGTGGCCAGCCAGAGTTCCTCCTGGAGATCCCCCTGCGCCAGATAGCTGTGGGACGATGAGGACATGGATGCCAAAATGGACGAGCTCTCACTCGAATCCTGCTCGCCCGGAGTGGCCACGATCTCAATGGGTAAGGTGCAGACGCAGGCACAGGTGATGGTGTTGGAGTTGTGGAGGCTCACAGCATCGAGCAGGTAAGGGATGGAAGGGTTCTGGAGGATCTCCTCGAGCTGGATGGCTGTGGGTCGCGTGCGAAAATCCTGTTGCCAGCACCACCGCATCACGTCAAGATACAGCATGGGGTTGTTCAATTCCTACGGAAAATCACGATTATTATGACTTTTACATTCTTGTCGGCGTTCTATTATGGGACTTCAATGGATGTTTCCTCATTAGTGCAAGCAGCCCAGAAGTGGATGTTTCCTGATTAGAGAGGCTTCCTCACACCTACACGCACATTTCTTGGCCCCCTCACTCCCTCCCTTCCCCTCCTCCTCCTCCCCTCCCTCCCTCACCCTGTTCTGCAGTGGTGGTCTCTCCCCATCGATCACCAGCTTCTCAATCTGAGCATGCATGAGATTCTGTTTCTCGAAGGGGAAGTGGAGGGAGATGGTCTCAAAGAGGAACATGGCAAAGGAGTAGATGTCCACCATCTCCGTGCACGCCTCCATTCCCACGTACTTCAGGATCTCGGGGGCCATGAACCCGGGGGAACCTTTGAACCCCATCACGCCCCCAGGGCTCAGGATCTGGCTGATGCCAAGATCGGCAATCTTGACGTAGACATTAGACGCTGCAATCGGAAATGGCATTGTTAAATGCAGAAGTGTACACAATGCCCCCAGCCTTCTATGGGGACCCCCAGGGTATGCAAAAATAAGTTCTCCAATTCCGACTCACTGAACTCAGAAGTGGGTGTGGCCGAGTAGCCCTGTCCTTGGGTGGCGGCCAGACTCTCCTGAACGCTGGGGAACTGGAAGACCAGGATGTTGGGGCTCTTCAGGTCATAGTACACTACCCTCCTGGAGTGCAGGTACGCCAGGCCCGAAGCAACCTGCACAATGTTACAAACCCTATCAAGTTTGGAACCAAGAATGAAAATAATGGGAATGTGGGACCGGAGGTGACTGCATTTTGGAGGCACTACTCTGCTGCTTGGGTACCATATTCAGGGCCACTGCTTCAGATTTAGGGCTGACTTGCTGACCTGGAAGGCTGCCTTCTGAAGTGCCCTTGGAGAGACTCTGGCATCCATCTTCCTATACTTTGTCAGAATGGAATGGAGACTGCCACCAGGGGCCCATTCCAGGATGAAGCAGAGTGGCTGGAGCACCACGCCAATAAAGTCAATCACATAAGGATGGTGCAGCCGATGCAAGAGGGAGACTTCAGCTCGACACTACACAACAAGGACCAGGAAAAAGAATGACAATGGACTTTCTCTGGTTTGGCCACCCTTGGACGATGGGACCAGTCAGTGTCGGGGTCTTTTGGGCTCACCTCAACATATGACTTAGTTGCGGTTTCTGCCGAGAACTTCTTGCTGTCCAGCCTGTCAATTTTGATGGCAACCTGGCGCCCTTCATCATCCTGATAAAACAAAGTAAAGACCCACTCACACACAGATAGACACTCAATGGAGGCCTCTCTCACCGTGGCTGTGACAGAGGGATAGACAGCACCATGGTAGATGTCCCCAAATGAGCCATGATCAATATACTCCCCTTTGTCCACACACAGTGGGTTCAGCAGGTAAAGGGACGGCAAATCAGCAAACACCTATTTACGGTGAAAGTGGTACAGTGAACCTTCAGTAATTGGCATTGGTTGAATCATGAAAGGTCCAGATTAATGAGGGCCCATAGAATATCTTACCAGATCAGGAGCAATGTCCTTTATTGCTAGGGGGCGGTCAGGGTGGGCGGGGCAGATCATCGGCTGCGACTGGCGAGCGGCCACAATGCAGCCCTCAATCATGAAGCCGAATCTTGAGGAGAGGGTGAGCTCTGCTTTCGGCATACTGGTCTTCCTCACCACAAGGTCTAAACGGGGGAAAGGAAATCGTGCCATCACATACATAGCAAGCCAATTTCCAGGAGGACTCTAAGGATAAACTTCTTAGGATCAATTCCCACTCCAAATCACCTATCATGGTCTAAATTATAGCTGCTAGCAAATCTATTTAAAGCACACCAAGCTTGCCCTGTAGTTCCAAGAGGCTGCCCTGCCTCCTGGTGGCTCTCTCTCCGTTGGTGTCCTCGGCTGAGGCAGCGGAGAGTAGCACGTTTCCATCCTCCAAGCCCTCAACTGATAGGCCGTGTGTGGGGGCGGGGGCGGTGGTCAGGGTGTCGTCATCAGTGGAGGCACTCCTCTCTTTATGCTTGCGTCTGTCCTCAGGGCTGGCCGGGAAGAGGGAGCGCTTGGCCTTGGAGTCGGTGGAGACAGAGGAGGTGCTGGAGGAGGAGTTGGAGGAGTGGCGCTTCTTCAGTTTGGGGATCTTGAACCTCTTTGAGGAGGACCTGCCTGGGATGCCTGGGCTGGGGCTGGGAGAGCCCTGGCCGGCGGAGGAAGGGGAGCCCACGTCCGACTGATCCTGCTGGTGGGAAGATGCGTTAAGTACGTACGTACGTACTTGGAAAGAGAACAGGACAGGAGTATGAGCACCAACCTGGGATGGTGTCGAGTCTTCCTCCGTCAAGACGGCCCCGTTGACGCAGTAGGGGCAGGGGATGACCCGGTTGACGTAGGGGATGGAGTCCATGGTCTTGCCTCCCTCTCGGGCCCCCAGCCCTGGGTACCAGTCCTCCAGCAGGGTGTCGATGAAGTCCACTGAGATGGAGAGCAGCTCGGCACTCATCCAGTGGGACTCGTAGTGAGGACAGCTGTCCAGGACTGACTGGGAGGGGTCTTCTTCGCTCCCTAGCCCTGCCCCCATCCCGCAGCCACCACTGGGGGACAAGGCTCCAGATCCATTGTAAGTGGAGGGCAGAGGGCTGAATGTATAAGAAAGTCATACAGCAGGAAGTTATGCAGGCATCTAGGCACTTGGAATAAGGATTGTTGGTGTGTATTTTGGGACTCAGGGAAGTGTTGTTTGTTGCTGAAAAAGCAAAGACTGTCCTTTCACAGTCACTAACATGTTGTACATTGAGCTCCTTAGTGAGGCTAAATCAACAGAGATTGGGCATGTCTGTTTCAACATGAAACTCCCTTAACTCTGGAGCCCTGAAATGTGGTCACCTCACCATTCCCCTAACCAGGACACTAAGAGTGGGTCCAAGAGTGGCTGGACTATATTAGGGTATACATACATAATGACCTATCACTGTACTATACTTGGGTGAGGTCAAAGGTGACTCACGTGGAGGCGTGGTTGTCCTGGACCTCGCTGTGCAGCATGGCCAGACACACCACATCGGGGACCAGAATCTCAATCCCCCGGTTGGGGTTCATATCCACCGGGATCCACCCCCCCCCAAGTTCAAAGGTCAGGTTCTGGATGTCCGTGGAGGGCTCGATGGGAGACGTCTCCGACTGAGCAAAGATGGACGAGCTGGGCTTGCAGCCACGGAAAGACCCTCCGGGAAGAATCTCTGTCAGACGCAGGAGACTCAGGCCCTTGTACCACAGCTCTATCCCCGTCTTCCAGTACGACCATTCCAAATCGGCAGCGGACCCCTTCGGTTCTCCCGCAGTGAGCTGCTCTATCATCTCCTTGACCTGCTCCGGGTTGTAGCCAAGGTTACGCAGCACGATAGAGGCAAACTCGGAGGTGGCAAGGAAGCGTGAGATGAGCCTCGGCCAGAACCCGCTGGGAACGTACGTCATGAAGTAGAACCGTCTGAGGATCATACCTGTCCTGTACAGCTCTTCGGAGGTGTGAGACGCCACTGATAGGGTTGTCGGGGTCACCATCGACACTGGCCTCAGCCCCTCCCCCTTTTCCGTGTTTGGGGTGGAGTTTGGATTGGTGGTGGTGGTGGTGGTGTGAGAGGAAGAGGAGGAGGAGGAGGAGGCGTGGCCAAATAGCCTGGGGGTCTCGGGGGAGTGGTGTATGATGGAGGAGAGGCTGGGACGAGGGAAGACATTGCGGAAGGAGTGGACAGTAAAGGCAGGCTGGTCGGGGAGCATGGACGGGACCAGCAGCCGGTGCCTGTCCAGGTAAAGGGCCACCTCAAACTTCCCCAACAGCTCAATGTACTCCTTGCGATGGGCCTGGGGGAAGATATTACCCTTGAACACGTACGCCAGGACGGTGGTGCGAAGAATTCCAGCCTCGGGGCCTGAGGAAGAGAACCATGCATGCATAGAACAAGTGGCTTTGTAAGCCAAGGGGGTGAACTCACTGTCTTTCCTGGGAATGAAGCGGTTGACCTCAGGGACAGTGACCACATGAGCCAGCATGTCACAGAGCCACTGAGGGTCCACAAAGTAGAGGTGGCTGAGGGCGGGGGTGGCGTAGTGCAGCATGATCCCTGCACACAATTAATACAGTGAAGCCTTTCTCCAGACAGCGAGTGTTATACAAGGTTAGCAAGGTAACTTCAATTCAATGGACACACTCAGACACACAGACTTTTCATCTATTCACTCATTCTCCCAGCAACACAACCTGGCATTGACTGAGCATGGAGCACAGGTTTTCAGCGCAGATGGTGCTGTGTCGAGAACTTACCATTCTCATGCAGAAAGGTCACAGCCTGGTTCAATTCCCTCGGGTTGGCTATTATATCCTTAGTCTCCTCTCTAATTAAAGGAAAGTATTTTTGAAATTTGACTGAAAATCGCCTCTCTTGCATTTACATACATGAAAACTTGTTCTTTGAGGATAGGTGATTGAGCCTCCTGCTTGGAGCTGACGGCAAGGTGTCTAACCCGCTCCTCCAGCTTCAGGAAGCTGGCGGGAATAGGCTGCTCCAGTAACTTGGTCTTGGAACCTGCACTTCCAACTGATGGTATGTGTGCATGGGAGAACAGAGAGATTCCTCAACACTTGCCACCACCTGCTAACTGTACGGAGGACCCTTACTCTTCCTAAAACCGCTGATTGTTCAAATTAATGATATTCATATCGATTTGATGTGCATTATATAGCAAAGAGGATATCTTTCCTTTCAAAATTCTACTCCGAAACTGGCCCAAGGCTATTCGGAGATTAGTGACTATCTACACACCTTTAGTGCTGGCAGGGAGAGAGAAAGCAATGTCGTAGAGAGCATTCCTGAGGTCCGTCACACCCTCTGGACGCCCGTTCAGGGGACAGCCCACGTAGATGACGTCCAGGATCTTGGGCAGGCCCATCTCCCGCAGCTGCTGGGGGCCACGCCCCACCAGGTACTTGTTGTAGATGATGTGGCTGAGCTCTCCTTTTCTCTTCTCCTTCTCCGCCTCTGGTTTGATGGTGTCACAATGCGTGCCCACAATCACCACTGGAGACCCAGGGGCACGAGCCTACAGGGCATGGATTGAAATTACACATACATACATACCCCTTAGACACACACACACACGTACATATCATCTAGATACACGTACATACGTACATACACACATACAAACATACAAACATACATACCCCCTAGATACACATACATACACCCATAGATACACATACATACACACACACATACACCTTACATACACGTACACACACAGGTATGCACCTGGATGTTATGGAGCCATGGTCCCAGCTCCTCAACGCCCTCCTCTCCCTTGGTGATGTTCCACACCACCAGGTAAAGGGACCTTGTGGAGAGGAAGCACTGATGAGTGACATAGTACTCCTCCTGCCCTCCAAAGTCCCACGTGTAGAATGTCACACTCCGCATGGTCCGACCCTTCTTCTTGCGGGGGTCGGAGTCCAGGTCCTTGCGGTACTTCCATATGCCCACGTCAACCC
>JAAGOD010039165.1_pt1 | contig 10676 bp, 9 predicted proteins | sample 8389681 | NCBI WGS metagenome assembly JAAGOD01 (sample SAMN13964374, study PRJNA552185) | sponge metagenome | biome: deep-sea hydrothermal vent fields; feature: spots directly above weak diffusing fluid; material: seawater and sediment | host: Tedaniidae sp. KZ-2020 ... | reverse complement strand
TCTTGCACTTCCATATTTTTTGGATGATAAGCCGTGTCAGCAATTTCGCCGCTGACCTTGATTAATTGGCGATAAACGCTGATCACACGTCTATTGTCCATTGTAGGGAGGCTGTCCTTATCTCAACAAGGTTGCATTTTACACAGAGAAGCACCATTGGTCCATTTTAGCTGTCGTTTTATTGGAGGGTCCTTTATCGGAGCTTCTACCACTTAGTGCACTCTCTCAAGCGTGGTTTAGACAGAATCTTGGGCCCTTGAAAATGAAGCAATTCACCTCATGCTGTGGCCCTTGAAAATGAAGCGGTTCACCTCATGCTGTGGCCCTTGAAAATGAAGCGGTTCACCTCATGCTTGAAAATGAAGCGATTCACCTCATGCTGTGGCCCTTGAAAATGAAGCGGTTCACCTCATGCTGTGGCCCTTGAAAATGAAGCGGTTCACCTCGTGCTGTATATATAAATAAGTTTTTGAGATATAGTGGAGTGTTAGTTTATTTGCTGAAAGGCAATCAGGCACAGCTGGAGCCAAATCTGGGTGTAACAAGAGGGGCAGAATTTACATGTGGGCACTCTATTTCAGACGCAGTTGGGATCTCGTCTCTTGCCGGCATTCCAGACGCCCTCTGGCATCCCCTCCAACACTGTGTCCATTCCCTCGGGCGGCCACAATGGGCGGGGCATCACCGTGGCGGAGGCTGGCAGCCTGCAGCTGGAGTTCAGAGACCTCTCGCGTGCCAGTGGAAACCCCGCCTACCAGCAGGCCTGCGATAAGGCATTTGACAAAATCCTCTCTCATAAGGGCATTGTCAAACAGAATTTGAACGTCGGAATGGGCACGTTTACTGGGAGCATCTTCACTGCCGGGGCAGGGACGGATAGCTACTATGAATATCAGCTCAAGCAGTGGATTCAGAGTGGCATGACGGAGAACAAGTGAGCGAGGGCTATCTTAACAGCTCTGTACTGTAGCACTGGCGTCTGTACTGCCCCGGGGGGGGGGGGGTGCACAATGGAACCTCTGAATAGAGGACACATCGGGGTTCAAGTCGATTGTCCCTTGTAGAGAGCTTCAGAGGTCAATTTGCCTTCTCCAGTATGGCCAGTGCGAGCTAGGCCAAGAGATGTGTATTTGCATCGCACAGCTCTCAAAGTAATGCTAGAAATTATTGGCATTTGCTCAAATATATAGTTTGTCAATGTGGTGGCAATACTGAAAGGTTTCAGCATTTTTTAGTCCTCTCGTGAGCTCTGGGGAGCTTCACTGATTCTTAAAGGGTTCCTCTCCTGACAGTGTACTATATTCACCTTTGACCTTCAGGTTTCGTACAGCGTACGAGACATCGGCCAAGGAGGTGTTGAAGTACCTGGTGGGGTACAGCTATCCTTCGCACATGGCGTACCTGGGGAAGCGCTACAGCCTCTCCTCCACCGGCCCCCCTTCCCCCGTCATGGACCACCTGTCTTGCTTCTACCCGGGGATGCTGGCCCTGGGGGTGGAGTTTGGCCTCCACCCAGGGAACCAGCCCATGGCCGAGAATCTCACGCATACCTGCTACCACATGTACAACTCCACGAGTCCCACGGGCCTGGCGCCAGAGATATTCCAGTTCAACTCTCAGCCTGGGTCGAAGGTTGATGTGCTGCGATCGTCAGTGAGTGTTGGGGGGGGGGGGGAGGGGGGGGGGGAGGGGGCCCTAAAAACTGCCAGAAAACTGTTCCATTACGAAGCTTCCTTTAACGTCTGTTATAATGTATCAAAGCTGTGTTTTCGTGCGAAGTTCCACCAAGGCACCCTCTCATAAGCCGTTCTTTCCTTGTTTGTAATCAGGACAGCAGGAACATCCAGCGACCGGAGACGGTGGAATCCCTGTTCTACCTCTACAGGCTCACCAAAGACGAGCGCTACCGCGAGTGGGGGTGGAACATCTTCCAGGCCTTCGAGAAGTACACCAAGCTGGATGGGAGTGGCTACGCTTGCCTCAGGAACGTCTACACAGCTGGAAGCTTTCATGATCGCACCGAGAGTTTTTTCCTGGCCGAGACGCTCAAGTACTTGTTTCTCCTGTTTGGTGACGACGACAGCGTGCTGAGCTTGCAGGAGTGGGTGTTCAACACGGAGGCACACCCCCTGCCGATATGGAAGATGGCCTGAGGCCACGCCCCCTTTTTCTCCTTCCCCTCCCTCCCTCCTTCTCTAACACGTGTCTACATCTACACTCCATGTAATGATAACAACAATGATAGCATCTCACAGCGCAAGGAGCAATTTTGTGTGAGTTTTTTTTGTTTAGTATTATACAGCATGACACTCTCTCTAAGTTTGTTGAAAAGAAAAAAAAATCAAAAATGATTTTTTTTTGAGAATACACTTGAAGCAGATACAGTTCTACAAAACATGTGACATGGTTCTGTGCATGGAGAGTCTGCAATGTCCGGACGTGGGGTGGGGCAAGGGGGGGAGGGGTTTCAGGCAGTGGGGATGGCTTGCCTCAGGGCATCCTTGGTGCTGCTACCAAACGTCCCAGCAAACCGGAATTTTTGACCTGAGTAAGATAGAGTTTTTTGGTAACCAAAATTTCCTTGGAAGGGGCTGTTCTATTATGGAGCATGATCTTTTGGGCATGGGAGTTGTTTTATTTGAAGTGTCCTCTTATTTGGAGTTCTCAGTGTCTCTTGGAGTGTCCTCTTATTTGGAGAGTCCTTTATTTGGAATATCCACCACACTGTGTATTTTGGATCCACTGACCTGGAATGTGTCCCGTGTAGCGTGGAATGAGGCCCGTGGTCCTTGGGTAGATCTCCACCGAGCCTGTCGGCTTCTCCATGACGCTGTGCACGTCCACGGGCTCCATGGCGCTCTGAACGAGCCTCTCTGTCTCGCTGGCATGGTCCCTGAGGGCGTGGCAGGTGATGATGGGGTACCCCTGTCCAATGAACCTCTGCGCCTTCGGCACGAACCCCATGAACCCGCTCATGTAGTACTTTCCCGGGTGATCGGCGGGCATGTAGTGGGGAGATTTTGCAGCATATTGGTTGCCGCTTCCGCTGGGGTAGTATGGCTTTGCCTTGGGGCGCAGAGGACGGAGGGGCGTTGTCATGTTTGAGGTGGCGGTGGTGTCCCCCCCGTCCCTCCCGGAGCTCTGGATGGGCTGGTAGTGAGTGAGGGACTGAAGCTCCTCCATCTTGTTCCGGTGCCTGCGCTGGTCGGCCTCAAAGGAGGAGAAGGCGTTGTGGCAAGACTCCGCGTAGCGCGTGCCGAAATACTGCCACACCTTGGGAACAAAACCTGCACGAAGAAGGAGGTGTGGCTCGCAACGCAATCAAAGAATTCCAGTGGAACCTCCGAATAAGGGACACAATCTTACTGTACCCTAAAGGGAAACTCTCCTTATCTCGGAGATTGATTTTGCACAAAGAAGAACTGAATCTAGTCCATTATATAGAGGGTGTCCTTTTCTTGGAGGGAGTGGATTCCTAGGGGTCCAGGTAGGTATAGCTAAATCTTCAATGATTTACTTTGCAATTAGTGGTCAATTTACCTGCGTATCCAGGGACCATGTGGGGCAAGTATTTCTGGTCCCCCCAGCTCCTGTTGGTGTTCTTGTAGATGGGACTGTCGGTGAAGTCTACGTTGGTGGCCGAGGGGAGGGAGGAGGGGCTGGGGAAAATCTCGCACAGGACGGGGTTGCCGGACGAGGCCACCTTGGGGTCAGTAGAGGTCAGCAGCTTGTGGGTGTGGATGCCAAAGGTCTGTGCCACGTCGTATTTGAACTGGGGCACATAGCCACAGTACCTGCACAAGGGACAGAGCCAGTTTGTGGTGCTGCAAGGAGAATATTTTTTCCCGGGACTTGCCCAGGGACTTACCCAGGAGTGTGGTAGGGATCTGGGGTCATTAGAGACGATTTCTTCTTCGGCATCTTCCTCTTGAACTATTTTCCCTCAGCAGATCTGTAAAGAAGAGAAGTTGGCACTTAACTAGCTGCTAAAGTGTAGTTCCCGGGTGCTACGCGCGTGGAGAAGCCCAACAAGGTTACCAAACTGTACCTATGGCAACACAAGTGGGTGTGGCTCTGATCAACTTTTTTCTGCGCAAGATAGAGAGGTGTGCACTGCGCAGGTTAGGAGCGAAAAGTCAAGAAGCCTTCTTTTGAAAGTGAGGAAGACAGTCAAAAAGGAGTCAGCTGTGCTTAGAAGGGGTGGAAATGTCTCGCAGAAGACCTATCCATGAAGGTCAGGAAGAAGTGGACCAGCAGGATGACCAAAACCTTCAACAAGAGGAAGAGGAGTCCAAGCCTCCTGTCTGTGGTGACGACAGTGAGGTGACCACTTCTCCACACAACCCTCTGGAGTGGCTGGTGATGCCGTGGCACCTGGTGATGGTGGTATTCTACTCCCTCCTCATCTACCAAGGCATGACCCTGATCCATGACAACTTGCACATCCTGGACCCGGAGGGCAAGATACCCAGCTTTGGAGGCAGGTTCAAATTTCTAACCCACATCACCCATTGGGTTCAGCTGCTCTTCTTCTCTGTTCAGTTTCTGGCTGACGTTATCCCCGCTTGCTACCGCAAACGCTTCCAGAAAGCATCGGATGTCTTATTCACATGCATTGCCTTCCCCCTAGCGGCACTAGTGGCCGTTACATTCTGGTCAATCTACGCTATTGACCGCAATCTCATCTTCCCTGAAGTATTCGACAAGTTCGTCCCTGTGTATATTAACCACCTCTGGCATACGACTGTCCTTGTGTGGGTGCTGTTCGAGATCTACCTCTACCATCACCATTTCCCCAGCGTCGCCACGGCAGCTGCCTGCGTGTTCGTCTATGGCTCGGCGTACATCTGCTGGGTGGTTTACATCTACGTCAAGACCAATTGGTGGTGCTACGGGTTCATGAACCACCTCCCACCGGTTTTCATGGCCATCTTCTTCAGCAGCTGCCTGTTTCTCAGCCTCGGGCTGCATCTCTTGGGGAAACGCATTGCACACATCCGATGGGGAGTCACCACCCACATGGAGTGATCGAATGCCAAGGTTTTACTGTAACTGGCTTGACTTGTGGCAGCTTGCTTTTTCATAGTTTGGTGTAGAATAATAATCAAAATTTGACCCTTTTCTTCACAGTACAATTCTTGTGGCATAGTGGGGTTCAAATAGAACAAATGAGATTATTTTGAATGCAGATGGAATGGAATGGGCTGTTTTGAGTCAGTGGAATGGAATGGTGCCAATGATAAAGGGACAAAACAATACACACAAAAAATTGCTAAAGGAAGCGCTACCTGGATTTTCGTGGGGAAAGTGTTCGTAGCCATGAAGAATTCTATTGCATAGCAGGGTAAAGGCGGATTGGTGTTAGCAAAGTGGGTGTGGTCTCGCTAGAGAGCCCCAGGATAGGTTCGAGGAGGTGCAGGAGAGGGCGTGGTCACAGAGGAGGCGGAGCTGGGGTTGCGACGATGCTTGTTGCCGTGGTGAAGCTTCTTTCGCTGCTGAATCGGCGTTCGAGCCTTCAGCTCCATCACATGACACTCCAGCTGCTGGCCAATCAGCTTCATCGAACCATACTTCTCTTCAATAGCCTAGAATGGCCAACATTGCTGATAATCACAGTGAATTATCATCCTGAGACTATCTACATATCCTAAGAGAGAGTATCCTGACAAAAGTATCCTGATAGTATCCTTGGGCTTAGCCATACCTTCATTTTAGCCTTGGCTTGTCCTCTCTCCTCCTCAAGCTGACGGTGCAGAACCTTTAGCTCCGCCTCCTTCCTCTCCCCTATGGCCTCCAGTTCCCTCAGACGAGCCTGACACGCCCCCAGGGCTTGCTGGAGGGCGCGGGTGTGCCCCTCTCCTTCCTCCTTCTCCTGCTGCAGTGCAGTGCAGTGGGCCTGCCACTGGGCCCCCTGGTGGTGGGCGTGGCCCTGGAGCTGGGTCATGTGATCCTGCTGTCTGCGGCAGTGCTCCTCGAGCCGCTGGTACTTGCCCACCAGCGCGCTCATCTCCGCCTGCAGCTGCTCGGCTTGGCGGAGGCGTGGCTCCAGTTGGGTGCGCTCAGTGCTCAGGTTGAACATCTGCTCCCTGGAACTCTTCAGCTCCTGAAGGGAACAAAAAGCAAAATGCAATTTTGGAACTTGTCTCAAAGTGAGGCCACGCCCTCTAATCAGAACACTCTAGTTTCGATTTCCTCCATGAAACACACTAGTTTCGATTTCCTCCAGTCCCCGTGGAATTAGAAGTTTGGATAAGAAAATAACACAATAGTTGGGGGAGTTTCAACTTCGAAGTCCCATTAGAGCACCAAGTATTAAAAACAGACCACTAATTAAACAGGAAATGGCGTACACACCTCCTCCAGCTTCCTGTTCTTCTCCGCCATCCTCCAGAGCTCCTCCGAGAGTCGTGCATTGTCGTCTTTGAGTTTAGCGTTCTCCCTGGCCATCCTTCCCTCCTCCTCCCTCTCCTGCAGCTGCTGTCTGGAGACACTCTGCCGACTCTCAGCCACCTTGCTCAGCTCTCGCTGCAGCGAGCCAACCAGCACGTCACGCTGGTGCAACTGGTCACGCTGGATTGGACGGAGAGGGGGAGAGAATAACACCAAGGTTTTAATAAACACACATGCACTGTTGACCTTGCTCAGTGCAGAGGAAAGCAAAACAAGGAACAGATATAGACTTAAAATGGGGGTACAGGTTAAAATGGAGGGGGTGGGGGCACTTACGAGTGAGACGAGTTCCTCGGTGACGTGTGCGGCCGAGCGTGCCTTGCTGAGCAGCCTCCTGTTTCTCTTGGCGTGCTGGACGCACTGGTAGCGCTCAAACAGCAGCTGGCTGTGGAGCAGGACCACCTGGCTCTGCATGATTCGAAACTCCTCTGAGTGAGGGCACCCGCCAAAGTGGTTCCAGTCCACCCCCTCCTGTTCCGTCAGCGGGATGGTGTCGAGACGCCCGCGGTGCACCACCTCTCCACATCGGACAAACTGGTCGAGCAGGGCGAGCGGGGACGGGTGGCTGTTCATGAGGACGGAGGCCGAGAGGGGAGGGTCGCGAGGATCGCGAGGATCGCCGCTTTGGCTGCCTCCGGTGACAGTGGCCGCACCTCCACTGGATGAATCGCTGATGAGGCGCTGCCCCACCCCCCGCCAGCTGCACACAGAGAGCCTCCGCATTGCGAACCCCTGGTGGAGGGTGTGGCCCTGAAGAGGAGGGGGAGGGGCTGTCACTGCTGCTGCCATGCCTCCTTCGGGTGGGGGGTGGTTGTGGCCTCCGGAACTGACTAAGACGGGCGTTTGACTGTCCATGAAACCATCGTCCTCATGACCTTTGACCTCTGCGGACTCCCCCTCGTTCAGCAAACCCCCAAACTCCTTGTGCTCCACCAACTTTTGAAGCTTCTCCTGAATCCGCTGAGCATGGCTGCTCATCTCCGTCTCCGAGTTGGAGGCGTGAGCCCGCCCCCTCCTCCTCCCCCCTCCCACGCCCTCCTCGGACACGCGCGAGACGGCACTCCGGGGGTACGAGGAGGACATCCGGGGGTTCACAGCGGTCGTGCTGATGGAGGCCCCTACCTCTGTATACGACTGCCCCGAGGCGATGCAGTCAAAGTGCCCCGCCCCTGCGGTGTTGGGGCTGTCCCTGAAGTTGTACGGCTGCTCAGTGCTGGTCTGGGAGGCATCGCTGTTGGAGCGAGAGGGTCTGGAGACAGGAGGAAGAGTGGAGAGATCGATCTCGCCTAGCTGCCCCCCCACGCCTTCAAGTAACATCCCTCCCCCCTCCACGCCAGAGTGTCTGTGGCTATCCTCATCCGGGGAGTCTGATTTATCCTCGCCACTTCCTTCGATGGAGGTGGAATGGAGTGACCTTCCTTCGATCTCCATCGCAACAGTTTCTGGTTGAGCTGGCACAAAGACTTCCTGTCCCATCTCTTCCTTCCCTCCGACAACCCCTCCCCCTCCCCTTCGGAGGTTTGCGTCAGAGGCAAAGAGCTCGATAAACTCCTCATTGAAATTGTGTTCCTCCCCACTGAACTCCTCTCGCTGGAAAATCCCGAAAATTCGTCCGAGTTTGTTTCTAAATGAATGCTGGACATGCAGCCTCTTTATTGGGGAGCCACCGCTCGCCTGAGGGGCTGTAGACTCCACTCGGACGGACTGGCTAAGGGGGTCCACGTGTCCGCTGTTGAGGGACTCGTCCAGCCTGGAGGGCGAGAGGACGGCAGACTGCGTGAGGGCCTGACGACCACTTCCCATGCCATGAAACAGAGACTCCCCATCCACGGAGGCTGTAGGGGAGTAGTTCTTGAAGCTGAAGGCCACGCCCCCGACCACACCCACTCCTCCAGAGGGGAGGGTGGAGGGCCCAGGGGTGTGGAGGGTACTGCTGACAGCCGAATCAGAATTCGGGCTCGAGAGAGCCGAATATTGGACCCCCCCTGCTTGAGAGTACCGGCTGACGGAAGTGCGACTTGATCGATGACTAGCTGTCTCACTGTGACTAGTCTGACTGGTGGCAGTGATCTTCCCAAGACTCACCGACGGACTCCAGTACTGGCCGAGCTCCTCCGAGGTCTTCAGCCCCCCAGGATCAGGGGGTCCAGAGAGCAGTGAAGGGGGCTCGTCCAGGGAAAAGCTGATCGGGGGGGCTTTACTGGGAGAAACAGGTTCTAGCTTGGATTTTTTCAGCGCTCCAGTGGAAAGGCAGAGATTAGGAAGTGGCTGTACAGCAGCAGAGGCAGTGGTAGCAGCAGCAGCTATTTCACCGTCTCTAGGGGGAGGGGGCGTGGCAAATGAGGGGGCAAAGTTCAAAGTGGTGGGTCGGGAGAAGGTAGAAGGAAGGGGCGTGGTAGGGGACTGGTGAAGGGCCTTCCCAGGATGATGAAAATCTGCAGCAAAGCAAAATCCCTGTAACTAAGAGTATCACATGGGGCACTAGTTCCTAGAGTAACGAAATCCCCTAAGGGCACTGTTCAATTAAACCACCACAATAGAGAAACCTTCACTGCCACAATGAGGCCACCAGAGAGCCAGTAGGGGATCAGAGGATATTAGCACTGTCCAGAGGCAATTTATCGGCTGTAAACACTTCCCAGGGTGCCTAAGCAACCATCACCAGGTGACAATCTAGTTATCAGACAGAGATAGCATCACCAGGTCCAAAGGATAAATGGCTCTCCAGAGCACCTTTCTCACAGTGAGGTGCAGATTGTGATTGATAAAGAAAAGGACTCTCACAGTGCTGGACAAAGGAGACTTTGGTGGGTCAAAGGGCACACACTCACAGAATGCAGACCTATCAAACCAGTTCAGCCAGACCAGCAGGCTGAGCTAGCTAGCAGCTGTTGCCCAAAATGCTGGTTCAGCAGACTACCTTTTCCCAAGGGGGGGGGGACTCAGCCACCTAGGAGCAGATGGTATCAGAGGAAGCCTTGACCCTGCTGTTAGATGAAGCCAAAATTCAACCAGCATTAATTTACCAGGTCATCAATCATATTAGTAGGGTCTCAATCTGGTTACCAGGGCTTCAATTGAATTATCATGGCCTCAATTCAATCTGAGTTTTTATTGTAATGCCATTAGGCCCAGTGTTTCCAGAGGAAAACAGTTTGTTGCCTGATTGGGCTGGTGGAAGCTGTAATGAATTCTCTGGTTTGGGAATGAAGTTATGGGCAGGATCTGGGGTGTTAGTGGCAAAGCCTGGTGAACTACTGGTCATTAGAATGGCTATGCTGTGGTATGAAAATGAAGCGGTGGGATAATGTCTTCTGCACCTGTTTCCTCATCTCCCTCTCTCCCTTCCTCCCCTCCCTCCCTCCCTCCCTCCCTCCCTCACCAGTTCTGTCCCCCTCTCCCCCAGCCGGGCTGAGGGAGGTGAGAAGGTAGTCCTTGCAGAAGTGGATGCTATGTGTGGCAATCTCACTGGGCTCCATGGCACCCCACTTGGCCTTGCTCCTCTCATAGGCACAGCTGTCTGTCACCAGCCCGGGGTGCAGCTGAACTTGGTAGAACATTGGCTGAAACAGAGTGACAATGAGTGATAAGAACTGAAAACTCTAAATCCAATAACAAACAAGAAAACAACAAAAAAAACAATCAACCAAGGGTACTAGCTTCTTAATAAGTGGGAATCCACAGGACAATTCCCAGAACCAAATTTTCCGTAGTCATGCTATACCTCAGTGGCCCCTCCACAACACAAGCACCAAAGCTGAAGCTGAAATGGCCTTATAAGCCAATCCCAGGCAGCAAGGACCACCAGCTGAGCCACCACAAACACAGAGCATGTGACAGTGCAGCATTAGGGATTTACACAAGGACAGCTGCATCCCCGCACTCTTGACTTTATATAGCTAAGGCCCCATTTGTGGAGACCATGGACTCAAGACTCACTGCTATGAATTCCTGAAAGGCGTTGACCTGGGTTCTAGAGGAGCTCTCACAGTAGCTCTTGAAGAAGGAGAAGAGATTGCAAGGGAAGAGAGCATACCCCTTTGCGAATTAGAGCCCAAAACGACCATTTTGTTGGCGTCAACGAAATGGTCGGAGGGCTTATTATCACTGACTTCGCAAGAAATTTTAGCCTTGGTGATTACTTGGTTAAAATTACGCCAATCGCTATATTCCAACAAATGCTGCAAATCGCGTGCAAACCAAAATTCCACGCCGCTATCGGTGGT
>JAAGOD010021697.1_pt1 | contig 10720 bp, 7 predicted proteins | sample 8389681 | NCBI WGS metagenome assembly JAAGOD01 (sample SAMN13964374, study PRJNA552185) | sponge metagenome | biome: deep-sea hydrothermal vent fields; feature: spots directly above weak diffusing fluid; material: seawater and sediment | host: Tedaniidae sp. KZ-2020 ... | reverse complement strand
TGGACAAACAGGGGGCATATAGAGCTAGCGCATGTGCATGCCGCATGCAGCGAAGGTAAGTTCTGTAATAATTAACATCCGGACTAATTATAAAAACAGCTAAAATGCCAAGTTAATTAAGGAGATTTATGGTGGTCAGTGATGGCATAGCGAAGGTAAGTTCTGTACACCTCCTTATAACAATCCTCCATTCCATTGCATTCCTCCAGCGAGTCAGCTAAGATCTTTGCCATCCCGGCCATGAAGGGGCCAAGGGCTCTATGCACCCCCTGCCCAGTGCACTCCTCATGCAGTTTGCTCAGAGCTCTGTGTGCCACAGCAAAGGAGAAAACTAGGTCCTTCTCATCCATACAGCTCCTGGCAGCATCTGCTATCACCTTGGGGACAGAGTAGAACTCTGATTCTGTACCGGCATATGAGTCACGGCATTTGGTAAGGGCGTGGCTTGAGAGAGGGTGGGAGGGAGAGAGGATGATGGTGGTGGGAGAGATGGTGAGGAGGTGCGAGGAAATGAGATGGGCCAGCGGGCCCAACCCACTGGGCAGCTCGGAGGAGGCAGTGAGGGAGAGGAGCTGGATAGCTTCCACCAACCGGCGGGGGATGGGAGCAGTTCCAAACAGCGACAGCGTTGATAGGAAGAAAAAGTCACACTCAGAGAGGGAAAAGGCCTTCACAAGCCGAGTGGCAAAGTCATACGAGGATTCATCACTGCAACAACAGACTTTGGAGTAGAAACACTCAAGGAATCCATTTCTGTCTCCTTCATCATCTTGAGCTGCAATTAGCTTCGAGAGGAGGGCTGAGGCAGCCTCCACAAGGTCGGGGGAACCCAGGGTCTTCTCAGCAATGTCAGCTAAGATCTCCTGCTCCCTGTTGTAGGGAACAAAGTCACACTGGCTCATGATGCCATGGACCAGTCTCTGTGTGCAGTGCAGCTCAGAGAGTGGCTCCAGCTCCATCACATTGATGCCTCTCATCAGCTTGTTGTCAATGCTCTTCTTCAGGATGTCCAGAGCGGAGTAATTGCTCAGGAGGATGATGATATGAGTGCTACTCCTTCCCATCAGCTTGTAAAGGCACGAGTTCTCTGGAGGAAGGCTCAGAAGGTTGTCAAAAATAAGAAGTGTGGGGCCATCACTGTCTCCAATTTGTAGTTCCTGCAATGAAACATTTATTATAACTCATGCTCAAATCTTTCAGTTCAAGTAGCAACTTACTGCTGCAATGCTCTCTTCAGCTGCTGTCATGAAGTGCTTATTGAGTGCACTGATATAGAAGACACCTCCAGTGAAATGACTGTGATAGCTGCTCACAAACTCAGTCACCACCTCTGAAGATTTCAGAGCTGGAATACCAGCAATCACCTGCAAAAAAAACCCATGATGCTAATAATAGATGTGTAATTTATGAGGGGCAGGATTTGTAACAAACCTGGACATCAGTTGGCAAGTAAGGATCTTTGATAAAGTGCTTCTCCAAGGTCTTGACATTGTCCAGTCGAGGGAAGACCGTAGCTGGGCCCATCCTCTGTTGCAGGTCCTCGCTCGCACTGCTCTCTGTGACCTCAAACTGGACCTCCCGACCTGTGAGCTGGTACCCGCTCCAGTGGATGTAGCGGGAATATTTGTGGAAGCTCCTGATGCTCAGCATGGCTTTCTGAAGGGCCCGGGAACCTTTGAACCCGTCCATCATGTACTGGTAGAAGAACTGCATGAAGACTGCGGCGCTCTCGTCGGGCACTCTCCAGAGTGTGGTGAGGACGGCACGAGCACCTGCCAGGATGAAGGCTCTGGCCATCCCCTGGATGCCGTCTGCCTTCACCGCCCCACGTCCAGAGTCGCAGCTGGAGAGGACCACCAGAGCAGGGCTGATGTTGAGCTTCTCGATATCTTCTGGATAAAGAAGGACCAGCTTCTCATCCGAGACACTTCGACTCCTGCTCGAGCCCAAACCAGCGAAGGCAAGGAAACCAGCAGATGCACTGCCATGGGTGGCCAGGTGGATGACCTTTGCCCCCGAGATCATGCTGAGGACGAGCATCTTCGTGGCCTGCTCGTGCAGAGTGGGGGTGCCCTTGAGGATGTGGGCGACGGACTCTGCCTCCTGGGTGGCAAAAGGCAGCTTGCCCAGGTTCCAGGTCTCCCCCTGGTACTTGAAGGCAGGGATGGTGGGGTTGCCAACAATGCAGAAATTCTGGCTCTCCTCGGGCACTCTGACTATCACGTCTGGCTGCTGACTCAGGATGCCAAGCATCAGCAGTGAGGGAATGATTCTGAAGCAGAACCTGTCTCCCATGAACTTCCCTGAGGCGCTGTTGAGGAGAGCTACCAGTGGGATGAGGTTGGTATAGCTGTCGGGTACGATAACGACATCTCTGATGGTACTTCCGTGCTGGTCGAGACGGTTCAGAATGGTCAGTAGAGGCTCACCAAAGACTCGAAAGAGCTTAGTCAGAGGTGGCGATTCCTTGTAGGAGCAGTGGGAGTACATCTCAACGTTGTCGTCAATGAGCTTTTCAGCAAGTGTGTAGCGAAGGAAGTAGTCGAGCGACTTTCCATCAAACTGGTCATCCTCGAGACTGACTTGGAACATGTTGGTGATGATTCTTCCTTCCTTGGGGGTAAAGACCCAGGTGAGGAGACGGGCTCCGGTGTACGACACAAAGACCACTGTCGTGTGCACATGCTCGATGATCTTCTCAATCTGGTGCATCTTGAGCGGGGAGGAGAGCTCTAATTTCAGCTGCCCCATCTTCCTCTGCAGCAGGAGCTCCCCGAGGGTGCGGGCTCTGCTCTGCTCAGCAAACTCTAGGGCCCTGTCCCACTCCCCCAGGTTGAACAGACAGTCCTGCAGCCGGTGGAAAGTCCTGGAGTTGGTCTCGAAGAGGGACACGGAGAAACTAAGGCCGTGCGAGGAGCCCTTGATGGTCTGGAAGGTTTCCTCATGGAAGGTAACAACCTCAATGAGGTCGTCCCGACCGTACGAGTAATCTGACTGCATGGACGGAATCATTGGGGGCTCTTGGAGTTCATGCTCGACGGTGGAGCCGTTGAAGGTGATGTGGAAATAATCAGAGTTCTCTGGTGTGGGTGTGGTGATTTCCATCAGCTTCTTCTTGCTGGCTTCGGCTTTCTCGTAGAAGGCACACCCCCTGTTGTGGTGGGCGGTGGATTTGGTGGAACGGTCGGTGCTGATGGCCAGCGCCTCGGAGTAGTGGACGATAGCAGGTTCGTATCTCTTCTGGATCATGAGCAAATTGCCGTAGTTTCCGTACACCCTGGCCTGCCCGCCAATGTCCATGCCGTAGATGGCCTGACTGAGAGCAAGGTCATAGTACTCTTCGGCCTTCTTGAGCTCGTTGAGGGACTGGTAGGCAGTGCCGAGATTGTTGTAGGCTCTTCCTATAGCCTGAGGCGTTGGCTCGTGCTCCACCGTCAGATCCAGGGACTTCTCTAGGTACTTGAGTGCCTTGTCTTTCTGGAAGAGCCCGAGGTAAGCATTTCCCATGTTGCCATGTGCCCACCCTAGTGAAACGTAATCTCGGAGTTCCTCGGCGTACTCAATGGTTTTCTCGTACTGGAGTAAAGCGCTGGCATTCTCCCCTAAGCTCTGGTAGAGGTTGCCGAGGGAGGTGTGAACTGCCAATTTGTCTTTCTTTGTCTCGGCCACACTGAGGGCATCTTTGTACGCCCTGACTGCCTCCATCACCTGTTGAGAGTGCCTCAGAGCCGACCCTTGCTTGGAGAAGATAGCAGCGAGTGACGGCTGGACAATACGATATCTCTTTGCAACAGTATTCGTGGTATAGGACATTGATGCCTTGAGGTAATGCTTTGCAGCTTTCTTATACTGACTGTGAGACACGTCGATTTCACCGAGGTAGTAATGAGCGAGGTATAGATTTCCATTTTCCAGCAAATTCAATGAGGCTAGTTTGACCAAGTCATTCAAGCTCTCAGTAGCCTCTTGAAACATTTTCAGTTTGTAGTAGGCCAGACCTCTACCAAACAGGACGGCAATTGAGCTGTTTTCTTCTGCCAGGACATTTAGCATTCTCGAGTAGTCTTGAGCATGGAGACAATCAGCTGCTAGCTTCACTGCTCGAAAGTCGACCTCATTCTCGTATGACCTGACTGTCTGGTTGGTGCTGCCAGCTCTTCTGTTGTTAGGGGGCGTGGTGGGATGTGTGACACCAGGTGACGTGTTGGATTTCCTAGCACTCTTTGCCAAGTCAACTGACATGACTAACTCCTGATGAGGCGGATTGAGCCTGTGAGCAGCAAACACTGAGCTGTTGCTAGGCCCATGGTTGTCATCTGCGCCCAGCTGGTCTGGAGTGGCTGTGCTGCTGACTTCTCTGAATTGTGGGCTGTTTGATGAGTGGCGTTTAGGCAGTTGTGATGAGTCAGCATGGTGGTGTGGTGGTGAAATGGACCTGTTGGACAACCTCTCTGTAGTAGCGACACTGAGGATTGACGGACTGGGACTGAAGCTGTTTCTGGGAGATGTCTTCAGCAGTAACATTTCTGATGCGCTTCCTTGACTCTCTTGGGTCACTTGTGCTATCATTGCTATAGTAACAGAAAGGACAATAAATAAAAATAATGAATTTGGTAGCTATGTAGCTAACTTACTACTCATCTTGTTCTCAGTTTTGACAGTGAGTATTTTCTGAACACCTCAATCTCTTCTCATAGATAGAACTCTGCGTTTTCTATCTATTCCCTAAGCAAGGGCAAGGCACACAGTAGATGACATCAGGACAGGGACCACGATCTTATGCATGATGAGCTAGCATCCTAATAACGATTCACGCACTTTCCCAGGGTATTCCCCCTGGGATCTCCCCAGGGCTAGGTAGAGGCGTGGTTTTATGTGAGGAAAAATGGGGGCTTATCAAGTGGCCATGGGAAAAGTCAAGGGGTTTCTGCTCCTTTTCCCTGTCTCCTTCGTGATGTACGTTGGCGGCATCTTCTTCCTCCCTCCATTCCTTCTACTCCTGCTGCTGCCCTGGGGCGTCCAGCTATCCGACAGAGCCACTAGCTTCGTTGCTAGCCTTTTCTTCAAACTCCCCCCTGTGAGTTGATTCATCATGAAATAGCTGGCAACTTTCAATTTCCCTTTTTACCATATTTGCAGGCAATACTTGGTGAGTAAGCTGCACCCCCCTTTTTTGATATCAGCACGAGTATAAACAAATTTCTTCAGAGGTGTTTTTTGGTGTGAAAGTCCGGATCTGCGGAGATGGGAAGAAGCTGGAAGGCCCGTGTTTGCTGATCATGAACCACCGGACGCGTTTTGATTGGATGTTTATCTGGTTCTATCTCGTGCGCATGGGAGACTTGAAGAAGTTGAAAATTGTCCTGAAAGACTCCCTCAAGGCCGTCCCTATCATGGGTGAGTCCGTTTCAAGTCTACAATGCTATAACATCCGTGCACATGCACACACCCTTTTCACAGGTTGGGCGATGCAGTGTATGTGGTACCTCTTCATCTCCCGCAAGTGGACTGTCGACGAGAAGCTGATGAAAGACGGCATAGCGTACTACAGTGATACAGAGCTGCCAGTCCAGCTCCTCGTTTTCCCAGAAGGCACTGACCTCTCGCCTTCCAACAAGGAGAAAGGTCACCGCTATGCCAGCGAGCATGGACTCCAGAAGTACAACTATGTCTTGCACCCAAGGACAAAGGGGTTCTGCTTGTGTGCACAGGAGTTCAGCAAGTTTAAAGGTCCCCCACCCACCCTGGTGAACATATCTGTCGGCTACCTTGGCGAGATGCCACAGAATGAGCGCGACTTGGCAGCCGGGAGATGGCCTAACGAAATCCACTTTTGTGCCGAGCAAGAGCCCCTTGCATCATTACCCACTGACGAGGAGGGGCTTGCCAAGTGGTTGCAGGCGCGTTGGCAGGTAAAGGAGAAACAGCTTGAGAACTTTTACAAGAACAAAAAGTTCTCTTCTCCATACGTGGGTGACGCTTTAGTGAAGGCGTCTCACAGTGAGTTGAAGAAAGTCATGTTAACATGGACACTGTTCTGTTTGTATATCATCTACAACTTCTTGACCAACTCATTCTACTGGTACTACTTTCCCATCTGGACCACCATCTTCTTACTCATGAACCACGGGACCAAGGGAATTGACAGCATCCTTCAAAGACGCTACAAGCTCTTTGCAAGATGGTGGAATTAGAAACACCAATGTTAAGGCCAAGAACAGAGTTGAATTTTAGGGCAATAAACTCTGTTATAGATGACACAAGTATACAATGACTTTTAGCTAGGGTTATGAATCTAAAGTGTGTGAATATAACACAATAGCAGCATTAAAATGTTTTGTGCTGTGTGTTTGTAGCTCGAATCACAATGTCTTTCCCACCTTACGCTTGCTTTAGATGGCATCAATGTCAAAATCATCAACCTGGGTAGCAAAACTTGCATGAACTTCAACTGCAAACATGAAACATTGCTGTTGCTTACCACTGTACCACCATTGCCCACAGGAATAGTCTCGGTGACCAGTCCAGCACCAGATGCTTTCTCAGTGTAGACAATATCTACTTCTTCCTCATCGTCCTCCTCACTCTCCTCCTCAGCAGTACGCAGCCAATTCACTACTGGAGCAACCTTCTCATGGATCTGCTTAGCCACAGCCTCATTGACATGCTTCTTGGAAGCCTAGGGGGTACAAATAAGAGCTTGTTAATTGTTTATCCCTGTTGTTTTGTTGTTCACTAATGAACAAAAATTAACACCTCGTGTTTTGGCTAATGCTGTGAACATAACAAACTACAGTGATAGAGAAATAAACATACCTTGTCAGCCCACTCCAGGATGGCCTCTTCCTCCAAGATGTCACTGTCGTAGAACATTTTGAGAACGTGGGCTGCTTTAGGGAGCAGCTGCTCACAGTATGTCTCCACCAGCTTCTCAAAACCGATCAGCAGGTACTTCTGAGCCTTTCGATTGTCCACAACAAACTGAAGAACAGAGACAAGCAGTCAGTCACATCAGACTTACAGAATGTGATCCCCAAGGACTCACATGAATCATGATGGGCCTGTACTCTTTAATCTCAGTCAGGAGTTCCTTAGTGTAGAGCAGCTCAGCGAGGATTCCAGCAGCCTTGTCCATCACCTCTAAACGCTCTGCCTCCACCTTGATCTTGGCCACGTTAGCAGTGATGCCAGCAACCCCCTCGGACTTCTTCATGCCCTGAAAGAACCAGACACGGAGAACCTGAAATACTCACCTACCTCAGTGAGATCATGACTCACATCCACATATTTGAAGAATTTGTCCAGCCTCTGGCTAGAGGTCAGCTCCACATCATTGGTGAGGGCGAGGGTGGACACATGCTCGGAGAGATCCTCACACCTGGCCTTTACAGCTGCTTCGCTCACATCCACGCTCCAATCATCATCTCCGTTCTCCTCAGGGATGGGTGGGGCTTCCACAATGTCCTCATTCTCCTGGTCATTGTTGTTACTGGGTGAGGTCTGGCGAGCAGATTTGACGTCACTCTCATCTTTGCTGCCTCTCTTCCCAGTCTTCTTCTTACCCTTCTTGTCCCTTCAGGAAAACAACAACAAGGCAAGTATCATCTTGAGTTTTGTAAGAAACCACAAGATTAGCATCAACTACCCTAATCCTAATCTTCCTGGTAAAGAAGCCAATAGTGATGTATTAGTGATGTATCAACAGGACATGCATAGTGGAACCTCTGGGTAAAGGACTCTCTGAAGTAAGAACAACCTTCCTACAAAGGACAACTAAACTGCACCAACTGGTAAGTCTGTGTGAAAATCAACAAAGGACAATAGACATGGGCCCAATGCATCCTTTATTCAGACAGTTCTACTATACACAGTCAAGTATGCCAGCTGCAAGTTCCGACTCTCACTCACTTCTTCCCAGAGGTGTCCTCTCCATTGGGTGGGTTCTTCATGATGAAGGTGGTGAGTTTGTGCCTGGGGTCCACCATGCTGTGGTACCCACAGGCCCGGCAGCCCTGCATGATGCGACCCTTGTTCACTTGAACATGCTAAACATAAACGCAAAGTTATAATCACACAGTTCCAAAAGGTGCCCACCACTGCTGAGCAAGCTGTGTTCACATAGTCTTTGCCACTAACCAGTTCTGTTTCTGGGTTCTCGCACTCTCCACACATCACAAACTTCTTGATGAAGCCATCCAGCATATCCTGGAGTTTACTGGACTCGTGAGCCCCGTTGACAATGTAGCGGGCAATCTTTTGATCCATCTGCGTCTGGGCGCCAAGTTCACACCCAAAGTACTTGCAGGGGTCTGGGGGGAAGTTCATCCATTAAGTGATTTTATGGTTAGCTTACTCTTTGGGACCTACTCAGTACTCACATGAAGGAGGCCTTCCCAAAGCTTTTCCAACCTCCACCATGTTGACTATCACAGTTTTGATGCCATTGCCTTTCCCTTCAACCTACAGCAAACATATCACCTGCATCTCATAACCTGGTCACTTCCCCTCAATACTACCACTACTTTGCAGTGGCTTTACTTCCTAACCACTACAGCACTACTAAATAAAGGCAATGAAGGGAACCAGAGTGTTTTTCCCAACCTTTGCAATGAGGAGAGGCATCTTGTAGCGGTAGAACTGGTCGGGGTTTTCTCTGTTCACGTTGACAGTAGCCATCGCAATTCTTCTTGGAAGTTGTGAAGAAAGAAAATCTCAAAGGAATCACTCTTGAATCAGGTCCTTGAAGCAAAGTCCACACAAAGTGCATAAGGTAAATCACAAATGTCTCCGGATGAGAGATTCAGTTTGGAATTGGGGCAAGACGGATTCCTCAATCAGTGGTGACTTTTTCCCTATCATGAAGACTGCTTTCTTTCTGTGTTTCTAGCTTCACAGCACACAGAAGACCATTGAGGGCAGTCCCAGTTACACGACTGGTATTTTCAGGAGCAATGGCTGTTTTTCCCACGGTGGGACTCGATAAGGGCGATGATATACCTGAAAAAAAGAACAAAGCTAACAGTTTTTCAAACTGGTGAAATACAAATTTACTCTCAGTGCTGATGAAAGACATAAAAACATATGGCTCTCTGGATAGGTCAGTTGTCAACTAGAAAAGAGAGAAACTGAATAAGAACACACTGACAGGGAAGAGGTAGAACAAACCTGCGTGGAAATTCAAGTAAAAGTCTCCAAACAAAAGATAGCTGACCTTTTTCTCTCCTTTCTCTAATCTTCGTCGTGCACGCGCTTTTTATGGAATTTTCTTTTGCAACGTCATTGCAATAAATGCCACCAATCAAATTCAGTATAAATTGACGTCATATACATAAGGAGTACATTCGCTTAAATAGAACATTACATTGTAAAGATGAAAAGCTTGAATTTAGTTGTCTTTCTAATCTTTTTTGACTGCACCCAGGCCACTGGGCTTGGTCCCAGTTGCAGCTCGCTTCTCTCTGGCAGCCTGCTGCTTTAGACGCCTCTCTTCTCTCTTTTTCTGCAGCATCTCTTGCCTGGACATGCCGCCACCACTGTCTACCTCGGCACTCTTGGAGGGTGGACCATCAAAGCTGCCCCAGTCGGAATCATCAAAACCCCACCCTGAAGTTTCCGCAGAGCTTGACTTTGTAGCAGATGTTGCGCTGAATGTATCTAAAGAAAAAAATTTTTTTTTGAAAGGTTGCTAATTGCAAACAAACGACTGACCTTTGCCCTCCACCTTTTGCTTCACTCCTAGTTTCATGCCCCCAGCACTTTTGTTCTTCTCTTCCTAATAGAGAAATTTAGCAGCATGTAGTAGTGATATCAATAACCGAACCTTAATAGTAGGCTTCGCATCAAAGTCACTATTCCAGTTGCCCCACCCTCCTTCTCCCTCATCCTTATTGGAAGCCACGCCCCCACCTTCTGACGCCTTGCTACCTGTGTCCCCGCCTCCAAACAATGAAGCAGAGGTGAAGTGTGGAGGGGTGTGGTCCTTCTGAGCGCCTCTTGACGGCCGAGCCTTCGAAAACCCAAAATCCTCAAAGGGGTCTTTAGACTGAGTTCTCTTTGAGGAGCTAGTCTCTATGTTGTCAAAGAAGTCTGCTCCACTGCTGAGCTCCTGGGTAGCTTTGCCCTGCATTGGAGCTGGGGCAGGAGCAGGGGGGGAATCGAAGGTATCCCAACCATCGCCCTCCCAACCCTCCATGTCACTGTCCCCCTTCGCCTCTACTTCATCATCACCCCACTTGTTTCCAGTTTTCCCTCCCTTGGAGACCACGCTGAAGTCCTAAGAGAAAACACAGCTGCTGCTTGCTGCTTTATCCAGACAGGGTTTGGTCTAGGAAGCCAGCCACACTCGGCCTCCATCACTAGTCCATAATGCTATTTTAGCTAGCTGCTTCACTTGCCTCCCACTCCGCATCCTCCCATGTCTCACCTCCACCATCACCTGTGGCCGGAGCAGGAGAAGGCGGCTTCCTCTCCTGACTTACACTAGTCTTCTGAGCAGCTCCCACTTTGTCATCTAATTGGAAGAGAGTAATATAAAAGCACCCATAATCTCTTCCAATCACCTTTGGCGGCCACTTCAGCAGTGGTGTTTTGGGCTGCCTGGGTTTCACTGTTGGTAGGAGTGGCCTGACTTTGGGGGGTCTTGTAGAATTTAGCAGTGAGGGAACTCATGGCCCATCCAGTCCAACTATTAGCAGAAGCTGTGGAGTGGGGGGGGGGGGGG
>JAAGOD010001611.1_pt1 | contig 10722 bp, 13 predicted proteins | sample 8389681 | NCBI WGS metagenome assembly JAAGOD01 (sample SAMN13964374, study PRJNA552185) | sponge metagenome | biome: deep-sea hydrothermal vent fields; feature: spots directly above weak diffusing fluid; material: seawater and sediment | host: Tedaniidae sp. KZ-2020 ... | reverse complement strand
TCCCCCTCCCTCCCCTCCCTGCCTCAGCTCTCCAACTGTCTCCCTGGGAAGGTGAAGCTGGAGACCATCACATCGGCTGTCCTTGGTCATGTGACATCACCTGACCAGCCTCTGGCCACCATGATGCTGGGTCTCAAGATCATCCTCTCCCTCTGCCAGTATGACGTGGGACTCCTCAACATCTACAGGTATGCAATCGCACCTAGCAATCTACGTCAGTGAAACCTCCGGATAGAGGACACTCCAAAAGAGGACAAGACTCCAAACTAAAAGATCTCAAGGGGGTGGGGTTAAGGTGGAGATTGACCTTTTGCACCCTGCAGGCATATCCCGACCCACATCAATGGATTTGCATACGTCCTTCAGCGACTAACAGAGGCTGTCAGGTAAAGATTCACATCTCTACGAACCCCCCCAAAAAACGAACCCCCCCAAAAAATAAGTGTTGAAGGGACAATTTCTGTCTTTGCAGCTCGAGCTCTCCCCCACCCGACACCATATCGTGCGTGTCGCTGTTTTTACAGCTGCTGGGGCACCTCCTCTCCAGTGTGGTGACGGGAAAAGCAGAGCTCTTTGACGAGGGAGAGCTCCAGCCCAGCCCCCGCTCGTCCCAGGGGGAGACCTCGAGCGAGGGGTCGGAGAAGAAGCGGGACAGCCACTATGAGATCCAGAGCGTGGGATTTCCCCGTCCCCTCCTCAAGATGATCATCTGCGGCAAGAATGGGGAGAACCTGCTGGCCAATCTCAGGGACGCTCTGGAGGTGGGCACTAATTGAAATCTGGTGGCAACTTTTTTTTTTGAGTTTTTCGGTCCATTTTTATATTGCAGCTGAATTGCAAGGAGGACACCAGCCTTTTCACAGAGTTCACCAAGATCATCGCCACGCTGGAGCAGGAATTTGAGGGGGTGGAGCCTGAGTTCCCGCCCCTCTCCCAGCTGGAGTACAGGAGCTGGCCCTCCATGCAGAGCGTCGAGTCCCAGTTTGAGCTACGCAATGTCATCTCTCTCTCCATCAACCCGCCAACGTACGTTAGTGTGCCGTTCCATTTGGAGGTGTGCTTTAAATGGGGTTTTGATTTCGCAGGCCCGACTATTGGATGTCTAGTCCTCCTCATGACGAGAGTGAACTGGACCAAGATACAGTGAGTCTTCACACCCTGTGCCCCTATCCATCAGGACCACACCCACTTGTCACACCCCCTTCACTCACTCACTCACTCACATCATCTGAATGCCTTCGTTGCAGGTTGTTTGGGATTTGAACAAACTCACGAGTCAGACATGCTCGGGTCTGAACTTGGAGGAGGAGCTGAAGAAGCACTTGCTTCCCTCCCCTCCGCGCACCCCTCCCCGTGCCGACCGCAAGAGGAAGATAGCCCTCACCGGACCTGAGGCACAGAAGAAGCTCAAGGAAGGTGCGTGCATGCATGTGTTGTCATGTGGCATGAACTTTCGTACATGAGTCATGTGACTTTACATGTGTGAACGTTAACATGATTGTGTTACATGCACGAGTCATGTGACTTTACATGTTGAACATGATTGTGTTACATGCATGAGTCATGTGACTATTACAATGTGTTTGAGTATGTAACTGTTGCATGCATGAGTCATGTGACTGTCATGTGCATGTGCCTGCAGCTATCCAGCAGCGAATGCTCCACGGTCCGAAGAGGGACCTGTTTCGTTTCAGGAAGCAGAACACCAGTCGGCCGCCTTCAATGCATGTGGATGATTTCATGGCCGCCAAGGTGAGCTAGCTATTTCTTGCTTCATAAACTTTTTTATTAAACGTTTCATTCTTTTCAGTCTGGTTCCAAGGGTGGGCGTGGCATGTCACATGACCATGGATTGAGCAGCCGGGTGGCAGGAGGAGGGCGTGGTGGTCACTTCCCATACATGCCTCAGGCAGGGATGTTCATGCCGTCCATGCAGGGTGGAGGGAGGTGGATGGGCGGGGGAGGAATGCCCCCCGCCGGATTAAGCTACCCTCGGAGAGACATGGTGGGAGGGGCCATGAGGACGCCACCATCATGGGACACCAGGGGAATCCCCCCAGCCTTCCTCTCCACCTCCCAGCTAAAATCATCTGCTCTGAGGTGTGTGGTGTGCATTATTTGGAGTCACAGGTGTGCATTATTTGATGCCTTTTTTTATTTTAGCCGGAATGTTTCCATGTATTCTGCTCTGCAACAAGGTATTGTGCAGACGAAAGATTTTGGCGTACTTTCATCCACCTTTTCACTTCCTTTTCTTTGTAGCATACAACAGGGCTAGTGGAAGTGGGCGTGGCCCCATCATGTGGCCCACCACAGGGGGGAGATCCTCTCTGTCTGGGAGACAGGGGGACAGCAGCCACAAGAGCAGCAGCAGCAGGCACAGCAGCATTTACAAACGTCTGTTATAGCCGGTGAACTTTTACTACTAAGTCTGCTGTGCCGTAAAGGTGTTGCTGTGAATGATAAAAGTCTTTTTGTCTTACACATCATGTACAATAAAGCCAAATTGTTTGAGTCAAGATTGTGCTATTCGTCCATCCCGTGATGTTCCATCATTTCAGCCGATGAAATTGATAACAACCAAATGAAGGACCAAACTTGCAATAATGAAGTCACCAAATGCTCTCTCTGGGCTGATGTTGGCAAACTGGCTCTTGTTCTGTGGGTTCGACTGGATACGAAGACATGCTACAAAAGATACCAAGCAATTTTCATCTGGTGGGCTCTAATTAGAATTCGTTGTGCTCTAATTAGAATAAATCGTGTGTGCTTACTTGTCAGTACGAAAGAGCCAACACAGGAGATGAATCCCGAGAGGAAGGAGTTGAAAGGGAAGGTTCCCACCAGGAGACAGTAGAGGAACTGGATAATTCCCGTGGCCATGATGTAGGCCAGGTAAGCATCCACCAGCTTCAGCCTCTGGGGCGTATTGGCGTGGTACTCTTGCCATAGCTTGTTCAACACGGAAAGCAGGTTATCAGAACTCATTTTTCAGGCTCTGGCTTTAAAAGAATCAGACCTGTGCTCTCCCCCCTCAATGATGCCTAGCCAATAGTAATATTGAACGAAAGTTCGCTTTATTGGGAGATTGAAGTTTGCGGGTTTTGGTTGCCTAGGCAACAGCTAAGCTAAGGTGAAACATTTTGTGTGGTTTCAAGCAATTTTGAAAGTCAACCGGGCATATCTCTACCTGTTGGAGAGAATGGATGGAATGGATATAGACGGGTTTATATTCTCACAGAGAAACAGACTTGCAGAGGAAAAGTCAAGGCTAGCAGCAAAAGACAGGTGTAGTGTTCTAAATAATGCTCACCATGGTGTTTTACTTTGTTCTTCCATCCTCCTCAGGAAACCTAAGAGCATCATTCCCAGTGACAGTTCTGCACTGTTAAAAAGCAACAGGCTGCGTAGGGAGAGACAGCAGGAATACAGCCACTATTTGGAGGAGGTAGGAAATAGCCAGGCTGGAAGACACAATCCCGCTTCCAACAAGTCTGTTGCTGAGCTACGCCGCAACCTCTCAAGAGAGAGAGAGAATGAGCTAAGACGCAATGAAGCCAAGCTGAGCGGAGCAGGGGGAGGCTCTAAAAGAAGTAGTAGTGACTTTACATCCCTCAGGGAGAAGGAGTTATCCGAAGAGAGGCGATACAGAGAGAAAAGGCTGGCTGAAGAGAGAAGGTACTCACAAGGCCATTTTGCAGACCACGAACAAAGGCACAGAGATGCTAGGGACAGTGGTGATCGATCAAACAACTCAAAAGTGAAATTCGAAAAAGACAGAAAGGGTGCAAAGTATTCAAGTTGGGATGAAGAAGAGGAAGACTTGATGAAGTGGACTCGTAATCAAGCTTACTCAACTAGCAGCCGAGCACCTGCCACCAGTCACAGGAAAGCTCATACACCCCCCGCCATGGACTCCCCGCGCATCAATACGGAGAATTCCAAGGCTTCCCTTCGGTCTATATCTGCTCCCAACGTGGCAGCAGCTGTGGCTGGGATAGCAGCCCTGGGGGCCACTGAAGACTCCAACGTCAAGAGAATGCGGCAGCTGAAGTATGCAGAGGAGTTGCGGAATCAGATGAAGGAGAAGAAGGGTGGAGAATCACATGGAAATTCTCGGAGAAGGCAGGAGGAGAAACTTGAAAGAAACTCTGACTATAACCCCGATACAGACAGACCACGTAGAGCCAAGTACGACTTTGATAGATTCGATGATGGATCAGGTAAATACATAATACAGTATTCTTCCTTCTATCAAGTTCTGAAACAGGACTGCATAATAATTATTCCAAATTTTGCTCTCACCAACGTATTTTTCCTTGCAGGGGACGAACAAGGTCGGGGGCACAAGGGAAAGAGAGATGGAGGGGATCTGAGGAGGCACCAAAATTCATCCCCCTATCACTCCAGGAGGGGTGTGGTCTCCCCTGCTCAGCCCCCCAGGCACCACCAATACAGTGACGAAGAGGAGGAAGGTAGAGCCTATCGCAAACCAAAGCGGACTAGTGATAGGCATGGGGGGAGGTATGATTACAACCAGGATCCATATGGCCCCCCACCTCCTCCCCCCAGATTCCAGGGGGGCGGGTACAATAGCTGGGGGGGCCCTTACTACCCCCCATACCATCACCCCCCACCTCACCCTCCCCCCCATGGAGCAGGCTACGATACTCCTTATGCCGACCTCTACTTCCCGCCTTATGCCGGGAACCCTTATGCTCCTCCCCCTCAAGGGTCACGCCCACCCAGCCAAGGGTACTGGGCGAACAGGGGTAGAAGCAGGGATGAACGAGGTGAGGGAGATTTGCGTGCTACTGAAGAGAAACAGCACAATCGCTCTCCGAGGAGACAGCAGAGCGAGAAAGAGCCTGAAGTGGCGGTTGCGCCGTTTCTTGGCATTGGAGCAAACACTGCCAAACCAGACAAAGACACCTATCGCAAGGAACTGAAGAAACAGATGCAGGAAAAGAAAGAGCGAGATATGAAAGAGAAAGTAGCCAAGGAGAAATACGAACAGCAAACGGAGGAAATCTATGACCCCTTCGGTAAAGGTGGGTGCGGGGCGCCTGTGAGAGACCAGTTCGGCAACTTGGTGGCAGATCTCAAGCAGATGAGAAAAATCAACGAAAACCGACTGAGTGGCAACTCTCCGATCAACCTGAGGCTGAGCAAGGACTCAGCCAGGGAGAACGCAGCAACGACTCCACTTGATTTTGCCGACAATGTCTCTCCTCGGAACACAATACTGACATACGATAAGCAGGACAGTGAAGAGGTCAAGAAGGCCTCGCAGGAGAGTTACCGGGACTATCTTCGCCGGCAGGTGAAGGAGAAGGAAGAGTTGAAGCAGAGGGAGAAGGAGAAGCAGAGGATCGAGGAGGAGAGAGAGTTGGAGCAGCTGGAGAGAGACAGAAAACGACTGCAGGAGGAATACCAGCAGGAGCTCAAGCGCCAGAGGAGAAGGGAAGAAGAAGCTCGCAGTAAGAACGAAGCCATCAAGCATGAGGCAGAGCTGAAGCGTCAGATGGCCATAATGCAGGCACAGAGGGAGGAGGAGGAGAGAAGAGGGGCCCTAACCGAGAAACGATTCTCCGAGAACTCAAATAACTTCAATCTGAACGACGTCCAGAGACCCAACTCCCCTCCCGTCCCGGCCCTCCGCAAGATGAAGCAGCTCTCAAACCCCCCACCTCCTCACGGGGGAACACAAGACAGCTCTGAGCAGGGAAACTTCAGGAGCTCCTCCCCTCCCGTGCCCGCCTTGAGAAAGAAGCAAGCCAGAGGCCAGCAAGACCCAGCAAAGCCTGTCGAATCCCGGCCCGAGCAGGAGAGGCAGCCAGCGCCAGAAGGTGCAACACAAAGACGAGATTCAGGCGCTGTACGAACACGAGAGATGAGTGCCACACAGGATCGACAAGAGGCCAGTACCACTGAAAGGTCAAGCGCAGGTCTCGGTGTGTCCTCCCCTACGAGAGGGTCCATCTCCTCCGAGGCCGAGCAGAGAATGCTGCTGACACAGCTGGGAGCCATTCGCATGCATCTCCAGGCTGAACTAGCCAAGCAGACAAGCCAACAGCACCACCAATCATCCGACATCTTTGAGAAAGCCAAGCAACAGAAACCTAAAATTGCCGGTCCCAGGCTGTCGAGACCCAGAGAGAGTGCTACTTTGAACGCCCTCGGGGAATTTAATAAACTAAAGTACGGCACTTCCAGCCAGCGTGGCGGACGGTTCTACGAGGATTTCCCTGATGCCCCTGATAACGAGAGCTCCTTGGAGGTGCAGCAGAGAGCACTCCTGAACCACCAACAGGAGATGCTCAAGAAGGTCGAGAGGGAGAGGGGGCGTGTCTGGGGAAATCCCCCAGCTCTAAACAGCCCAATGCTCTCAGCACAGACTGCTCACCTTGATGCGAACTCCAGGATTGCCTTGGGCGATGACGAGTCCCGGTTAAGTATCGGAGGGTGTAGTCTGGACGTTGCTGAGTCAGCACATAGTGTGCGGCCTCAGCCAATGGGACGTTGGAAGGACGGGGGTCGGGGGGTGTCCCCGACAGGGTCAAGGTTCTCTGTCAGCACCCAGGATGTGGACGGTATGGCAGCTAGAAACGAGGAGAGGTTGCAACGGCTGGAGGCTATTCTTAATGCAGGGGGAAGGTCAAGGGAGCCCAGCACTCTGAGTGAGAATTATTTAGGCCCCACACTGACTAGAAGAGACTCTAGGCAGTCTGAAAGAAGTTTGGAGTGTGAAGTACAACATTTGCCCACTACATGAATGATCTAGCTCTCTAGTCTCTGTTGTTGCAAGCATGCAGCATGTCAATTTTTTTTGCACAGGAGGACGAGGCTCTGCGCATGCGTAGTTGTGACGTCATTGCTAAGTGGGCAATAATTTGAGATCACACCACACTTTCTGTGTTCGCTGTGTGACTTTTAGCCAACACCTCTGAGCTCAGGACTATCTGGCTGGTGTTAGGACGTTGAGACCTAGCGCCATGACCAGACTAGGACTGAATTGGGCTGTCGCTGCAGTTTTATTGGCCTGTATCACTGGGGAAGTTTCTAGCCAGGAGAGACCCGGTGATGTCAGCCAGGCTATCGAGGCTCTCTTGGGCTGTGACAACTGTACCGAGAATAATGTCACGCAGACACTTGAAGAGGAAACGCCAGATAAATCTCTGCCGACTCCTTTGTCCTCCAGTGAGAAAGTTTCTACAAAACCTTTGACTTCTGAACCTACCTCGGAACCAGCCACTATTATTTCCCTTCCTCCTCCCCCTACTGCCTCAATGTCTCCTACCGACCCTCCAACTACTACCGAAGCTCCCCCTCCTCCTCCAACGCAGCCTCCTACCCTTCCCCCTACCAAGGCAACCACCCTCCCAGCAAAGACACCCCCCACCACTGTGAAAAAACCCCCAACCACCACCGCCGAGACCCCCCAACCTCCCACCCAGCCCCCAACCCCCCTCTCCATTTCCACCGCAGTCAATATCTTGTAAGTCTGTGAAGGTTGGAGTGTGGTTATAAGTAACCAATGGATAATGCTTCATGCAGGAATGTTTCGACCAAGGAGTTGCTGGATCCTACGGTGCCTCCTGAGGAACTGGAGCCCGCCATCAGCATCTCCATCTTCCTCATCTTCGTCCTGCTCAGTGAGTTAATGGCATCACTCCTTCCCTTTGGGTTGGACAGAACGAAAGTCTTTCTGAAGAGAAGCCTGAGGGATAGAGGCTTGTTTGAGTACCCCAGCTTTGTAGGGTTTGACTCAAAGGCACATTAGGGTAGTTAGCAGCTTTAGTACCAGAGAGGGGGTGATTTGACAGAATTCTTCAGTTACCATGCATGCTACTCCTCAGAAATTCCTCAGTCTGAATATTCCGACTATCACACTGTTAGCACTTCCATACTAATAGTGTAGCAATGGTGGCTAGGATCAAGTGGCCTATCATGCACTGTAGCATAAGGGGGGTTTGAAAATGGCCTCTGTCTGTGTGCAGGTGTGTGCTGTGTGTTGGTGCATCTCGTCATCAAATACCGGTTGAAATTTCTGCCCGAGAGCATAGCCTTTATCTTCATAGGTGAGTTGGTAGCTATATAGACCGAAAGGTACTCTCTTTCTTTGTGATTAATCTGCTGCTTCATTTTTCAGGCTTTGTGGTTGGGATAATCTACAACACTATCATTCCTCTCATCACCCACAAGGACCTCACTTTTCATGAGAAGTTCTCTCCGCAGTCATTTTTCCTCCTCCTCCTGCCGCCCATCATATTTGAGTCTGGCTACTCTCTCCACAAGGTAGGTATAATATGTATGGACGCATGCTGGTGAAGGACGGCTGAGGTTAATGATGGCGGGGGCGGGGGGGGTTAATGGAAGGGCTGGTTCAGTGGAAGCTCTTTCTCTGGTCAGGACTCTCCAAAACAAAGAAGCCTCTATGTCTGAGCATTCCTTCGTCACTTAATAAACTCCCTGGACTCCCTGGAATAAGGAAATGTCTGCAGAAACTAACACTTACTGGATTCTAGGATAGGAAATATGCATAGTCAATCCAAGAGTGGTTTGGTGAATTGGAGAGCAAGGTTTTTCAGACTTCAAGCACATAAAAGAAGGGCTGTTTTATCTATCGAGTGTTTTAATTCCATGTCTAAACAAGTCCTGAAAGGCTTTTTGTGAAAGCCAGCGTAGACGCATCATTCTGGGACTCCGTATGCAAGGGTTGTCTACATGTAAACATGCTTGATGCCATTGGAGCTGCGTAGGCGAGTATCTAGGGAACCTTCATTGCTGCCATTAAAGCTATGGGTTAGCTAGTGTCGTCTAGGGTCATCGAGCTGTCTTGATGTGTGTAGCAAATCATGTTCGACTACACCATGCAGAACAATGTACTTATAGTGACAGTGTAGGCTCGCTCCTGGTTTATGTGTTTCTCTGCCTACCACTCAAGGGATAGCTTTCTAGTGCCTGCCCTGTCATGACCTGATGTAGCTGTGCCTACTAGCATGACATTGACAGTACATTTTACAAACATGTAGTGATCAATAGCATTGTTATCTTGCATGCTCAATACTCCTATTGATGTTTCAGTGCTCTCTCTCTCCCTCCCTCCCTCCCTCCCCCTCCCTCTCTCCCCCTCTCCCTCCTTCCCTTCCTCTCTCCCTCCCCCTTTCCCTCCCTCTCCTTCCCATTCAGGGTAACTTCTTCCAGAACCTTGGCTCCATCATCCTGTTTGCAGTGTTTGGTACGGCCATCTCCACCTTCATCGTTGGAGGAGGTCTGGTGGCCCTCTCCAAACTGGGAGTGGTCTACGAACTCAGCCTTGTCCACTGGTAAGTTAGTTGGAGCTGAGAGGGCTATCAGACAGGAAAGAGAGAGGGCCTTAGCTTAGTCTTCGTAGTCAAGGAGGGAAAGTTTGAATCCAAAAACATCGTAGTCCATTTTCTTCTGTTTCACATTATGGTCAATTTCGAGCTGTTCAATTGGCATCTGTAACGAGTTCTGTGTCTGTTCCAGCTTTTCGTTTGGTGCGCTGATATCGGCTGTGGACCCTGTGGCGACGCTGGCCATCTTCCACGCCCTGGACGTCAACCCCACCCTCAACATGCTGGTCTTTGGGGAGAGTGTGCTCAACGATGCTGTCGCCATTGTCCTGACAAGGTAAGAACCAGAACAGATTGTGCCGTTATGACAAAAATCCTTTTGAGAAATTTGTGGTCCAATTGAACGTGAAGAAAACTGCAGTGGGAATTAATTCAATATTAATTGTGGGAATTTCGATATTATGGGAATCTTCTCTCCTCCCCTCTCTCTCTCAGGACTATTCTGCAGCAGTCAGAGTCTGAGGACAGTCCCGGCCTCATTCTGCTCAAGTCCCTGGGCAGCTTCCTGCTCATGTTTGTGGGGTCGGCTCTCATCGGTATCTTGTTCGCTCTCACCAGTGCCTTGGTATGTTGCAGTACTGTGTGGAATGTGTTTGCCTGCAGATGGTGGGATGATTAGAGGGAGTCCACTGTATAGTACAAACCCTCCCCTAAAATGAGACCACCCCCTCTAATCAGGACACCTTGAGCTGTGGCAAGATTAGAGGGAGTCCACTGTATAGTACAAACCCTCCTAAAATGGGACCACCCCCTCTAATCAGGACACCTTGAGCTGTGGCAAGATTAGAGGGAGTCCACCAAATCCACCCCTGAAATGAGACCACCCCTTCTAATCATGACACTTTGACTAGCAGAGGGAGTCTGCAGTATAATAATATTGCACCCATCCTCTATCCTCTCCACTAGTTTCTGAAGTTTGTGAACCTTCGCCGTGTCTACTCCCTGGAGTTTGCCATGTGGGTGCTGTTTGCGTTTGGTCCGTACTTCTTTGCCGAGGGTCTGAAGCTGTCCGGGATCATGGCGGTCCTCTTCTGCGGCATCGTCATGTCTCACTACACCCACTTCAACCTCAGTCCGATCACGCAGGTCACCGTGCAGCAAACCATGAGGACGGTCTCCTTCATGGCAGGTACGTGGTGAGAGGGGGTGTGGTTGGTTGGTGGGTGGGTGGGTGGGGCGAGGGAAAGTCCCCTTCTCACAGGTCCGTAGTGCAGTGACCAACATATGCTCTATTGATCCCTGAAATAAGACCCCTGTAATCGGGACTCTGCGTTGGTCGGATCTGCATATGCTCTATTGATCCCTGAAATAAGACCCCTGTAATCGGGACTCTGCGTTGGTC
>JAAGOD010022294.1_pt1 | contig 10731 bp, 11 predicted proteins | sample 8389681 | NCBI WGS metagenome assembly JAAGOD01 (sample SAMN13964374, study PRJNA552185) | sponge metagenome | biome: deep-sea hydrothermal vent fields; feature: spots directly above weak diffusing fluid; material: seawater and sediment | host: Tedaniidae sp. KZ-2020 ... | reverse complement strand
TTTTAAAAATCTTAAGTAATTTGTTGTTTTGTTTTTGCTAGATTTTTGTTAATTTTTTTCACACCTGAATGCTAAACATTTAACAGTAAGTCCATTTTATTTTTGTAATTTTTTACAAATTAAATAATCTGTAGATATTTTTCCAGGGCCCCAAAGTATTATAATAAATAATGCCAATCCCCAAAGCTTGTGATCGTAAAAACCACCACTCCACAAGGCGGGATAAGAAATTACCGCAACAGCATTTAAAATAAATAATTTTAAAGCAGAAAGTCTGGATAATATTCCTAAAACCAAAACAACTGGTAAAACTATTTCGCCAGCAGTTGCAAGATAAGCTGCAATATGAGGGCTGATTAGCGGGACTTTGTATTCTTCTTCAAATAAATACAAAGTAGCGTCCCAACCAGATATTTTATTTAAGCCTGCTTTAAAAAAAATCCAACCAACATAAATCCTAATTGATAATAAAAAAATTGGCTGCAGATAATCAGATATTTTATTAAAAATGTTATTGTAATAAATTAAAAACTTTTTCATTTTGTTATCCTTTGTAAAATTATTTTTTTAACATAAAACTTTTTTGTTCTAAAAAAAATAACAACTCATTTTGTAAATTAAAACTGTCGTTTATCCTTATTGCTTTTTTTGTAGAGTAAACTATGCCCTTATTATTGTTGATTTCTGTTAAAAAAGCAAAACTTTCTTTTTTAATGGCTAGTATTTGTGGAGTAAAATTATTACGAACAATTAAAAAATAAAATTTTTTGTTTTCTTGTATTTTTAATGTGTCAATTTTTGTTAATTTAATTATTTTATCTAATGGGTATGAAGATAAAATTAAATGACAAGACACATGAAGTCCAAGCCTTGTTAAAAGCGAATCTTTTTTCTGCTCTTTTGCAAATTCAACAATATTAAGACATTCTGTGTTTTTTGAATAGTAAGATAGTGATAATAAAAATTCTAATTTAGCCAAATCTGGCAAATAAAGAAGGTTTTTTGTATGTTTATAATGTTTTAAAAAATTACTAAACTCATGCCCATAATTTTGTATGCTTTCTTTTTTGGGAGGGTAAGCTTTAATGTAATCACGGGCGGTTTGCTCAAAGGTCTTTTTTCCAATAATTTCAAAAGTTTTAGAATAAGAAGTTTTTAAACTATCTATATGAGTAGAAAAAAAATTATTTTGATAAATTTGAATAAGTTGCAAGCTAGATAAATTATGATGGCTTGTGTATTTACCAAGTAGATTTGTATTTTTGCAAACCTCGCCAGTATTAAATAAATCTTTAATAAAATATTTTTGTATAGTTTTTATAGTTTTCATTTTTAATAAATATTTTTGTAATCAACAGATACTATTTATAATATCTTGGGCTTTGTTTTTTTCATTTAATAATATTTGTATGTCTGGAATATTAGTGTCCCACTCTATTAGTGTATGCGCTTTTTTAAATATTTTAATGCTTTTAGAAAAAAGATCCCAAACCTCTTTTGATACAGAAGATCCATGATCGTCTATATAAATATTTATATTATTTTCTAAATTAATTTGGTGACCAGCTAAATGAATTTCTTGAACATCTAGATCTTTAATTTTATTTAAATATTCTAATGGATCAAAATTGTGATTTTTAGAGTTAACAAAAATATTATTTATATCTAACAAAACTCCACAACCACTTTGACTACTGGCGCTTGATAAAAACTGCCACTCTGGCATATTAGATTCAGAAAAACTTAAATAACTAGACGGGTTTTCTATTAAAATTTTTTTATTAAGTAAGCTTTGTGCTTGGTCAATATTGTTAACAAAATTTTTTAAACTAAGCTTTGTGTATGGTATTGGCAAAAGATCATGTGTAAATATATTATCTAACCCGCTCCAGCTCATATGATCAGATATTAAAAAAGGCTGAAGTTTATCAGAAAGTTTTTTTATTTTTTTTGCGTAATCTAAATTAATAGACTGACAAGACCCAAGCGAAAAACCAAGGCAGTGAAAGCTAATAGGGTAGTGTTTTCTTAATTTGTAAAGACAATCTATATGTTTTCCACCATCAGAAAAATAATTTTCTGGATGAATTTCTAACCACATATTTTTATATTTTTTTTTTTAAAAAATTTCTAAATGTGGAGACCGCAACCCAATGCCACATTCTTGCGGCATTGGGTTTTTTATAGAATTTTGCATTCTATTGTTAACAATTATATTTATTTTTTCTTAATAGTGTTAACTAAGCTTCCGCCAACTATTTTTTTGCACAAACCTTTTGGAACTACTATAAACGCATCTTTTTGTGCATTTTTTTTAGCACTACCAGCGCAAGAAGTGGTATTAGTTGAGCAATCGTTTTGGCCAGCTTTTACTATTCCGTAGCATTTTTCTTTTTTTGCAGCACTTGCATCTTTGGCCTGTGTAGTGATAGCCAAAAGAGCAATTGCGGATATGCTTGCAGCAATTTGTTTTTTAGTCATAGTTTTCTCCGTGTTTTAATTACACATAATTTAAAAGTTTAAAAAAATAAGTCAATGAGCATTTTTGTATTTTTATTTAAAGCTGATTAGCCGTTCTCCAGATTCCACATTGTCATTTTTTTTTACTAATATTTCTTTAATACAGACATCATCTGGTGCTTGAATTTCGTTTTCCATTTTCATAGCCTCTATTATTAATAATGGAGAGCCTTTTTTATAAGTTTTTCCAACTTCGGCATATAATTCTACAATTTTCCCAGGCATTCCAGCTAAAATACTAGAAGATTTTTGCAAGCCAGATCCAGCCCCGATTTCTTCTCTTAGTATTTCTTCTTCATTTAACACATTTAAAGATCTGTGAGAGCCCTTGCAGAATAATATTTTTTTATCACCATGCTTTGAGCTATGAAGAACATGAGATTTATTTTTAAAAATAAAACTCACAGCATCCGGAAGCTCTACAAAATCTTTTTTAGATATTATATACGAAGCTTTTTTTTCTAAATCTTCTTCTTCAAGCTCAATGTGCCACTCTTCTAAATGCTCAATAATATCTAGCATATAAGTTTTGTTTTTCATATTAACTTTAAATTTCATATTCTGTTACTCCAAAAATAGTATTATACAAAAATTTTTTTAAAAATCATCTTCTGTTGGCGAGTTTTTCCAAACACTTTGGTGAGCTGAATTTATATTTTTACTTTTTAGCTTTTGCAAAGCTGCTGTAATTATAAAAACATGATCATTTACAAAAGAAAAAAATTCTTTGTGCTTTTTATTAATAATATTTTTTTCAATAAATCCAGTATGGTAAGTTGCATCTGTAAACATTGGGTGTTGCAATATATGTTTGTGTAAAATAATATTTGTTTTAATTCCAGTTATTCTTGTTTCTTGTATTGCAGTAGTTAATCTTTTTATGCAAGTTTCTCTAGAGTCTCCCCATGCAATAATTTTTGTAATTAACGGATCATAACTTAATGGCACACAATAGCCAGAGTATGCGCAACTATCTACCCTAATAAATGGACCCTGAGGATGCTGACACAAACTAATTGTTCCAGGATTTGGTAAAAAAGTTTTTGGATCTTCGGCACAAATTCTAAGTTCAATTGCGTGGCCTTGAGATTTTAAATCAGACTGCTTCCACGAAAGCTTTAAACCAGCCGCAACTCTAATTTGTTCTTTTACTAAATCTACTCCAACCGTCATTTCTGTTATTGGGTGCTCTACCTGCAGTCTGGGATTAATTTCCATAAAATAAAATTTTTCAGAATGAGGCTCGTAAATAAACTCCATTGTTCCGGCGCTAAAATATTTTAAATGCTTTCCTGCTTTTGCAGATAAGTCACAAATTTTTTTTCTTACACTTGGTTTTAAGTTATGAGCTGGCGACTCTTCTAATATTTTTTGATTACGCCTTTGGGCAGAGCACTCTCTTTCAAAAAGATGTACAACATTACCTTTTTGGTCGCCAAAAATTTGCACTTCAATATGTTTTGGGTTAATTACAAGTTTTTCTATAAAAACACGATCGTCATTAAAATAAACAAGGCCTTCTTTTTTACATTTTATTAATGCAGATTCTAATTCTTCTTGTTTAAAAACTTTTGCAATACCCTTGCCACCACCGCCGGCGGTAGCTTTTATAATTATTGGATATCCAATTTTTTCTGCAACACTTTGTGCCTCTTTAATGGATTTAATTGCATCTTCGCTACCTGGCAATAAAGGCATTTTTATTTTTTTCATTTCTTCTCTTGCACTTAACTTATCACCAATTTTTTTAATTAATTTTGGAGAGGGCCCTATAAAAATTATTCCAGCGTCAATAACGGCTTGTGCAAAATTAGGGTCTTCGCTTAAAAATCCATAACCAGGGTGAATTGCATCTACTTTTGCTTTTTTTGCAATGTTAATAATATTTTTAATATTTAAATAAGATTCTTTTGCGTCGGCTGCACCAACATAATATGCTCTGTCTGCAAGCAACACATGCAAAGCCTGACGATCTTCTTCGCTAAAAATAGCAATGCTTTCTATTCCCATTGTTCTGGCTGTGCGAATAATACGAACGGCAATTTCGCCACGATTTGCAATTAATATTTTTTTAAACATACAAAAACTTTTTTACAATGGAGGGTTGCCATGTTTTTTTGCTGGATTTTTATCACGCTTATTTTTTAGTGCATCAAATGCCTGAACAATATGTTTTCTAGTGTCTTTTGGTAAAATAATTTGATCAATATAACCTAAGTTTGCAGCAACAAAAGGATTGCTAAACTGCTCTTCATATTTTTTTATTAATTCTGTTTTTGTTTGTTCTGGATTTTTAGATTCTTTCATTTCTTTTTTGCAAATTACATTAATTGCGCCCTCGGCACCCATAACGGCAATCTCTGCATTTGGATAAGCTAAATTAATGTCGCCCCTTAAATGCCTAGATGACATTACAATATATGCTCCACCATAAGCCTTTCTTGCGGTAAGAGTAACTTTTGGAACTGTTGCTTCGGCGTATGCATAAAGTAATTTTGCACCATGAGTAATAAGCCCGTTCCATTCTTGATTTGTCCCTGGTAAAAACCCAGGAACATCTACCAAGCTTAGTATTGGAATATTAAATGCATCACAAAATCTAATAAAGCGTGCAGCTTTTCTGCTTGCGTCTATGTTTAAGCAACCAGCCAAAACTTGTGGTTGATTTGCAACGATGCCAATATTTTGTCCGTCCATTCTTGAAAAACCGGTAACTATGTTGGCTGCAAAGCTTTGTTGTGTTTCAAAAAAATAAGAGTCATCAACAATATTTTTAATAATTTGTTTTATGTCGTATGGTTTTTTTGCATTATCTGGAATAATATTTTCTAATTCGTTGTTGGGGCCTAAATTTTTGTTTTCTATATTTTTAGAAACAAGAATTTCTTTATTATTTGATGGTAAAAAATTTAAAAGTTCTCTAATCATTAACAAACAATTTTTATCATCACTTGTTGCAAAGTGTGCAACTCCAGATTTTTGAGTATGAGTTTTTGCACCACCTAATTCTTCTTGGCTAACCTCTTCGTGAGTTACTGTTTTAATTACATCGGGACCAGTTACAAACATATAACTAGTATCTTTTACCATAAAAACAAAATCTGTCAGACTTGGTCCGTAAACTGCCCCGCCAGCGCAGGCCCCCATAATTGCACTAATTTGAGGTATTACTCCCGAGGCTTTTATGTGCCGTAAAAATATATCTCCATAAGCTGCTAAAGATTCTACTCCCTCTTGAATTCTGGCCCCACCGGAATCATTTATTGCTATAAGAGGTGCTCCATTTTTTAAAGCCATGTCCATTATTTTTACAATTTTTTCTCCTTGAACTTTACTCATGCTTCCGCCCAAAACACTAAAGTCCTGGCTGTATATAAAAACTAATCTACCATTAATTTTTCCGTAGCCTGTTATAACTCCGTCGCCATAAAATTGTTTTTTTTCCATTCCAAAATTTTGACAATTATGTTTTCTTAATTGGTCTGTTTCTGTAAATGTATTTTTATCTAATAAAAATTCGATGCGCTCTCTTGCCGTAAGTCGATTATTTTTTTTATATTTTTCAGCGCTTGCAGATCCGCCGCCCTCTAAAGCTTTATTTATTTTTTTATTTAATAAGTCGTTATTACTTTGTTTAGTTTCCATAAGAATTTTGTATAATTATAGAGCATAGGTAGCATTATGCTACGCGTTAATTAGCATAATAAGGGCTAATTATGATAGGGGAGGTTCTTCCAAATATTTAAACTTCTGTAAATTTGCTCCATAGCCATAATTTGAGCAATATGGTGATTAAAACTTTGATAAGATAAGCTTAAAGTTTTGTCTGCTGTTTTTTTTATTTTTTCGTTTACACCGTAAGCACCCCCAACAATAAAATAAATTTTATCAGGAGAGGACTCCCAAACAGAAATTAATTCTTTTGCAAACTCATTTGATGACAAGCAAAGTTTTCCGCGCTCATCAAATAAAATAATTTTACCACCGGGTTTAATATTTTTTAAAATACTTTTTGAATCTTCTTCTTTTTTTAATTCCTTATGCTCTCGGCTGATACCCTTGCTTTTTGCACTACAAATATCAAAATTAATAAAATAATTAATTTTTTTTTGATATTGTTTTTGAGCCTCTAAAACCCAAGGCTCGTTATGCTGCGTACAAAGAAAAATATTTTTCATATACTTACTCTAGAATTTTTTCTTGCTTTCTACTAGTTTTTTTATATAAGTTTTGTATATGAGACTAATTACAAAAATATTTTATTTATTTTGTCTTTTTATTTTAAGCAGCTCTTGCGAAAACACAAATAATCTAAAATCTCTGGGGCTGTTTAAGGCAGCAGATACTAATTATAGCAAAAACCTTAGATTTATTTCTTTTAAAAAATTAAAAAACAGCTTACCAGCAAACTCAATTGCTGTCGGGCTAGATGTTGATGATACAGTTTTATTTTCTAGTCCTGGATTTATGTATCGGGTAAATAATATAGATGGCAAGGGCGGACAAAATAAATATGGAAAAACACTATCTGCGCAGTTAAAAAATAAACAATTTTGGAAAGATATGAATTTTAAATTTGATCAATTTAGCATGCCTAAAAAAATTGCATATAAAATAATTGCACTTCATAAAAAAAGGGGAGATAAAATTTACTTTATTACCGCCAGGCCCCCCTCCAAAAAAGAAAGGCTGTCTATAATATTGGCCAAACATTTTAAATTATCACATAAAAAATTATTATATTTTTCTAACAGAAAAACTAAAGCTCCGTTTATTAAAAAATTAAATATTAAGTTATTTTATGGAGATTCTGACTCAGACATAACCAGCGCTAAAGAGGCGGGGGTTAGAGCTATAAGAATTTTAAGATCGCCGATGTCTAATTATAAAAAAAAGTTTTCTTTAGGAAAGTTTAAAGAAGAAATTTTACAAAATTCTGCACTATAAAATTTATGCAATTAAATTTAGGCCGTAATGTTTTTGCACAATATTTGTCCAGACAAACTATAATTTAAGAAAATAACTTTTTGCACCTAAGTGATAAATTTTTTTCACTCATCCAAACTCGATCAATAATAATTTTAGGTGTAGAAACTTTTTGAATTAATTTTTGATCTAATAATTCTTCAGCCGTATAATGTGTCATTTTTAGCGAATCAAAAGCGCCAAGCATTGCTATTTTAAGTAAAAAATTTTCCCATTTTTTTTTATTTTTTAAATTTTTAGAATTTTCTAAAAAAAGTTTATTTAATAAAAAACTATCTACAGCAGACTCTTGCTTTCCATCAAGTTTAGAGGCATGAAATCCTAATTTTGTAGAGGCCAGCATTATTTTTTGACTGCCAAGAAAAAATAAACCTGCGGCAGCAGACAGCGCATTACCAGTTACTATTGTAGTTAATCTTTGAGAGTCTATTGTTTTGTCCATTTCCATAATTGGATTTGCATAACCTCCAGGGCTATCAATTAAAAAAATTAAAGCTTTGTTTTTATTTTTATCATATTTGTTTAACCAAAAATTAATATCATGATGTAAGTTTTTATATATTTCGCCTTTTATAGATATTGCGACATATTTTTCGCTATTAAAAAGTTTTAAGTTTCCCATTTCACTTGTTGGGGTATTTTTTTTATTTAAAAAAGACATGATAGATAAATTAATAGGGCTGTATGGCCTTTTTATTTTATCCTCTAAAGAAGTTTTTATTAATGTCGCAAAATTAGCAACTTGCCTTTGGCTGCTAGTTTTTTGCAATGTACTTTTTAAATTACTGGCAAAAACAGAATTATTAAATATAAGATTTATAAGTATAAAATATAAGAAAATATTTTTCATACTTAAATATTTGCAAAAAATGTACTTGAAAGTGTATTAATATGATACAGTTTGCCATGGATTCTTTATCTCAAATAGCACTAGGCGCCAGCATTGCTATAGTAGCCACCAGCGGAACAAAACATCGCAGAATAATATTTTGGGCGGCATTTTTGGCAACTTTGCCAGACTTAGATATTTTTTTTCCAGCAGCTAATGATTTAGAGCTAGCATTATCACATAGAACATGGACTCACTCTTGGATAATTCAATCCTTGATTGCACCTTTTGCGGCATGGTTAATTTATAAAATAGATAAAACTTTAAATTATTTACACTGGCTGTTAATTGTTTGGTTGGTGTGGGTTACCCATAGCGCATTAGATGTTTTTACAGTTTACGGAACACATATATTTTGGCCATTTGGAGGTGAATCTATATTTTTGGCCAATGTTTTTATAATAGATCCTCTTTATACTTTGCCATTTTTACTAACATTAATCTTAGCTTTTTTTTCAAAGACAAAAAATGCCTACAGACTAGCAACCGCAGGATTAATTATAAGTAATGTTTATTTATTATGGACTTTGTCTGCACAAAAATTTATTTTTCAAAGAACAGTTGTAGAATTAAAAAAACAAAATATTTCTTACGAAAAAATTTTTATTGGCCCAACATATTTTAATAGCTTTTTATGGAGGATAGTTGTTTTAAAAAAAGAAAAATACTACGAAGCCTTTAGTTCTGTTTTTGATAAAACTCCAAATATTTATTTTAGTTCTTATTCTAGAAACTTAAATTTAATATCCAGCTTAAAAAAAGAGCCTGTAATAAAAAAACTTAAATATTTTAGTCATGACTATTACGCAGTAGAGCTGGCAGATAAAAAACGCAGCATTAGAGTGGTGGATTTACGAATGGGCTGGTCTGCTAATTATTATTTTAAATATAAAATTGCAGAAATAAAAAGCTCAAAAAAAACATATAAAATTGTAACGCCACAAAGAATTACCTCAAGGCCCTTAAAGGGCGAAATAAAAAATATTTGGAATAGAATTTGGAATAAAACAAAACTATAAAACAAAGTTATAAAAAAACTTAAGGATACATTCTTCCGTACATTCTAGGAAAGGCTATTGTTTCTCTAACATGAGACAAGCCACAAATCCAACTCACAGTTCTTTCAAGCCCAAGCCCAAATCCAGAACTTTGAAATGCCCCGTATCTTCTTAAATCTGTATACCATTTTAAATGTTCTAAGTTTAGATCATGTTCTTTAATTTTTTTTTCTAAAATTTCTAGCCTGTCTTCTCTTTGACCGCCTCCAATAATTTCTCCGTAACCCTCTGTTGCCAAAAGATCGCAACTTAAAGAGTAAGTTGGGTCAGCCTCTTCTTCTTTCATATAAAAAGCTTTAATTGCTGTTGGATAATGATGAACAAAAACTGGTTTATCAAATTGTGAACTAATAATAGTTTCATCTGTAGCGCCAAAGTCATTGCCGTCTTTAAATCCCGTATCTTTTTTTAGCAAAATTTCAACAGCTTCTTTGTAATGTAATTTTGGAAATGGAGCTTTTATTTTTTCTAAAGTGGAGGTGTCTCGTTCTAAAGTTTTTAGTTCTTCTTTTTTATTTTTTAGTACCCTTCCAACAATGTATTCTACAAATTGCTCTGCTAGTTCCATGTTGTCTTTTAGATTTGCAAAGGCCACCTCTGGTTCTACCATCCAAAATTCAATTAAGTGTCTTCTTGTTTTAGATTTTTCTGCCCTAAAAGTTGGGCCAAAACAATAAGCTTTGCCAAGAGCTGCGGCAGCGGCTTCCATATATAATTGTCCACTTTGTGACAAGTATGCTTTTTCGTCAAAGTATTGAGTTTCAAATAAAGTGCTAGTTCCCTCGCAAGCATTGGGAGTAAAAATAGGTGCATCTGATAATGTAAAACCTTTTCCATTAAAAAAATCATAAATAGCAGAAACAATTTCTGCCCTAATTCGTAAAATGGCATTTTGTTTTTTAGATCGTATCCATAAATGGCGATTGTTCATTAAAAAATCAACACCATGATCTTTTGGAGAAATCGGAAAGTCTTTGGTGATGTGTAAAATATTTAAAGTTTCTGCACCAAGCTCAACTCCGCCCGGACTTCTTGGCTCTTCGCGAACAACGCCTGTAACCTCTACTGTTGTTTCTTGAGTTAGTTTAGCAAAATCTTCTAAAGCTTTTTCTTCACACTCACCTTTAAAATAAATACATTGGCAAAGACCAGTTCCATCTCTTAATAATAAAAATTTAATTTTACCAGAAGACCTAGAGTTATAAACCCAACCTTTTAAAGTTACTTTTTTTCCTATATGTTTTTTTAAGTCAGAAATATAATTATGCATATCTTGCC
>JAAGOD010060098.1_pt1 | contig 10737 bp, 6 predicted proteins | sample 8389681 | NCBI WGS metagenome assembly JAAGOD01 (sample SAMN13964374, study PRJNA552185) | sponge metagenome | biome: deep-sea hydrothermal vent fields; feature: spots directly above weak diffusing fluid; material: seawater and sediment | host: Tedaniidae sp. KZ-2020 ... | reverse complement strand
TTAACATTATTATACAGTGAATCGATTGGTTGACAGCAAAAATAGGTGATCAACGCTGTTCCATGATTCTTTACAAGCTAGTTGGACCTGTGACCAGCTACTATGTATCACACCAATCATCACAGTTTTGAAAACTTCATCAGATTCTTAATCACACTCTTTACGTTAGTGTGTACAGTTTTCCATCCGCCAGGAATGAATTCACTGTGGTAGTTGCGACCAGTTAATCGGGCCAACATTCGGAAGGTTGGGTTGGCCACCTCATAGTGGGGCTCCATTTCGTACACCAGAGCTTCATCCCGCATCCACCACAGATGCACTAATCCTGACCCATGGACACCAAGGTAGATGTCAGCATTGTGTGCATATGCCACTTGCTCGCATATGTCCAACTTCTCCAAATGAACTACATGTACTGTTGAGTCGCTAAAGTTACCCCTGATCTTTGTAACCAGCTCGTTTTCATTGTCCAAAATTCGCTCAAAGTTTTTCAAGCTGTCCTTGTTGTTTCTCATGTAGGGAGAACGGGAGATTAAGACAATAAGACTGCCGTTATTATCTGCATCCATGCTATCCACTCTACGGGAACAAGCCTTGAGGACTCTAGTTCTGAATGAATTAATGTGCGTTTCGTTCTTTCCCTTGCCATCGCAGTTCACACAGCTAGTACGTAACCACACGCGGTTCTTGCACTGGAACACTGGACTAGCATAGGACTTCGGCACCAATACAACCTTCTTAAAGCAAGTATTCACACTCTTGAAGTCTTCAAGAGTCTGAAATCTGACCTCGGGAAACAGCGCCTGATCAAACCATCCAAACTTGTAATTGTCATTGCCTGATATTCTAATGATCCGAGAGACATTGAACTTGAGTATTGCATCCTCCAGTAGCCTATGCACATTGAAGTAGTCCAGAAAGCGGAAATAAATATGAAATCTGTGAGCCGTGAACAAAAGAACTGTTTCGTGGATCCACGTATCGCAGTTGGAAGTGTCATACGTCTTCTCCTCTACAAGTTTCTTGACCATTTTCAAGACGTAATCTCCACTTTCTACTCGTTTAGATAGATTGTTAGTTGTGATGTTCACACAATCAGTATCAGCTCTTTTCAACAATGCAATAGAGTGTTCATCCGACGTAAACTTCAGGTAGTCAGGATCTGACACAGCCTTGAGCAAGAGACTAGGCAACACCACAATATTTCTGAGTGTGCAAGTAGCCATGCTCGAGGAGTGGCGATTCCCAAAGCACTCCACCGACTTTTCAACACTCGAGTTGGCACAAACCTCAGCTCTCATGATGAAAGTATTGACAAAGAAGTCGTGACAGAATGTCTTCGCTTCCCAGTTGGGAAGTATTTGAGGTGCTGCAGTAGGAATGGCCAAATTAGTCATGTTAGCTGCAGTATTCAGATGTAGGGTGGAATGGGACTGAGTTCCCTTAATAGTTTGTCCAGTTACAAATCTGCGTCCACTACTTGTTCCCCTGGAGTCACTTAGAACAGTTGATGAGGGAGGGGATGCTATGGCGGTGTTACTCTGGGCCACCACGGTGGTACGGCTGGGCTGTGGTGGCGTCACAACTTTTTGAGACACTTTGAGATATTTAGCTGCCAAGGTGCTACTAATAGGGCTTCCTTGCTTGGTTTTTCTTCTGGCCATAGACACACTCAACTTAGAGGCCTCTGACGTACCATGTTGTGTATCACTGTTGAATCGCCCACTCACCAAGTCAGCCACACCTGCTGTGGACAACAGAGGATGCCCTTTAGGTACCCTCTGAGATAAGGAGTGAAGTGACTGCCTTCTCTGCAGATAGAACTCAAAGAGGCCCAACTGCATCATGAGAAGCAGGGCTATGACAGTCAACATCCAGGTTTTACTGATCATCTTGAACTGCAGCAAAATCTCTTCTAGCTGTCCACGCTAGCTATCTCAGTTGTTCACACTGTGACATAGTCACCTTGTAATATGTAATAGTTGCTGGTGGAACAATGGAACAACCCCCACTTTGTTGTTTCAATAATTATGGTAAAGGTCGTTTGGTAAGATAAATCACAAAACGGCATAAAACGCTAGTTCATGTTTATAATGACCATGTACCTAATAATATAAAAGTCATGGATAATGAAAACAAAAATAATGAGTGAGGTGAAAGATGAGATATTTAAACAGATGCATTAACAGAATTTCCGACGTAAGGTCTCTGCGAGATAAACTTCACCGACACTGTCTACCTTCAGGACAGAGAGCATAGACTCCAAGGTAAAAGGAGGGGTGCCATGCCTTCTCCAAGTGTCAAACACTTTGATAAAGCAATTTTCAATGACACCAGAACATTCATTCTCAATACGCTCAATTTCAACTTCAGTGACATCAAGGTTGATGGCAATGACTTTCCATCTGTTGGTGTGAGGGGAGACTTCATTGCAAAGCAGTTTCAATAACTCTGCTTCATTGCCACCTGTTATAAAAGAGTTACAAAGTGTTTAAAGTTTTCTAGCCATAAAGTGTTTAAAGTTCTCTAGCTAAAGTCTGATAGTAACTGAGTATTTAATGTTCTCTTGCTAACATCTGAAGCATTTCTCTCATTAAAATCTAATCTGAAAGTTTTCTCAGTAGCTAATATCTATATTGTGTTTTAAAGTTCTCTCGCTAAAATCTGAGGTGTTGAAGGTACTCTTGAAGTTCTCTTGCTAAAATCTGAGGTGTAGCTAGCTAAGCTATCTCGCTTCGCTAAAATTTAAAGTTATCTTGCTAAAAATCTAAGGTGTTTAAAGTCCCCTCTCATGTTAAATCTGAGGGGTTCAAAGTTTTCTCGAAAGTGTTCTAATCTGAGATGTTTAAAGTGCTCTCACTAAAATCGGTGTTTAAACCTCTGCTAAAATCGAAAGTTTACAGTTCTTAATAGTACAATATTGATACAAACCTTACCATGCTGAAAACCTTTTTTGAACCAGATCTCCCTACTAACTGACAATTTAACGGGATGTTTTCTGGTGTTCACCGAGCACTTCTCTTTCCACTGGCCATCTTTTGAAGTATAAATATTTGTATAGTGTTCCTCCATAGAAGTAGGGCAGATTCGACATGGTAATCCAGTGGCATCAAAGACATTATCGTATCCCAGACTTTCACTTGCCTTCTCAAATGCACTTTTTATGATGCATCTAATGCTCCCACAGGCATCACGCTCACAGGTGGTGTAAATCTCAAGCTTGGAACCTTTGTCAAAGATGACCACTTTCCCACAAAGTCCGCTATGATGTTCGATATGTTGATAGACTTCAAACTCAACCACATTGCGCCTGCGGTAACTCAGGGTACTCAGCTTCCACGATGAATTCTGCACCAGAGCAACGATTATGGCACAGAATAACCCCCTTGGTGAAATCTTGTGAGCAAAGGATATAACAAGCGGGCCATCAATATCATTACCTCTCATAAACTCTTTAATAGCTGCCAGTTCACCTGACACAGCAGATGATTCTTCAAGTGGCAGAACGCAAGGCATGAAGTAGCAATCCTGCTGAGACAATGCTGCAATGATGAACAAATCCTTCATCAAGTTGAGAAAGCCCTGCTGTGTGAATTCACCAGTGAGTTGTAAGGAGGGAATATCTTGGAGTATCAATTTGCTGAACATTCCTGTACGCTGGAAATAGATGCGCTCCTGAGAGAGCATGTCAGATTCGCAGTGAAAACTTGCGACAATCAAATCAGTCACAAGATTAAAGAGAAAGCCTGGCTTGATAAACACAATGTTCTTCAGAATCTTTGGGAAATAAAGTATTACATTGCATTCATCAAAAAGCGTTAATGCTTCCAAAACATCTGATGAAATCATGGAAATTTTACTAGTCGTTGCAATATAGTTACACTCGTCTAGTGTCAAGTATTGACGACCCATTTTCGTAGCATAGGCTTTTAGTATTTCAATGAAGATGAAATACTTGATAGGTACTTCAATGGATCTTTTAGTGGCATATTCAGTAATGAAATGCTTTAGCTTGTCAAGGGATTCAGCATTGCTATTCCAACCCTCCAAGCTGCCATCAATTGCAAATATTCGCTGATCAGGAGTGCGATTTGGAGAAAAAATTTCGCATTTCCCTCTGCCAGACATGTACGGCTTGAGATGCTCATTGATAATTCTACTCTTTTCTCCAAGCATCTGTGCATAGGATTGAGGGTTGCATTTATCTTTGAATGTACCCACCATTGCAACAGATGGCTTTGTGTTAGGACGAGCATTAGAAGTTATCGATTGCACAGACTGCTCAATAATGTCGATGTTTGACAGCTTCATACATTCAGGTACAGAGAATTTCTTGCCATTGGTAACATAGTTGAAATCAGGACAGTGCTGTAAGTCCTGTGACAAGTTGTGAACGAGCAAGTTGACATCACACTTGATGAAATTTGGTAAGATCTCTTGGAACTGTGGCTGACCACCAGTGTCAACAAAATAGACTAACCGGATGCCATTCAACCCCTTTCTCTTCCGCTCCTTCTTCCCAATCATACATCTCAGACGCTTCTTTATATCAAGAATCATCTTGTACCTTTCCTGTGTAGCCTCTCTGACTTCGGATTGGCTTTGAGGTCCACGGCTCAAATTTTCTGATCCAGCTTCATTCAAGTACTTGCTATAGAGGGTATTGGCGATAATTCTGGCCATGTTGTCATCCTTCAGGACTCTCCACATGCATCCCTTACCATCCATGTCCACCAGATCTTCAGATGTGAGTTTTTGAAAGTCAGGAGTTGCCTGGTCGGCTTCTGTGGCTAATGCTGTGCTGTGTCGAGTAAGAGGGCGAGGTAGTCCTAACATCAGAGCTCGAACATGCGATTTTCCAGTTTCGGGTGGCCCACTAACACCACATTTTGTGATGTGAAGTTTGACTGAACCCGATTTCAAGCCCTTAGTGAGAATGGCTTCAATTTCATCTTCAATACTGGCACCAATTGCTGTGTGTGGTTTGAAAATATGGTACATTTATTTTACACAGGAGACTTCAATATGGTACATACAGTTTCAACTTCGCTAATGTGTACACCAAAAGACTACCTTTTAAGTGTTTCCGTGTTGGTAAACCTTGGTGCAGAAGCAAAGCCTTACATACCTTCATAACTAACAATATCTACGCTTAAAAGGACTGGTCTATGGTAATATGCTATCACTTCAGTGTAATACTGACGTGACATAATTATGAGTATACTACTACTATATGCATGTACATATGTACACTAACTGTTTTGTTAATTACCTTGATTTCCATTCTTGAGGTTTTCTCTTCCAGCAATGGAGCTTTCTCCTGTAGCGCTAATTTGCTGAGATTGATTGATTTCAGAAGGTTGGGTCACCGATGAAAATGGCACAGGTTTCAAGTTTGGTTTTCCATGAGGCAAATTAGCGGACTGCTTGCCAAAACTGGGCTCTGGCACTGACGGTGAAAAGAACTGCTGAATTTCAGTTGGATGAAATGATTTAGGAGGAAGTTGTGCAACAGAGACAGGAACAGTACCAACAGAGGGGGATTTTCTACGAGCCAGATGAGATGCAGACTGTTTGTCAAAACTGGGACCTGGCACAGATGATGAAATGCATTGCTGAACAGTTCCAATTGGATGAGGATCAGATTTAGAAACAGGAATTTGTGCAGCAGTGATGGGAACAGTATTAGCAGAAAGGGATCTTCCACAAGGCAAATGAGATTCAGACTGTTCGTCAAAACTGGGACCTGGCACTGACGATGAAATAGTTTGCTGAACAGTTCCAGTTGGATGAGGAGATTTAGAAACAGGAATTTGTGCAGCAGTAACAGCAATAGTCTTAGCAGAAAGGGATCCAGCATGAGACACATGAGCTACAGTCTGCCCACTACAACTGGATGATGGAGTACATAGCTGAACACTTCCAGTTGGATGAGGACACTTGGAAACATGTGCAGCAGTGAATTTAGCAGAAAGGGATACTGCATGAGGTACAGACTGCTTACCACAAGTAGGAACTGGAACAGATGATGAAATGCCCTGCTGAACAGTTCCAGTTGGACAAGGTGATTTAGAATCAAGAAGTTGTGCAGCAGTGACAGGAACTGACAGGGATCCTGCATGAGGCTTAAGACTGGGACCCAGCACAGATGATGAAATGTGTTGCCGTGCAGCAGTGACAGGAACTGACAGGGATCCTGCATGAGGCTTAAGACTGGGACCCGGCACAGATGATGAAATGTGTTGCCAACCTGCAGTTCCAGGTAATTTTGGAACAGGAATTTGTGTAGAAGTGACGGTAATAGTCTTAGCAGAAAGGGATCCTGCATGAGGCAAATGAGCTGTAGACTGCTCATTAAAAGTGGCATCCAGCACAGATGACGAAATGCCCTGCTGAAGAGTTCCAGTTGGACTAGGTGATGTAGAATCAAGAAGTTGTGCAGCAGTGACAGGAACTGACGCGGATCCATGAGACATATGAGCAGAGTGCTTACTAACTGCACTGGAACCTGACACAGACGATGAAATGAAATGAGTTCCAGTTTGATCAGGTGGTTTAGAAACAGGAACGTTTGAAGCAGTGACGGGAACGATACTAGCAGAAAGGGATCCAGCATCCGGCAGATTAGGGGATTTCTTATCAAAACTGGGACCTGGCACTGATAGTGAAGTGCACTGGTGAACAGGATGAGGTGATTTAGAAAGAGGAAGTTGTACAGCAGTGTCAGGAACAGTAGCATTGGTCTTGGCTTCTACGTCATCACTGCTGGAGATCACACCACTGAGAACTAGATCAGAATGAGCAGCTGAAATCAAAACAGAAGGGCTTGAGAAAGAACTACATTGTTCAAAATCTTCAACATTGCCTTCCACAATACCTTCAGGTGAGCAAGCCTTGTTTGCTTCATCATCCATAAGTTTGGTTTCATCTAGTTCGGGCGAGTTAAAAACAGGGGAATCAGGACCTTGAAGAAGAGCGTCTTCAATCTCAAAGCTTTGCAACTCACTCCAATCATGTGCTGCAGGAGAAAAGCAGGTACTGACACTACTATCTTGGAAATTTTCATCAGCGTAAGTTGGCTCTGGAAGATTTTGGTTAGTTTCAAGGACTGTTTCTGTCACTGTACCACCCAACGAATGATCATCATAGCCTAAATAACTGCTGTTAGAGTAGGGAGAATGTCCTGGGTGACTTGAGGGGCTCTCAATAGGCACCTCTGTCTCTGTGGATTGAGGATCGTTGATCACTTTCTCTTGCTTGATACGAAAGAAGTCACTTTGCTGTGTATTCGACACGAATGGGATATTCTCATCACCTGGTTCTTCAAATAGCGGAGAAATGCTTGTTGCTGTATGTGAACAGTTAAGTACACAACGATTAAACTGTGCTGTATATATACCTACTACTTGGAACGTACCATTATAAGAGCTGTTGAAACTACTTGCACTGGCTATTTGGGATGGTGAAGCTACTGGGTAAGTGGACAGCCCACTAGCACTGCCATCATGACTTTGCTGTTCAGCGAAACTCTGTTTCAGTCTCTCTTGCTTCTCTTTTTCCTTCTCTTGCTTCTCTTTTTCCTTCTCTTTCATTATCCAAGTGAGACATTTCTCTTTTGGCTTCTCCCTGCCGGAAAAGAGCAAATATTATGGCACTGACACTTTTCATGATGGTGAATGGCTTAGGTCAAAATGGATAGCTAACGGCAAAGTATGTGACCTTGTCACAAGGTTGGTTGTGACCTTGTCAACACGATTGATTGATATACAAGCTTGTAGTTCAGTGAGCGAGCAAAGCAAGCGAGCTGATGTGATGGCTCATATGTTGAAATATGTATATAGTTATAGGTCTAGCCATCAAAATGCCCTGAGGTGTACATATATGCCATTGTTGGAGTGATGAACGACCCCCAGGGTAGAGTGACCCCCCCCCTCCCCATCATTTTACACTAAGGGTAGGATGACCCCCCCTCACCTCAGTGTAGAATGACCCCTCCCCAAAATGTGTTTTTGGAGTATAATGCAGCTAGTTAACAGAACACCTATTCTAGGCGTGTCATCTCTGGGCTCTTTGCCTTGCCAGCCAGCTTGAGAACACACTTTCCATAGCAACTTAGTGCCTCAACAAAATAATGAAACTTATCGTCTGAAGTGCACACCAATTCACTTACCTAGCCCTAGCCCTTCCCAGCCCTAGCCTGTAGCTAGCCTTTCTAGCCTGCAAGCCTATCTAGCCACCTAGCCTGCTACCTATCCTATTGTTGCCCATGATCCGTGTAATTCAGATGATCATCTGGTGTAAGTTCGAACATACGTAGCTTGCTCAATTGTTGAATATAAACCTCTGAATGGAGCCTGCTATTGGTATGCTGGAATTTAATGAATCTAGCAACTAAGACGGTAATTCCAGAGATAGCTAGTTAAGGTGGCAGGGTACTTCCTGTGGGCATGTCAGGTCATAACCACGCCCCTTCAATTCAAGCAGCTCAGTCAAGTGGTGACTTGGTGTGTGATTTCTGGGACGTCTCAGTACCTGGATATCATCATAGATGTAGATTTCTCCTTACTAACTGAGACTACAGAGACCTGTGGAGGGGGCTACGTTGAGAAAAACAGTAGGATAGCATTTAGCCAAAGTTTTTGCCTTTCCAAGTCAAAACGTCAACTCTAAAAGCCTTTCAAGGCTAGAATCAGCTGAAAGGAAACAAGTTTTTGTTGTTTTTACAACGTAGCCCCCTCCAGAAGAGATTTTTCTTCGGAGTTGAAGATGAAAGGTAGGCCTGTGAGACGTCCCAAGAGATCTCTGGTTCCCGCTCATATCCAGGTGATCTTATGTAGTTAGGCTATAGAATTCAGCATGCATGTACACAATAGTTGTGCTTTACTGGAGCACTGAATCTAGCAGCAGTATGAGCAAGTTAAGTGAAAATAACGTGTCACGTGACCCGCCACTTTAAATGTCTGATTAAAATTTGATTGGGAAATGTCCTATAGTCTGGGCTGTTATTTTTAGCTCTGAAGTAGTTTTGCATTCTAATGATCACTGACCCCACATATGCAGCTAAATAACTGTGTGATGAGCTTACCAATTTAGTCATTTCCAAAGTCCTGACTTCACAATACCCAAAACTCTTCATTTCCTTTAAAGCAATCTCAAAGTCCCCAAACTGCAGATTCTCCTTCTTGGGCCAGTAGCAATGACATTTCATATGAATCTACGTATAGTCACCATGGTCATAATATCATTATTGTCTAAAGAGGGTAGTAGCTACTACGTACATCATGTGTTACATAAGGTTTCCATTAATTTACTAGCCCAGAATAATGTACAATGTGATTCAAAGTTCTCTTACAGAAGTTTTATCAGATAGCTTCGTAACCATAGCAATGACATGAATGTTGAATTTCCAAACCATTCTCCAAAAGTCGTCAAAGGTGTTGGGCAAAGGACCCTGAGAAGCAATGTAATCTTGCTGAAAATAAAAGAGAGAGAGAGTACGAGGAAAGAGATTACACTACGAATATCCTTGCATGGTGCAGAAGTGTATACTACCCCCCACACATAATTTGAAACCTATCCAACGTGGCATGAAGCTTGACTGTGATAAATTATCTGATCCCACACTGACTTATTTACCAACCACCCTATGGCAGTATTTTCATACCAAAGGTAATTATTGTTCTTACATTCTTACATTCATATGACAGGCATTGATATAATCTGAGCCTGGAGTGCCATCTTGCACAGGAAGAACCACCCGAGAGTGGTCATCTGGACATCCAAATCACAAAAACAAATAAGTGAAAACTATTATTCATTTTACAATCAATACGCACACCTACTATTCTGACCTTTACATTCACACATGGTGTATGCTCCTGCCACTGTCATTTAGGGCACGAGTCACACACACAGGAAATATACCTACTTAGCTAACATGTTTAAGCAGATAGGCAGCCTCTAGGGTGAATATGGCCTTATTCACAGACATACACATGCACCTAATGGTATAGGCAGCTGGACAGTACTGTATTTTTCAGGTTGGTTGTCCAGAAATACAGTTCCCTCTTGTGTACATAGAGCACCACAAGCCAACCACCACACAGCTAAGTTATTCTAAGTAGCTACCCCCAACCACTGGCTATAGTAGCCACTGGCTATAGTAGCCACCAGCATCATAGAGCAGACCATTTCCTACAGGCAGCTTCAACCATCTGTCCACCGATTGTCCACCATGAAATACCTGTACCGACCCTGGCTCAGCTTCCCTCTAATCCAAGGCAGAGACATGGATATTCACTATAGCACTGATCACAGTGGAATCTCCGATAAAGGACCCTCTCAGAAATGGGATAACATGGATACTCTTCGGATTAACCTCCGAGAAAAGGACAAACCTCCCAACTGGCTGATCCCAAAGTGCACTTTATTTGGAGGTTCCACTGAACCTTCCCTATACAACTGTACTACCAGTTGTTTATTCCCACTCAAATCCATGTGGGTATCTACATTAGTACTCTGCTAGCCATGCTATTATACACATGTCCCTGTATTACACCAGCTTATTAACTCACAGGGTAGGACATTGTAGTAACGGTTCTTGTACTGATTGCATGGTAAGTTGCCAGCATGCTGTGAGACATCCATAGGCACCTCAATCTCCTGCAATAAGCAGAATGCAGCTAATTGCTTGACTTTAAAAATTACTTGGGCTGTTCATGTTTATGCTGAAGGGTT
>JAAGOD010023293.1_pt1 | contig 10749 bp, 5 predicted proteins | sample 8389681 | NCBI WGS metagenome assembly JAAGOD01 (sample SAMN13964374, study PRJNA552185) | sponge metagenome | biome: deep-sea hydrothermal vent fields; feature: spots directly above weak diffusing fluid; material: seawater and sediment | host: Tedaniidae sp. KZ-2020 ... | reverse complement strand
TGGCAGCAGGTGGAGCTATCTATGTACCTTCCTGTGTGGGGCTTGATGGAACACTCAACAGGAGAACTCTCCCTGCCAACCCCTGCTGCGCATGCGCGCGCGGGGTAATAATGGCATAATGGCCACCCTCGCATCAGTCACCTGATGAGAAACTAATAATCAACAAATTGTGGCCTAAATTCATATCCTGGGGATTTGGGTATAAAATAATGCCAAATTCTGAAGCTTCATATATCGTGCTCCTTACAGAAGGACCTTGAGCTCCAGCAGCTTGAGGGTGAGCTGGTGAATGAGGAAGAACTGGGCCAACTCAAGCCTCGCAACGGTTCTGATGGAGACAGTGGCGTGCAGGTCACTGTGGATGAGAATGACATCTTCTCTACTGAGGACTCCCAGAACCGCTCAGCCGTAACAACATCCTCCTCCCTGACCACACCCTCTTCTGGTGCTGGGGAGAATGAACACGAAGAGAAAGAGGAGGAGCCCTGATATCACAATAATCAACAATACTTGTCAATACAGTACTCAAAGAATGATTTTTAGTTTCACACATGCTACCTATAATATTAGCTATCTAGCTACAGTTGTTTTCCTTTTCCACTATGCTGTGGTGTTATAATAGAGCTATAGGTTCCCACTGCAAATATCTACTGTCCCAGGGGCACCTTTGAGAGGAGAGGGCACTGCCCCTCCTGCACCCAAAAAAGTGCTTTGATGCAAAATTCTGGGGTCAAAGGTTAGATGAGATGCTGTTGATGAGATGTCCTTGAAAATTTCACTCAGCCGAGGTATAATATTGACAACTTGTATTGTATGTGGGGTGTTATAACACCACATTCAGGCAGAGAGAAGTTTGATGTGGAGTTGCCAGGGCCTCAGTGCACTGTTTCAGAGCTGAAGGATGCTGTCTTTGCTCTCACCAGCATTCCAAAGGAAAACCAGAAGATCATCTTCAAAGGTCTGATGAGTGAATATTGATGGCCAGACCAGCTATAGCCAGCTACTGCATGACCATATGGTGCATGGACAGGGAAAGCCACTGTTTGCCGTAAGAGTTTGCTATAAGGTATGCTGGATGTAGGTCTAGACAGTTTTTAGACCAGGAGTCAACGAAATCTTGACATCCTGGTTGCAGGTGTTTGTACAGGGGGTATACCACTCCTTGCCCCATTAAGAAGACAAAGGAGCCCTACTGTGATGGTAACCCTTTACCCTATCTTCACATAGGAGGCTGTTCCTCTCTGGAAGGGAGCCCCATTGGGCTGTACTTCCTAATGCAGAAGTGGACATGGTCACTAATTGTTTATACATGCACTCTCTATGACCTTGAAATCCATTTGAACAGCAGTAGTTGCTGAGAAAGAATGCCATGACTCTTGCCCTGCAGCCACACCCACTTTTGCACCAGCAAAGCTAGCTCTGCAGCTAGCTGCATCTAGAGGCCACACCCTCGAGAAGAAGTCTATACTCTTTCTTTAACCTTACCAATGTGTGCACTTGCAGGAAAGACTTTGCAAAATGATGACTTATCACTTGAAGAAATGAAAGTCACAAACAATAGCAAGATGATTTTGCTTGGAAGAAAAGTGAGAGCATTGTAATAATGATGGTTTTAACAGTGATGGTTTTACATAATACGGTGGTGACTCGCCCTAGGAATGGTATGTGTATCACCAAAACAGAAAGGGCCACTGTACTCACTAGCTCTATGTTGTTTGTGATGATGCCTGCTAGTTTCTTCCAACTTTCTCTGAAGAGGTCAAGCGGTTCAGTGACATTATAGCATAGATAGTATAATTATACCTTCGGGCACTGGATTGGAAACGACCTTTCACTCTGTGTCCAAATTAGTTTTGGCGCGCTCTTCAAAAATAAAAATTCATTCACAGCTGCATATCATAGCATTTCTTTGCCTTCCTACATTTACCACACAATTTCTGCTCTGTGATGGCATCTCCTGCGAGTAGTAGTGTGCAACCAACTAGTACTAATGGTAAGATAGCTAAATATGTATTGTAGAGAACAGCTTGGCCAGCTAATTCCTGTCATTTTCAAGCAATACAACTGCTGAGGAGATCTGTAAAGCAGTGCTGGGTGATGAGGACATCTGTGCTATAGAGGAGAGAGCAAAGATGATGACAGATAGTGCTAACAAATTTTTAGAGCAGTGACTTGGCTGGAGATGTCAGTGGTAGTCGTGCAACAGATTTTGCAAAGTGGTTGCACTCCACCCTGGATCAGGTACTTGAACATGCATGAGGGCATGGAAGTATGATCGACAGAGAAAAGTTGTGGGTAAAAGTTCCCTATTTAGGCACTGTCTGACCCTATAGTAATCAGCATCTTACCCTTGTTGCGTTTAAAGCACAAGTATCCAATTTGCTAGCTCCATCAGCCGTTGCAAGTGCTAGTGAGCCGAAAGAGCTTAGCTATGAAGAAATCAACATCTTGAATTTTGTTGGAGGGTATAGCTAGTGAGAAGTGTTTCCAAAGCCAACACAAAGACTTTAAGTTAGATTTCCTCATTAAAGGATCCAAAACCAAAACTGACTCTGAAGATTGGATATATATTGTTGATAGAGGTGGCCTCATTCATGTTACTGAAGACTTCACTCGCACCCTTTGCTCAATGGAGCAAGCTATCCGGGATGAGGAGAACGCATCTGGTAATTTTGAAAAATCTAGAATGAAAGAAGCTGTACTCAACTCTTTTTCAACTGGGTATTAGCTTCTTCTGAAGAGGAAGAGGATGTAACAGCTCCTATTTTGGAAGCAGTAGTGGACAAGTACATAGCTACCCGTGGATTTTCCTTTCCTCACTCCATCATGGAGAAGTTCAAGCAGGAAAATAAGCAGTCAACACAGAAATCCATGCAAGCCATTGAGGAAGAAATTATAATACTAATGACGTACTAACTTATAGCAACTATCAGACTTTCCATGCATGCAGTAATAATTGTTATCTCAAAGGGCATGGTCTTGTAATCCAGGGACCACTGTACTTTGGTATGTTGCCAAGGCTATGCATATGTACCTGTGCAGCCTCATTTTGGATCTCGACGTCAAATAAACGTGTTCATACTTGAGTTTGGGGACCAGACATAACCCACTGGCAGCTCCAGCATCTCTGTAGTAGAGAGCCATAATTATGTCCCCACTTGATGTCCTTGCCATTCACTGTAAGTACACAAAGATCAATCATATCCAGGTTTGTTACTCCACCCATAAATGTCTCTTGGCATTAGCAAAGTCTTCAATAAATGTGGGGGGTCGGAAATAGGATGCTGTTCCTTACTGTACACATTGACAGTACTGTATACAGTGGCACTTCCGGTAGCATGCATTTGAAACATCCTTCTGTTCACTGCTGCACCATCACAGGTAGCTATAACTGCCACCACCCTGAAATTGTGAAGGGTGAGGCGCCCAATGACCTCCCAGACAAGAGGGAACAGGTTGCATGCTTTGAGGGATTTGACGGGGAATACACAGTAGGGAAATAGAAGATTAGTCAGTAATCCACGGACCATGAACACGACTATTATCTCGGCTAACTCTTTGGCTTTTTAGATCCCTGCAGAGACCATCTCTCATACTCATCCAGGTAGGTGTCTATATCACTGAGCTCCACAAAACCAGTGAGGTCACCTGTTGACTTCCTGTACACCACTCCTTCCCTCACATACATCTCATCAACAAGGACTGTGATATACTTCACTAAGTCTAGTGGCTTTGTTGTGCGAACACACTCAAGTAACTGCAGATCAAATGAATTGCTGAAGCCAGATTTCGCTGGGGAATGGTGTCTATAATCTCTGAGGGTACGTTCTGATGGTAGCATTATCACCCCAGAATCACGTAGTGTCTTGTAGGCACCACTTGACTGGTGATGCAGATAGAGACACCATTTGATGATCAGAGGATGCCATGTGACAGATCAGGGTGTTGACTTCGACACTGCATCCAATTGCTGCTTCCAAAATATATACTGGAAGGAATCCTTCTTGTTCAACAACTGAGGTGTATTTTTTTAACAGGTCAGACAAGTCAGCACTTGATTCTACATGAACGGAGATGGTGTCACTCTGGCGGAATGGGCAACAGCCCTTTGCAAAGTCTGCAAACGACTGACTTTTGCCCTCAACTCTGTGTGTAGCCTTCTGAGTCGCTCATTCTTCTGCACTTGGCTGAGGTACTGGTAGTTGGTGTGGCTGCTGATAGCACACTGGTCAATCTCTCTGATAGTTCTTTTGAATTGGCGTTCAAGCGAATTATTCTTGTATTGCTTGCAAATGTGACAGCAACCACCACCCACAAGCATGCAACAATCTACATGCCGTATTGCAGAGCCTTCAGTACAAGCAACTACATTAGCTTAGAGAAAATGGTTTATGAGTGCATCTAGGTAACTACAGCTATGCACTACAACTTACCATTGGGGCCATGAAAGGTTCCAGCATGCTTCTCTACCAAGGCTGCAAATTTGCTTGTGTCAATGCCAGGACAGAAGGTGAGAGAGTTTAGCTCATCAAGAAGAGTGTGAAGCTTGGATAAGCTTCATACCTGTGAGTCGGAAAGTCTAGATATGGGCCTTGACTTAGCAAAAAGATTGCATCTTCCACCAACAATTGCGAGGGTCATTACTATTAGATTGCTCACTGGAGTTGTCTAGCTTGCATAACCTGATCCCCTGGCTAACGGAGGCATATAAGAGATTCCACCCCCGGAGGACACACACACTCACTTGTGCAATAAACAAAACATTCTCTGCCATACTCCGAGATATTCTCACAATGAGAGGGATCAGTTGCTGGTATTTGCGTCTAACCCTATTCTTAGGTGCAGTCTAGCGAAATTGTCGACGGCCCATGTCTTTAATAAAAGGAAATGACAGTATCACTCTGACTTGTTGAAATAGCTACTTGCTCAAATTGGATAATGCTATGTATGCTCTTGCAGTGAAATTGAAGTTCACCGTTAGCTAATACTTACCTCTTGCACTATCCTCTTCCACCTACACTGGAGCAAATGCAACTTGCAGCAAATTATGCAAAACATTCACTCAACAAAAATAATAATTTTGGTTGTCACAGAGTGAGTTTTAGGTTTTGTATGTACTATTGCTATGGAGAACGTGACCTTGTTTCCAATCCAGTGCCCAAAGGTATAACTATCTATCAAACCTGCATTGTATTCTTTGTGGGATGATCTTGTGTTACCATGGTTCTGTGTTTATTTCCATGGTAAATATTATTGTGATTGTATTTCCATGGCAAACTGTTTGTGCCCTGAGGGGATGGACACTCTTACCACCCATGCACACTCCGGCCCTGTGGTGTGTGAGGGGCAGCAGAAAAACTGTAGCTAGCTATTAAGCTAGTAGGCTCTGCCATGGCTGAGAATAGTGTTGTCAAGGTTGGTTTCTTGACCATTTTTAGCCCTCATTTGGAGTCCCTTCCATATCCCCACAGGCAGCTGAATTTTGCCAACCTCATACGTGGATACTGGTTTTAGGGGCCTGCATCAGAGCTATTATACGAGTAAACTGATTTACAGTGATGTGTGTAATGCATGTTATGCATAGGTGGAGGAGAGCGAAGAGCCAAGTGTGAAAGAGATGAACAGAATTGGCAAGGCTGTGGATGGCATTGAGAGCAAGATAGGAGAGATTGAAGAGGAAGTGGGAGGAATGGAAAAAGTAAAGCATAATGCAGTGAAACTTGTCTAATACAGCCATATCACAAACCTGTTTAACCAGGTCAACCTCTATAAAGCAGTTGTGCCCCAAAGTTTCATGGTAGTGGTGGCAATAATGTCCATACATACAGTGGAACCTCTGAATAATGGAACCCAGCATTTTGTCCTTTGTAGAGAGGTTGTCCTGTTATTTTGTATGGTACTTTCAGAGTGTCATTTATCAGAGGTTTCACGTAATGCCTGTGATGACCCATTACCACTCAAGTGTCTAGTAGGTGTGTGAGGGGGGTATGTCATGTGACATGCTGTGATTCTTGTGCAGGGTTTCTTGCCTGGGGAGCATGTGAAGGAGGCATGTCATGGCCTGCACAAACGCTGTGCCACCTGCAGTGAACTCCTCATGCAAAATACAGAACAATTGGATGCAGTGGTAAGTAGACTTAAATCAAAACCTCCTATTTAATGCTAGACAAGTTTGAATGGGCCAGTCTACAGTTTTACTGAAGTGGCCTGAAGTAGCGTTATGGAGCCTTCAACCCTGTGGGTTTATGATAACAGCATGACACAAGATATTTTCAGGTCAAAACTGCCAAAAACTTTTTGTTGGGACAAAGTGACCTGTTGAAAATGGGACCAAATTCTATACTAAGTACTCAATGTCGGTCAAAGGTATCAAAATGTTCAGTTAAACTACAAATACCTGGACATTATGTCCTGGCACTTTAAATTCCTTATCATAAGCACTGCAAAGTGTCAGGTTCTACATTCATGATCCCTATACTGTACATCCAGGTTTCAATACTCATTGTTGGGGGTATGGATGTCACACACTTGGACTTGCGTAGGCCACCAGCTACAGTTGAAATAGGGAGGTTGTCCTTAGCTCGGAGGTCAATTTACACACAGTCTCAGAGGGTCCTTTATTGGAGGCTCCACTGTAGTACAAAATATGGTGGACACATTTTAGGTCTCTGTAAGGAAGCATCCTTATCAATAGTGACTTTAGAAATAGGCTGTTTGTCCCTTCATTCCTGCTGTGCAAATGTACTGTAGGACATTCCAGTGTCAGAGACAATGCTCAGAAACAAGCGCAAGACAGCCATCAGGAGAATCCAAGTGAGCCACGCAATGGGGTGGGGTCTAAATCATTGATGGATGCCTGTTATTGTATCTGCAGTTACTGTTGGAGAGAGCAGACAGGTTGGAAACTAGAATAGACCAATGTAGAACTAGCACAAGCAAGAAGTGAACCACAGCATCAGTCTATTACTACAATCATTGAAATCTCTCTCTGATGTTTCAAAATTCACAGGGGTCTTGTACAATGGTAGAGCAATTTTCCGAATGCTCAATGCTCATGAAGTTTGTGAAGACCCACACCATAAAATACTCGGGGAACACCCCCTCCCTCTCCCCCTGCAATAGCCTGGAACAAAGTTGGATTTGCAGTGAGATCTCTCTTATCCAGCCACCCTTGTGACCAATCAAAAAGGCCTTTACAGGGGTGGCCACATGTCGGAGTTCACTAACTTATGTTCCAGTTGGCCACACAATCAGCCAGCACTCTGCCCCACTCACTGAGAGCTATGAAATCTAATAAAAGGTGACCACACCATCAGCACTCTGCGCCACTGAGGGCTGTCAAATCTGGATTAAAACAAAAGTGAATACCAATTCACATACAGTGATGACCATTATGTCACGTGTAAATGCTTCTTGGCCACCATGGCTGCTTTTCTCTTGAAGTTGGCTGAAGTTATGGGTGTGTTGGGCGTGTAGAAAGGGTTGAGAAGAGCCTAAATACACACACATGCACACACACACACACACACAGGGAGGGAGGGAGGGGCATTCATATAATACAGAAAATCATTTTGGAGTCAGTTTATTCCTTTCAAATGGCCATAAACACACTGACCCTTGCATATCCAAACCCTGTTTTCCAAACACCCAAAATAAGCCTCAATCCAGGTCTATCTTGCTCAAGGGGTTGGTCCAAAGGTGTTAGCCTCACCTTGATCAGTAGCTCGTATATCTCCGTGAAGAAATTTTTGATGGTGTCAGTGGACCGAGTATTGTCATGCACCAACAGAAAACGCATCTCTGAGATAATGTTAAGGTCTTCACACAGTGGACTAGCAAAATAAAAAAATCACGTACTTTTAATGCTCTTAACAGTGTACCTCGCTAATCCGAACCCCTTTTGAATACCCTTTTGAATGATATTCACGGCTACTCTGAGGTGCATTCAACAGCACTCCATTCAAACTGTATGCATTCACTAATCCGAATATTTCACTAATCTGAACGGGCACTGGTCCCAAACTATTCGGATTAGGGAGAGTCCACTGTATTAGGGCCACTCCACATACTGCCAGGATAGGAATGTGACCACATCAAAAAGTAGAGTCCTTTAAATAGAGACACAGCATGCATTTAATTTCTGGATACGGCTTGCTGTCACAAAGGCTGTCACTGTGAGGTCATTGAACCTGTCAACATTCTTCAAGTTCCTAATAAACAGAGAAACAAACTTGAATGATTCCCACGACACCAGCTAGGACACCTTACAAGTTTCCTGTCTGCCATTTCACCTCATCCACAAGGTCTAGAGCAGCATGTGCCACAAATTGATTCAAGTGTCTTCTATCATCCACCTAAAGTGCCAGAGAGTGGTTTCATCTATACATTAGCTAACTAAGAAGTAGAGTGTGTATGGTCACTGCAATCATAATGCTAGGTAGCACGAACACCTAACTATCTGTCTTCATCGAAACACCTCCTGTGATTGCTACTATGTACTACTGAGAGGTGTGACGTTTGACTATCCCCTTCTTTACATAATGTGTGTGTTGGCATGGTGGCAGTTCCTCTGGAGGTCCTGGAAGTGAGAACCTCTAAAGTACATCTCAGTATAGTGCATTAGACACCTTTGCCCTTTTCTCTGGTTCCTTGTTGTTTTATATCACATGTATACATTATTGCTAATGTAGCTACTTGTGGTTTGTACTTTATTTACTATAGATACAGCTAATAACCCATTCCACATAAGGCTGCTGTTATAGCTACTACCTAGGCTTCTAGCTACACTATCTAGCTAGCTCATTAATTACGACGGCAACTTACTCTAGCTCCCTCTGCTGGCTTCACTGAGTGTTCATACTCATAAATGGGGTTGTCATTGTGGCCTACAATCACGAAGTAGAAGGCCATCTCCTCAGCTCAAGTCCTGTGGTGCGCTTTATTTAGAGAGACAACAACAAGGTGTGCTCTAACAAGAATTTAGTTGGTTGAAAAGAGAAAAGAAGCTTTGTGAGTGGGAATCACTGTGTGACGCCCTGATCACTAAGATCGTAGGATATTAACGGGGAATGTAGACAGTTAGCTACAGCTAAGTTATCTACTCAACACAAGATCTCTTAGCATGGATCTAGATGCCGCCACGCCTGCTCAGAAGTCTCGATTCCTGAAGTGGAGAAGCTCGGTGTACATCTCCATGTTCATAGGCTGGAGCTGCCACATGCTCATCAGAAAGAACTTCCCTTCCACCATGACTAGCCTCATCCAGCACCAAGGCTTCAGCCACAAAGACATCGGCATGATTTCCAGCTGTTTTGCCATTGCATATGGCTTGAGCAAGTTCCTGGGATCAATCATCTCAGATCACGCCAGTCCTCAGAAAGTCTTTTCTGGAGGGTTGATCTTGGCAGGGGCGTGTTGTCTGGTTTTCCCTCTAGCTTCCACAGTGACACTGGCGTGCATCGTGTGGTTTGTTGAAGGTGTGGTCCAGGGGTGTGGCTGGCCCCCATGCGTCATTCTCCTCAAGGCGTGGTACCCTCCCACTCATATTGGGCGGTGGTGGAGCATGCTTGCAAGTGCAGGAAACATCATGTCTGCCATCGTCCCCTTACTGGTTATTTTCATCATCTCCCATTCCCACTGGTCAATGAGTTACTACACGTTTGGCATTGGTGCTGTTGCAGTCGGAATAGCAGTAAAGTTCACCATCAGAGACTCTCCCAATGACATAGGTTTAGAATCTTTCCACGAGCCCAGCACCAGCAATGGCACAGGAGCGAACTCAAAAGAGAACACAGTTGGTGGAAACTGGTACAAAGTCTTCTTCATCTGGGATTTGTGGGTAGTCAGCTTGATGTATGTCGTTCTCTACTTTTCGAGCTACTGTACGATAAACTGGTCCCAGCTGTACTTGGTGGAGAAGGTGGGTCTGAGTGAGACGAGAGCAGCGGCCTGCTACAGTATATACCAGGTAGGAGCCACTGCAGGAAATTTCACCTCAGGCTACTTGTCGGATCTCTTCGTCACTCCTGTAAGTGTATAGTATTAATGGTGATCTAGTGTACAATCCCATCAAAATGACCCCCAGTGACCCGTATACTGTAGATGTAATAGTAGGTATACTGTGTAATCTGAAGGGATGGTCTTACTTGTGTATTTCCAGGTTGGTTGTCCATATCCTTTGTTCCCTCTTGTGTACATAGCGCACCAAGCCAACCACTACACAGCTAAGTTACTCTAGCTACATAAGTGGATGGTGAATAGAAGAGGGACACTCCTGGACAACCAACCCGGAAAAAAGACTTCGACTTGGCTCTAAGCTTTGTGGTGGCATCATTAAAGTAGTTGAAACATTATAACTGCTCCCAAGGAAACTAATTGGTCACTTAGAAGTGGTTACATTGTGTCAATTTCCCACATTATGTTCATTACAGAGACACAAGTTTGAGCACAACTAAAATTGACAGTACAGTCCTCACCAATTCAAACCCCTTTAATCTGAACCTTCACTAATCTGAACACCCATTTTAATGATATTCCTGGGGTGAAATTCAACAGCATTATTCAAACTGTATGCATTCACTAATCTGAAAATAACAGGCACTGGTCCCATACTTTTAGGATTAGTGAGGGTCTACTGTATTGTATGTAAATGCGTGAAATAGAATGCCTTGCAAAACCTTTTGCTCTACTGAGAGCCAGGGTGGGTTGGACAAGGTTTTAATGCGCAGGGTCTCTGAAGAATAGAAGTGT
>JAAGOD010052165.1_pt1 | contig 10754 bp, 10 predicted proteins | sample 8389681 | NCBI WGS metagenome assembly JAAGOD01 (sample SAMN13964374, study PRJNA552185) | sponge metagenome | biome: deep-sea hydrothermal vent fields; feature: spots directly above weak diffusing fluid; material: seawater and sediment | host: Tedaniidae sp. KZ-2020 ... | reverse complement strand
CTCTCTCTCACTCACTCACTCTCTCTCTCACTCTCTCTCTCACTCTCTCTCTCACTCGCTCTCTCTCACTCACTCTCTCTCTCACTCACTCCCTCTCTCCCTCCTTCCCCTTCCTCCTCTCCCCCCATAGCTCCATTGATGAGTATGGGAGCCCTAACACCGAAGGCTTCCACTTTGTCTCTGTCCTCAAATCCATTGGCTCCTTTGCGGGCATCTTCTTTGGCTCGTTTGTCCTCGGCTGTGCCATGGGACTGCTGACGGCTCTGCTCATGAAGTTCTCCAAGCTTCGGGACTACCCTCTCCTCGAGACCTCCATGTTTATCATCATGTCCTACTCCACTTTCCTCTTTGCTGAGTTTGCACAATTGACGGGTTCGTAGCGTGTAATTGCATTGAGTAGTTTGGTGGCCGGAGACGGCCCGGGCCCTTTCAGTGTTCGTGGAGGGAGGGTCTGGTAGCAATGCAGCCTCGTTCCCAGCCCTCTAGCCCTCTTCCTTTTCCTCCTTTGAGAGAGAGTGAGTGAGTGAGAGAGAGAGTGAGTGAGAGAGAGCGAGTGAGAGAGAGAGTGAGAGAGAGAGTGAGAGAGAGAGTGAGTGAGTGAGAGAGAGAGAGAGAGATGTACTATAGTATTTGTTTGTTTATTTGTTTGTTTGTTTGTTTGTTTGTTTGTTTGTTTTGTCTTGTATGTGCACGGATGTACTCCAGGTATTGTGGCAGTCCTGTTTTGCGGCATCATGCAGTCGTACTACACGTACATCAACATGTCTGTGGAGTCACGCAGACGGACAAAGGAGGTCTTCGAGGTCATCAACTTCTTTGCGGAGAACTTTGTGTTCTCGTACATTGGTCTCTCACTCTTCACCTACAGCAACCATCAGTGGGTGCCTGGGTTCATCCTCTTCTCATTCGTATCCTCAAGAGGGAGGGCGGGGAGGGGATGGGTGGGGCTTAAAAAGGTGGTCTGGGTCGATGGAGGGATGCTGAGGGGATTCCCCTCCACTTGATGTAAGATGGGTTGGGTATAGAAATGACAATGAGGGGATTTCCCTCTGCATTATGATAGGAGTCTAAACCTAACTAGGTAACAAAGTTGTAGCTAACTACGTGTGACTTAGAGGAATAGGGGATTATTTTATGTGGGGGGAAGGGGCTCGTTGATGGGTAATGGCCCAGCCATATCCCCCTTATTGTGCGCAAGCCTGCATGAAACGGCTGACTCAGCAGGTAAGTACTATTATTTCTAAGTGTGAGCCATCATGAGCCCCTATTACGGTGCCCAGTATATATGCTACCTTAATGACAGCCTGTGATCAACTTCTTCAAAATGCGTGGGAGCTTTGACATCATTATTTTTTCCAAGGTTGTGTACATACACAGAGTCATCAAAAATCGAAATTGCTAACCCTTAAAAACACTAATTTACCCACTAAATGAAGTAAATTTAAAGTACGTATGCTATCACAGTTGGCTCGCAGCCCTAGGGTCTCAGTTGTGTTTATTTGGGCATTTTTTAGTTCAACTTCCTGTTTTACAGGAAGTAGTCTTTGGGAACTCCCATAAAATCGACTACATAAAATAGCTATGTTACTGATGATTCTCGCACAACCCAACTTGTCTATGTGAGTTAAGCTAGCTCGGATAGTGTTCTACGGAAGCTCTGGTAAGCTTTTGTATGGCTGAGAAGGATGGTGAAGAGTATCAAGATTGTCGTCACCAGCAGTGACCACTCTCCTGGGTCCACTGTGCATGGAAAACTGCTCGTCACTGTGCAAAAGCCCTACAAGTGTCACAGCATCGTTGTGAAGCTGTGGGGACGAGCTGAAGTGGAGTGGACCGAAGGTGGGACCTTCTACAGCCACTTTGAGAGCTACATTCACACCGAAAAGGCTGTTTGGAAGCTGGAGAATTCCCAAACGGGTCACCTCCCCCCCGGCAAGCACTGCTTCCCCTTCAGCTTCAAGCTACCACCGGATCTGCCCTCCTCGTTTGAAAGTGCCTGTGGAGTGGTGAAGTATGAGTTGGAAGCCGGAGCACTCCACAGTGGTCTAATCAGCTCCATACTGAAATCCAGACACGCTGTTCAAGCTGATATTGAAGTTACAGAGAAAAAATCTAGAGCGGAGATCGTGCGGCTGTACGGCGAGCCTGTCACAATGAACATGACAAAAAGGCTCTTTCTGAAGCTTGGATATGTATCCGTCCTGGTAAATTTACCCGGCACGGGCTTCTCTCCCGGGGAGACCATCCCAGTGAGCGTCCACATCAGCAACCAGAGCTCGAGGCACCTCCGCGTGGATTCCTGTTTGTGGAGAAAAGTAACATACACGTCATCTTTAGGAAAGACTAAAGAAGTCCTGAGCCCAATAGTGACCTTAATCAGTTCTCCCATACTGCCAAGGCTGAGCAAATCCCGTGACAGGCATATTAAGATCCCCGCCGATGTTCACGTGACGATCAAGAACTGTTCCATCATCAGTGTGGAGTATGTCTTAGCCATCAGAGTCATTATTCCCTGGAGCTCAAACCTGGAGTTGAAAATACCGATTGTTATAGCTGAAAGTGATCCTGCGTCAGTGGCGAGACCAGTAATTTTAGTCCCTTCACAGCGTGGGAAAGGTGGAGGCTTTATTCGCAGCTTTCATTCAATCCAATGGCCTCACTGATAGCATCACTGCAATGCATACTGGACACTTTATTAAGATGAGCAAAATCACCATAACCTTTCATTATCATCTGACAGTTAAGGGAAGCTGGGTCATGTGATTCAGTCAACCAGGACCTTCAATAGAAGCTGCACATTACATTATACTCTGTAATAATGCTGCTACGAATCTGGGAAAAGTGCTATATAGGGAGTCACTACATCTCAATGGCATCTCTACTGCAGCGCCATGCTTCCCTCTACCTGCTGTCAAATAACCAAAGATCAGCTACAAGCACTTGTACGAGACTCTGTAACGAATCCCTTGATGTGCCAATGTAGCTATAATATTAATGCACAAAGAATGGAATTGCTTGTTCTGTATGTTTGTAGGTGATGCTCTATCCTGTGTGGGTCACGTAGGCTTCTAGCATAAGAACTTTGTACGACCACCTGCTGTCCGTCTAAGGGACGCTGGCTCCTTTTTTGCTGAGGTGGGCTGAAGTTGTATTGAGTGTGTCATGACCCTCATTGGAGGTAAGTTTGCAGTGACCCCCTGGGGGGTTGTCCTTTCCTTATTTGGAATGATCCCTTACTACGAGAGTTCCACTGAGTCAACAGTGCTCTGAGGATACGGAAGAACACAAGACAAACCAGAAGGGCATCATCTTTGAAGCCAAGATGCTGAGAGGGACGCTGGTCTGATTATTTGGGGGATCTTCTTCCTTGGCGCCATTTCTTGTTTTGTCTGAAAGGTGTGGGTTTGGGAACTACAGTCCATTTGCAGCTAGACACAATGGAAGGGACTAGCAAATTTGTGAACCCTTGCAGTTAGAGGCTGTTAGCTGAGTTCTACGGAGTATTAGTTAAGAATCTGAAGCTCTGCTTGTTCCAGCAGCTGATCTAAGTCATGGTTAAAGAGATCCAGTTGTTCTTTCACAGCACTGATCACTCTCCGGGGTCCACTGTCGAAGGGAGGTTTGAGTTTAGACTGGACAAACCCAAAAAGTATCACAGCATTGTCGTAGAGCTTACTGGAGTGGAAAAAGGTGGAAGCGTTTTCACGCAAAGCACTGATTGTTACAAGAATTCAGAGAACTACTTTCATCTCAAAACAGTTGTCTGGGAACTGGAGAATTCCCCCACTGGGGACCTTCCTGCTGGCGATCACAACTTCCCCTTCAGCTTTGAGCTCCCAGAAAACCTGCTCCCTTCCTCACTTGAAGGTATATGCTGCCGGATGAAGTATGCGGTGATTGCAACAATATTCCAAAATAGTTGTGGGAGCAGCACCAGAGTGAAACCAAAGCATAGAGTTAAATCTGGTCTTTGTGTTAAAGCTAAAGCATCGACAGATATCCTGGGGGTGTTCAACCGGCCAAAGACCCTGGAGAAGAGGAAAAGCTTGAAGTTTCTGTGTTTCAATGTCGGATCTGTGTTGGCCACAGTGAGTGTCCCTCGTGTGGGATTCTCTCCTGGCGAGACCGTACCAATGTGTATCCACGTGAGCAACGAGAGCTCGAGGCAAATTCACGTGGAATCTGGTTTGCATAGAAGAGAGACGTTTGTCACAGACGAAGGAAATGTGAAGTTTGTATTCAGCCTCATTGCAAGGACCGCAAGATTGCCCATAATGCCAGGGGCAGTCACCTCTTATGCAGACAGAAGCCTGATTATTCCCACTGACATGAAAAAATGCTCCACTGCCTCTGTGGAGCACACCTTGACCATCATGGTCAGCATTCCCTGGAGTTTCAACATGCTGCTGAAAATACCAGTGTTTATTGCAGATAGTGGTTCACCTTCATCAGTGGCAGGACCAGCAGTTCCCTTCCCTCAGCCTCCATCCAACCGATAGCGTTTTAAAGAATAAGATCTAGAGGTCCCTTCATGCAATGAAGCAGTTGGAAGTCACTGAGCTGCTTTAATACATGCATGTACTTGTATGTGTGTGTGTGCACCACTTAGTATAGGTCAATGCCATTTGTGTATGAACTTCAGGGGCTCACTAAACTTGCAGCAAAGCAATTGAAGTGTCCTTTCCTTTAAAATGTGCGAGTGACTATCACCCGTATTGAAGTTTCAAACTGATGCTGCATGATTTGATTTTGGGATATTTCTGTCCTCAATATTTTTGTCTGTAAGTTGGGGATGGGCTCGCAGCTAGACTTGACAGATTAGCTGAGCGGTGCAGGGGAGTTTTAGCTACCTAGGGCAATTCAAGACAGTTCTAGCTAGTCAAGAGAGATATTAGATATGGTTAAGGATATCAAGCTTATCCTTGAGAGCAGTGATCACTGTCCTGGGGCCATTGTGCATGGGAGGCTGATGGTCAGTGTGGACAAACCCAAGAAGTATAACAACATTGTCGTGAAGCTGTGGGGAGGAGCCGAAGTCCATTGGACGGAGACGCGTGGACGTCTCGAAAATCGCAGAACAGTGCACTACAGGAACGCAGTGACCTACATCGATGTCCAAGCGATCGTGTGGGAACCGGAGGATTCCCCCACCAGGGACCTTCCTGCTGGCGAGCACTGCTTCCCCTTCAGCTTTCAGCTCCCAGTCAACACCCTCTCCTCGTTCGAAGGTGCTTGTGGACAGGTGAGGTACAAGGTGGAAGCAAGAGTCCTTCAGAGTGGTGTCATCAACTCCATATTGAAATCCAAACATGTGGTCAAAGCTGATCTTGCAGTCAAAGGTGGCACTCCGACAGATAGCCTGGGAGTGTACAACGAGCCAAAAGCAGTGGATGACAGTAGAAGATTAAATTTCCTCTGTTTCAAGTTCGGATCGATATCGGCCAGAGTGAGTGTCCCTCGTACTGGCTTCTCCCCCGGGGAGACCATCCCAGTGACCGTCTCCGTCAGCAACCAGAGCTCAAGAGAGCTTCGTGTGGCGTCTGCTTTGCACAGAGGAGACACCTTCACTGCAAAGGGTGGGAAGAGAAAGCTGGTGATCAGTCCCATTTCAAGGGCAGCTATTTCTATTGTAAGGCCAGGGATGGTCACATCTTATGAGGAAACGAGTCTGACTATTCCCACCAATGTTCAAGTGACGATGAGAAACTGCTCCATTATCAGCGTGGAGTACATCTTGGCGGCGAAAGTCTTTATTCCACGGTGTTCCAACGTGGTGCTAAAAATACCAGTAGTCATTGCAAACAGTGATTCCACATCGGAGACAGGACCAGTGGCTCCATTCAGCTTGCCGCTCAGCAATCTGCAGGCTGTCCTTCTCAGCCTCCATACAATCCTGATATCCCCTCACAATCTCACTATCCAGCTCAGCCTCCATTCAATTCCATCCCCTCACAACATGAGCAAGCTGCAAGCTATCATTCTCAGCCACCGTACAATCCAATGGCGTCACTAATAGCCCAGGAAGTGGATCCATTCCTGCCTTCATATGAGGAAGCTGTTGGGAAATTTTGAGCAGGGAACAAATCACTGCAAAAGTTCAGCTTACAACTTAACACTAGTGATTTGTTGAACTTCAATGATAAACCTATTGCTGCCATCTTTGGGTAGTAAAGGAAGTTTTATGAGCTTGCAAGTTTTGTGTGGTTTCTGTGCTATTGTATGTTTTGTAGTTCATGTGGACTTCACAAACTTCTATTTGCATTGCCCTCATCAGAGTCTTCTTGCTATATTATATGCCAGCATAACAACTGTTAGTCCTTATTGATATTCATTGCCGTGGGGGGGCCTCACCCACCCATGAATGTTATTGTTCAAAATCAACACAAAGGCTAGATGCAGAGTATGTGAAGGCTCCAAGCTCTAGTTCATTGGCTGCAAAGTGCGGTTTCCTCTGAAGGAGCACTACTATATAGCTCTGGAAAGTGTTGGAAGGATGGTTAAGGACATCCAGCTCCTGTTTCTCAGCATAGACCTCTCTCCTGGGTCCACGGTGCAAGGGAAGGTGATGGTCAGTGTGGACAGACCCAAGAAGTACCACAGCATTGTCGTACAGCTCTGGGGGGGTGCCAGAGTCCACTGGACGGAAATAGACGAGCATCACAACAGAAGTGAATATAAGAACATGCTCACGTACATCAGCATCCAAAATGTCGTGTGGAAGCTCAAGACTTCCCCTACAAGAGACCTTCCTGCTGGCGAGCATTACTTCCCCTTCAAGTTTCGACTGCCACGAAACGTCCCCCCCTCATTTGAGCATCCTCACGGACAGGTGAGGTACGAGGTGGAAGCAAGGATAGCTCAGGGAGGTTTGATCAACTCAGTGATGAAGTCCGAACATGTGATAAGATGTCTTCTTAACGTGAGGGACGGAGCAGATATCCTGAGATTGTACAACGAGCCGGTAGCAGTGGAGAAATCGAAACGATTGAATTTCCTCTGTTTCAGGTTTGGATCTATTTCGATCACTGTGAATTTACCTCGCGGGGGGTTCTCTCCAGGGGAGATGATACCATACGGTGTCCATGTTAGCAACCAGAGCTCAAGACAAATCAAACTGCTTCTTGTTTTGCGCAAGGAGACTGTGTTCACTGCAGCAGCAGGGAAGAAAAAAGCGTCGAACATCGTGATCGCAAGAACAGGGAGTTCGCGTATAATGCCAGGGGAAATGGCGTCTTGCGCTGGTAGAAACCTGACTATTCCTTTTAGAGTTGAATCGACAGTGAGGGGCTGCATTATCATCAGTTTGGAGTACGTCTTGCTCGTCAAAGTCACTATTCCCTGGAGCTCGAACATAAATTTGAGAATACCGATAGTTATTGCAAATGGCTCTTCTTCTGTGGTGCCAGGACCGACAGTTCCATTCATTCTACCACCTCTGCAAGCTGCAAACCATCCTTCTCAGTCTCCCTACGGTCAAATCTCCCCACAAAGTTGGCTAAATCCTTCAATCAGTCCAACGCCCCCACAGCTACAGCGTCAGAAAGCTGCAGGCTCTCAGCGTCCATGCAACCCAAAGCCTCAGGAGGAGGAACAGCAGCAAGACCTTCCTTCATACGATGAAGCTGTCAAGAAAGATGTCGATAGACACATAACACTGGTATAAGTAGCAACTTAAGTTATGCTGCATGTGAAATGTAACATCCAAGTTTATCCTGCATTGGAGTTGTGTGCTGGGTGGGTAGACTGTCAGAAGTTGTTCGTTATTTTGCGCGTTTCCTGAACAAACAGGCCATTATGACTGTTGTTATGCCTGATAAGTATTTCAAACCTCTTTTCCCCCAAAAATTAAGCTGGCACATTTGCCCCAAGAGCCAACCTGGTACGAGAAACCTGTGGCTGATTAATTGTCGCACAAGTTTCAGGCCATTATGAATGAAGATTCCACCCATCACTAATCCCAAATGCCGTTATTCCCCAAAAAATGCTGGCACATTTCTCTCAAGCCTACGGTGGAATGTGACATTTAGCTTTGCCGACTGTCCTCTCTGTATGATGTATTATGCTATGTGTAGCTAGCCATGTGGCTATAAATAGCCGCCCACAATCACAACAGCATCACGTCCTTTTTGCAAGCCAATAACAAAGCCAGTCTTGGCTACGCTGGAATTCAGTCTGCAACCTGAGCGAGCTTCAGAGCATTCAAGGCCAGAACTAGCTGTTAGCTTGGAAGCTCTTGGAAGACTGAAGTTTCAGCTCTAGAGACCTATATAGTCAGTAAAACAGCTTTGGAACACAAGCTAGCTAGCTGTGAAGTGCTTTGGCTGCTATTGGTTAACGACATGAAGATTCTCCTCAATAGCATTAACCACTTGCCTGGATCCACTATGCAGGGGAAACTGATGGTCAGTGTGACCAAACCCATGATGCTGGGACAGCATTGTTGTACAGCTTCGTGAAGGAGGGCCCGGATACAGAAAACACTCAGATATTTTCATCTCTTCTCCAAAATTTGCGATCCCCACTGGGAACCTTCCTGCTGGCGAGCACTACTTCCCCTTCAGCTTTGAGCTCCCACAAAACCTGCCCCCCTCGTTTGAAGGCAGCACCTTTTTAGACTATGAAAATCGCCAGGCGCAATATGAAGTGCAATATGAATTGAGTGCATGGATTAAATATAATCCTGGTCTTGATCCACCCAACCCTCCTAAGATTTCACTTCGGTTGAATGTTAAAAACAGAACACTGTCAACAGACATCCTGCAATCCCATGGCGAGCCAGTGGTAGTGGAAAATGATATACAACTGTGTACCTTGTTTTGTGATAGTGGGTCTGTATCTGCCACGGTGAGTATCCCTCGTGAGAGCTTCTCTCCCGGTGAGAGGATTCCAGTGAGCATCAATGTGACCAACAATAGCCCCAGACAGGTTCGCATATCTTCTAAGCTGCAGAAAAGAGTCACGTTAACTTTTTCAGGAGGAAAACGTGTCTTAAGCACCACAAACTCCCATAGAGGCAAGAGGAGATGAAGACAGAAATCTGGTTATTCCCTTAAATGTTGATACAACGATAAGAGCCTGCTCCATCATCAGTATAGAGTACATCTTGGTCGTCACAGTCATTATTCCCTGGGGTTCCAACTTGCATCTGAACTTACCGATGGGTTGTTGGTTACGGTTATCCAAATGCAGCAGCAACCCACAACCTCAGCAAGCTGCAGGCCATCAGTCCCAACCTTGACACAGTCTCACTGCACAACCCCAGCATGCCACCACAGGGAATCTAGCTCAGCCTCCACCCCATTCAACCCCACTACAGTCTCAGCACGCTTTAGATGAACCTCCACCCTATCACTCTCTCTTTCCAACCCCACCACACTCTCAGCAAGAACCTCAACCCTGTCCAGCCCCAACACAGCCTCACCAAGCTTCTCAACCCTTGCCCAGTCCAATTCCAGAGCAAGCTGGACATCAGCCTCCATCTCAACCCTTGCCCTGTCCAATTCCCGAGCAAGCTGAACAGCCTCCCTCTCAACCCTTGCCCAGTCCAATTCCCGAGCAAGCTGAACAGCCTCCCCCAACCTCCAGTGGTCCCACCAATGACCTCACAAGTACTGTAACATGAGTAGACAGTGAAACTTTTGGGAAAATTACAATGCCGTAGAAAGATAGCCACTGTTATTGTGCATTATGTGTATTCCATTCCAATGAAATTGTCATAGCTGCCAACAATGACCACAAAATTGTTGTAGAGTGCAGTTAGTAATCCCAAAGGGTCTGACACGATCCCTTTGTGTCCGGTTGTCCAATACAGGTATATATCTTGAAACATAACAACCAAAAATGAAGTACTCATTGCTTTGGTAAACGGTCAGTTGTCCACATGACCATCGATAAGAGTGTGTACTATTTGCAATGCTGTATGTATGTGCTTGTTTTCCCTTGACCGTACATACCACACCAAGGTGACCATCTTTGCTGGACGGCTGATCAACATCTACGTCCTCTCGTTCTTCCTCAACCTGGGACGCTCCAAGAAGATCAGCTTCCGTTTCCAGCACATGCTGATGTTTGCGGGGCTGAGGGGGGCCATTGCCTTCGCTCTCGCCATACGCAACACCCAGAACCCGGAGCGCCAGCTCATCTTCACCACCACCCTCTGCATCGTCATGGTTACGGTCCTCTTCTGTGGAGGGCTCACCACGCTCATGCTGCAGTGCCTCAAGATACAGTGAGTGCCCTGCCCTGCTAAGTAAAGTGCTGAATTTGCCCATGTGGAGGTGACAATTCTCCCTGTGTGGCACATACCCTGATTTGCCCATTACTGCCTCCACTTTTAATGCAGAGTTGGTATTGAAGATGACACAGGAGGACTGACTGAAGATGTAAGGATTATTCAGCAGCCATTATGAACTTAGATTCTATTTTGGTGTGTGTGTGTGTGTGTGTGTGTTCAAAGGGTCTCAAGATTGTTTACGACAAGAAGAAAGGGAACTGGCTGATATCAAAGTGGTCTCTATTTGACAAACGGTAAGGATCGAATGATGTGTCGATTGAGCATCCTGTGGGTCATGTGATTATGGTCTATGGTCACGTGACTGAGATGTAGTGATCATGTGACTGTGTGTGTAGGTACCTGATCCCCATCTTCACCCACCACGGTCGCAGCGTCCTTGAACTCTGCCCCCGCTGTCCCTCCTGGTGCCTCCCCTTCTGCAACAAGTGTAAACCACGTGGAGAGGAGGTTTGTATGTGTG
>JAAGOD010033558.1_pt1 | contig 10758 bp, 10 predicted proteins | sample 8389681 | NCBI WGS metagenome assembly JAAGOD01 (sample SAMN13964374, study PRJNA552185) | sponge metagenome | biome: deep-sea hydrothermal vent fields; feature: spots directly above weak diffusing fluid; material: seawater and sediment | host: Tedaniidae sp. KZ-2020 ... | reverse complement strand
TTTGAATCTTTGCTCCACCCCCTAGCTACGAGACTGGCCTGAGGCACTGTGAACTGCATGTTGCTTTGACCACTGCACACCCACACGTCACCAAAGAGAACGTCCGAGAGCTTAGCCTCTCCATACTTGTCCGAGTTGATGGTGATGGTGTATGCAGTGGAGCCAGCCGGGGTAGCAGGGAGGGTCAGGATCCATACACAGCTCCCATGGGAGTCTAAAGTGGGATAGGGAGGGTTATAGGGAGGGTTAGTATCCACACATGGGAGTCTAAAGTGGGATAGGGTTAGTATCCACACACCAAACCTACCAGTGAAGGTGCTAGCCGTGAGAGTCTTCCCGCCAAAGGTAGCGGAGATCTTGGTGTCACACTTCGTGACGAACCCCCAGATGTTGGCCTGTGCCGGAGCTTGCTGGAGCACCATGTGGTCCCCATACATGTTGGCAAGGCGGAAAGGGGGAGGGAGAGGGGGAGGGGGCTGTCCCTGGACCACACCTCCAATAATTGAACACAAGTTAATTTACGCCACTATTTTCTAACATACTATACAATGGACACACACTCATCATTAATTAGCATCAGTGGATTCCTTCTAGTCCAGCTACCCTTGGGACCAGTCATGGTCATGGGAATGGCCTCATTTCAAGCGGACTTTGTACACTATCCATGCATAATAGCTACCTGCTGCCATCATAGCAATCAGCACCAAGACGGTTGTTGTGGATGCCATTCTCAAACCAGTCACAAGAAATCAACTTTCCAGTTCACAGCTATAGATATAGCCTAGCTCTAGCTATATTATACCACTGTCAGGTGACAGGTTACCTTATATGCAAGACATCAGAGGTGAATATGATTAGCAAAATGCATCTTAACTGTATATTCATTGATGACCGACCATAGCTATGTAATTATGACTAGCTAGACATGTTGCTAGCATCAAAGAATCTTAGCTAAGGTGCACAGCTAGCTAGAATGAAATCTATGGCAACCATACTCTGCCCTGTATAGCTAGCAGCTAATGAGGCACCAGAATCCTTTGCAAAAAAAAATCTGCATCAAATCAGTAATTTGGACTCCTGAAATGTGGCCACCCTTCTAATCACAAGGGGGGTGACACTCCCATACACCCTGTTCAGGCTTTTTCGATCGGAGGTTTTTTGACCCACCTTAGACCCCTAAATTAGGGGGTGTGGTTTCATTTACATTGACCTAGTGTATTGTTAGGTCAAGCCAAGACAGATTTTTGATAGCGGTCAAGCTATTCAAGGGCCCCTAATTTTTGGTACTAGTCAAGCAGTCAAGAAGTCATTTAGGACATGGTCAAGTGGTCAAGCCCCCCAAACCAGGCGGTCAAGAATCCTGACCATAGTCGAAAAAGCCTGAACAAAAGTTGTATGGGAGTGACACCCCCATGAATCAGGAAATTTCGATTGGTTCCAAGGGTGGTGGGATCCACTGTGTACTATAAGTTTGGCTCTCCAATATGAGATCACACAAGGAATCACATCCTTGATCTTCAGAGTGTCAGGCCATGGCAAGGCAGGGCTGCTGCTCCTGTGGGGATGGTGTGGTTACCCACAAAATAAAAATTAGGGTCCACCTTGTGGCCAAAGTCACAAAAGCATCAGCATCCTGTTTTGAGTACCCACACAGGATTTCCCATTTCAATCATGCAAGACATTTTGCTTGTTGGTAACCAAAGGGTCAGCAGATAAAGCATTTCCTACTTGGGTAGGTGCATATAAAAAAAAGCAGGGCCCTTCAGCAGTTCTGCATAAGTTAGATCTTCTCTCTCTGGAGGATCTAATTTTTCACTCTGCAATTTTATATTCATTCTGCAAATAAATAGCTATGAAGCTATCTCTTCAAATTTTTCTCCTGAGTCTCTGTGCTCTTGGAGTTTTTGCAAGAATTAAGACAGCAGACTTCACTCCTGAAGGTAAAATCTTGCATGAAAATTGCAAATAATAATTATTAGCTGCAATAGCTGGGATCTTCAAGATTTAGTCCACCAGGCAAATGCATGTCTGGGATAACATCTTCTTTAATCCAGTCCATGTGATCAAGGCAAATAAAACTTTTATCTTTAAAACATTACATGGTACATTCTGCAAAAAACTTTTCCTTCTTAGAACGCTGGCAGGCTACACTGCAAGGTGTCCAAGAAGCTAAGGACTACGTCCAAAGTTTGGAGAAGACTAATGCTGCGAAAACAGCCTCCACCTCTTCCTTGTCAGCTGCAACAGTGCTCAAGAAATTCTTCCGCAAGGCCTCACCAAAGTCCATCGCCATGGGGAAAGCTCGCTTGCACATGGAAGAAGCAGTGAAGCGCAGCGAGCGTATCTTGATGGAGAAAAAGCGTCTGGAGACTGCCAAGACTGCAAGCAGAGAGGAGGAGGCTGAAGTCATCGCTCAGGAGCTGTATCACACCCCTGGTACACTTCTCGACAAGAAAGAAATGGCCCACATCTACCAGACGAGTGGTTGCGAGGAATTGAGACCAGAACCGGATTGCTCCACTGTTGCATTCTACCACTCCGTACGGACAATATCTGGAATTTGCAACAATCTTGAGGAGCCCACACAGGGCGCATCCTTCACGCCATTCAGGAGGTTAATTCAAGCGCAGTACGAGAATGGGATTGACACACTCTTCAACAGTGCAGACCTTCCTAAATCAGGCCCCTTCACTGCCCCACACCCGAGTGCCAGGTTTGTAAGCGATACAGCTGTCCTCGATCGTGAGGTGAACGACACGGTTCTAACTCACCTGGTGATGCAGTGGGGACAGTTCATGGACCACGATCTCGACTTGACTGTGGAGCTCAATCTAATGTGCAATCTCACGACCTGTGAGCAAACCGGCTTCTGTGCACCTGTGCGAGTCCCGAGAGACGACCAAGAGTTTGGCGAGGGGACAGCAAACAACGGGATGTGCCTCCCCTTCGTGAGGACTGTTCCAGCCTGTTCAGAGAACCCTTTCCAATTGGGACCACGCGAGCAGGTCAACGAGCTCACTCACTACATCGACGGTTCTAATGTCTACGGTTCGACAGACGCACGTGCAGCGTTCCTGAGGGAGTTTGAGGGAGGAAGGCTACGCGTGGGGCCTGGAAACACCCTCCCCCTTCAAGGGAGTCCCGACAATCTCGGCACCGACATGTTCTGTCCTCCCGTGGAAAGCCCAAATGGAGAGATAGACGACCCGGAGTCGTGCTGTATGCCGCAATTTGAAAACGGGTGTTTTGTGGCCGGGGATGTTCGGGCGCTGGAACACGTCTCCCTCAGCGTAATACACACCATATGGGTCAGGGAACACAACCGTATCGCCAATGGACTGAGCGGCGTGAACCCGCAATGGGACGACGAGAGACTCTACACCGAGACAAGACGCATCTTGATAGCCGAAATCCAGCATATCACCTTCAACGAGTACCTTCCAGCTCTCTTTGGCACCAACTTTCCATTTATAATACCACCTTATCGTGAATACAATCCCGAGGTGGATGCATCAGTTCCGAATGCCTTTGCAACGGCTGCATATAGGTTCGGTCACAGCCAGATCCAACCGTTCTTCGAGAGGCTTGATTCCTCGTTTCGTTCTATTCCCGAGGGGCCCTTGTTCTTGCGAGACTCCTTCTTCAGTTCCACCGAGTTTGAGAATGGGGGAGGGGTCCCTCCCATTGTACGTGGGTGGGTGCACCAGCCTGCTCGCGCAGTCGACGAGTTCGTGAACTCCGTCCTCACCTCCCGCCTCTTCGAGCCCGACAACTCTCCCGGCGGGGGCATGGACCTTGTCGCGCTCAACATCCAACGAGGCAGGGACCATGGCCTCCCGCAGTACGGGACCTGGAGGCGATTCTGTGGAGTCACAAGCGTGTTCCGAAACGAGCTGACAAGGATTCGTCTCCTGCAGATGTACGGGTCGATTGACCAGGCTGATCTCTTCGTAGCAGCGCTGGCCGAGGAGCCTCTGGAGGGAGGGGTACTTGGGCCCACTCTCAGCTGCATATTCGCCTTTACCTTCATTAAGCTCCGCGATGGAGACAGATTCTGGTACGAGAACAGATCCCCCGATTTGAGCATCTTTACAGACGAGCAGTTCAACGAGATTAGCACGGTGACAATGTCGAATATTCTCTGCGACAACGCCGGGATCGACGACGTCCAGGAGAACGCCTTCAAGCTCTCAAACAATCAAGACAATGCGTTGAACTTGTGCGTCTTCAAAGATAATGGCGTTCAGAACTTTAACCTGTGGAGGGAGGAGTCTATGTGCTTTTACCGTATTTCAACCAGCACCCTAGAGCCCACCAGTTGGCTTCTGTTCCAGAGGCCTTCCAACACTGGTGTAAGGTTCTTGATGCAGTCTAACCCCGTCACTCAAAGAGGGACCACAATACAGTGCATCGCCTTCAACTGCCCCAATAGTACCTTCGATACGATCATCACTACATCTGTCGAGCTGCAACGAAGAGCCAACTGCGAAATTCTGCCACAAGGTTCTGGCCAGAGGGTGCGAAGTGTCACAGTCAGCACAGGTACCCTCAACGTACCAGGTGACGGGATCTTTGCCTCACAGACGGAGTGCGAGAACAGTGAAGAACTTCTGCTGAGCTACAGTTGCGACGGTCAACTTCCATCGAGGGCTGCCAAGGCTTCAAAGACAGCAGCGAAGAAGATGGCGAGTGCTGCCGAGCTGGAGAATGAACTGGCCAAGCTACTTGGAGAAGATCACGATGATATCGCGACTGCTCAGAATGGAGGGACCACCATTGTCACCTTGACTGAGCCTGTCGATCTCAGCAACCCCAACATTGATCCTGAAGCGCTTGACGCATTGAACGGCACCACTGTTCGTACTGGAGTAAGTACAATGCAAGATTCTATGGTAGCTAGCTAAACCATTGAACTATACACTGTCTATATACAGTGGAACCTCCGATAAAGGACACTCCGAAAGAGGATAAACCTCCGAACAAAGGACAAACCAAAAGTATTCTAGTATACATACTCTATACAAAATAACCTCCGACCTCTCTACAAAGGACAAAATCCTGAACGTGTCCATTATTCAGAGGTTCCACTGTATGTAACCTGTAAAGGAGGACACCCCTCTACAAAGGAAGATCCCAGGTGCATTCAGTGTGGTTGAGCAGCAAATTGAGCAGCAAATTTTTCTTGGTTTTTGCAGAAGGAGCAACAGCAGGCAAAGCAGGCCTCAACCGCAACACACGACCTCCACAGCGTAGCAGCCGCTAACACAAAGCTCAAGACAGCCCACACTGGAGAAGACGAGACGGAGAAGCTAATCGATCTGCTCCAGGCCACTCTCAAGGAGCTCAAACATCAGAACTGAACGTCTAGTTTGTTAACCTCGTGAAAATTTCCGTACCAAGAGACTTTTTTTTAGAAGTGCAGTAATTTTTTTTAGCAATCAGCTAGCTAGCCATCGTGCTCATTTTTCTAGAATGGATGTTCGGATGAACATTTTATCAATAGGATGAACAATCATACAGAGAGAATATGGACAGAATTGAACTTATAGACAAAAAAAAACCCGTATTCAATTATTATTGTGATAAAAAAAAGCATCAGGAAAATTCAATCATCATAGCTAATCATCTCCAGTTTGAAGTGAGGACCAAATCAGCAGTTTTAGCACAGCGCAAAGCTTCAAGACTGGCGGAGAGGATTTTGTAGGCATTTATCTACATAGGAATAGCAAAGGAGACATAGTGACCAACCACGATGAACTGGTACAGGGTCTCCATAGACATAAGCAACACCATTAGTCAATTCACAAATTCGAGTAGGGGGAAGGGAAGGAGGGAGGGGACCATGCAACATGGTCTCTGCATACAGGCCAGCTTCAAGGACATCACACACGCACACACAGAAATGGGTAAAGGGTCTCCACATTCACAAACTAACATTTCAGTAGTAAGGTAAAGGGTCTCCACATACGTAAGCTACACCACTAGATCACCACACACCCTTTCACGCAAATCACCATGTGGTGCTTTCTTTATCTTCTTTGCCTGCTTCATTGCCGAGGACGCAGCCACAGCAGCCATTCCACTGACTCTGGTTCTCTTCAGTCGGCCGCACTGGTACTGGTGACTAGTCAGCCCCGACGACGAGAGATCCTCTGGGACATAACGAAACTCTAAAACGTGACACAAGAAGTTTTGAAACGCCACTGGGCTATACAGTGGAACCTCCGATAAGGACCCTCCGAGAAAGGAACAAACTCCCCACAAAGGATGCTCTTCTGGACTCATTTCCCAACATTTTATTGACAGAGTTTTACCATGCAAGATTGCCATTATTATAATGGGGTCACCACCAGATAACCATTTCAGACAAGGAGCTAATCATTCAACAACAACAACAACAACAACAACAACAACACTCAGCACAACAACAGCTTACTGCCAGGAGCATTGAGCTTGATGATAGTAGACCTTCCGTTCTTCACTCTGAACTGGCTCCCAAGAGAACCAACAACAGACGGAGCAGAGATGGGGGTAGGGGTAGGGGGGGTGTCAGACGATGGGCCCTTAAGTGGGAACCCCGAGGCCCTGAGCGGGAACCCCGACTGGCCAAGAGCTGACTGCAAAACTGCCGAGTCATCACAACGCCTAAGCGGCATTGCGGGTGACATGGAACCAGGACGCATCACGGAACCCACCAAATCCGACTCCTCAGAGTTGATCGGACTGGAGAGAGCCTGCCCCCATGGTTTTGCTGACGATGCAAGCTCAGCACCCACGCCACTCAATTTGCGACCCAAAGATGAGGAGGGGGGGGAGGAGGAGGAAAAGGAAAAGAGAGACGACGTTATGCCAGAAAAATTGAAATCCATGTACTTTCTGGTATTTAGAGCAGAGGTCTTGACATGCTGTTGATTGATTTTAGCCTTCAAAATGACCGTTTCCTGCAGAGGATTAATGTGTACGATTCTAGCAACTACGCCAAGTATCCACCCTCCAACAGATCCTCACGACACAGAATCAACGATGTTACAATGAAAGGGATCTATGTTGCATTAAGGACCTCCATTTAAAGGAAATTCTTTCAAATGTACATAATTTCGACACTGACCGAAGGTTTACGATTGCCAGTCAACAGAGGTTTAGAAGAGGATGTTGATTTTGTGATTGAGGGACTTGAGACATTGACGGGAGGGGCAGAAAGGGGTTCTGTTGAGCTGGTTGACACTGCAGAAGGAGTTGATGAGCCGCCATCGCCACCAGCCGCTGAGTTTGGATGCGGTGCTAAGCCAAGGATCCAGTCTTCGTAATCGCTACCTTCCTCCAGGGCACTAGAGAACAGTTTTACAGTGGACACCTCTGATTAGTGGACACTTTTGGGACACAGCCTTTTGTCCTTTGTAGAGAGGTTGTCTTCTTTCAGAGGTTATTTCGTATAGAGTGTATGTACAAACAACAAGAGTTTAGTGCATTTTGACTCGTCCCTACGAAATTGTGGGCTTGTATGATAAATAGAAACCCCTCCCATCATGATGTAGCATGGGTATGTAACATGATGTAGCATGTGGATCTGCATGTAACATGATGTCGCATGGCTATCTGCATATAGCATGGGTAACTGCATGCAACATGATGTCGCATGAGTATCTGGGGTAACTCGACGTAACTGCATGCAACAGATGTCGCATGGGTATCTGGGGTAACTTGACGTAACTGCATGTAACATGATGTCACATGGGTATATGCATATAGCATGGGTAACTGCATGCAACATGATGTCGCATGGGTATCTGGGGTAACTGGGGTAACTTGACGTAACTACATGCAACATGATGTCGCATGGGTACCTGGGGTAACTTGACGTAACTGCATGTAACATGACACAGCATCATGTGCATGTACACGATGTAGCAAGGTGACGATGAGGACTGTGGTAGTGTCCATCCCCTGGTCTACCCCATCTTTGAAAGGGTGCTAGCTAGCAAATTAGGCAACTCACTCATCTCCACCACCACTCATCTCCACTCCTCCACTGCCTAGCAATAGCAGCTGCGTGTGTGCACAAAACAACAGGAAATGTCAAAACAGAAGCACCTCCCGTGGCTATAATACTAACATCGTCCTCATCCTCACTGTCCATTCCAGCAGCTCCACACACAACTCCCTCTCTCCTCCAGTTGCTTACCACGTGGGCCCTCCCTTCTTTCTTTCTTCTTCTTCTTCTCATCCTCCACAATATACACGCTCGCGCGCGAACGTCGTGACGTCACATAATTATGCAGAAGTGTTTGCGTGGGTGGGTGGTGGGTGTGTAGTTAGTTGACAATTAAGAAGCCTTTTTTGTTTTGTGGTGAGATAGCTACAAGAAAGGCAATATAGCAGGGTACAAGCCACATAATTGGGAAAGAGGGGTTTTTTGGGGGCACATTCAAGTGATCCAAATAGGGCATAACACATCACATTTACCCTGTGTGGGTTGGTATGTCTACTTGATTCCCACTAGGAATTGTGCAACCTGATATATCCTCAGGCTAATTTCTTTTGACTCCAGAGCACTTGCTAAAAAAGGAATGTTGATGCAATCCGATTTCCACTGACATAATCTCGTTTCCTCTTTAACCACTTCCCATAAATGGCAGGAACCCCATTATGACAGGTCAAAAATGATAACATGTAAACAATGGCCGTGGAAAGCATTACAATTAATATAAACTATCACTATGCACATGTTCGGACATGAGGGGCTTCCCCTAAGGGGAAATCTGCAGCTGGCAGCTATAAAAAGGGGTTTCGACAAGTGAGAAGAGCATGAATACAAAACACCCCAAAGCTTCAGAATCCAACAAGCATCAATCTCTCAGTAATGCAGCAAACTTTCATCATTTCGAGCATTCTCCTCTGTTGGAGCATTTCTGCAGTGTTCGCAGACTGCCCCTGCCCTGTTCAAAAGAGACGACATTGCCCCAACCACGACAAAAGAAAGGTTGACGTCGTGAATGTTGGACCTCCAAGACGACACAACACTCCTTACTACAGAGGACTTACTGGAGAATGCCTACCTGAAGTCGAAGAAAAGTGAGTTCTAATGATTTTTATGGCTAGACCTAGAATACCAATTATAGGAATTGCTGTAGATGTTGCTTGAGGGCGCTAGCCACTGACGCACAAAAATTCAAATATTTCTTCTTTCGTTTTTTTCCAGCACTGTGAGGTGCTTCAGATGGAAGACAAGGAGTTGCAGCAGCATTAATGGACAAGATGAAGTGTGTCACCTCCAAAACAGGCAGACGGAGGAAATTGAACTCGTAAACAATGGCAAAGAAGCACACCTTTACTCTCCCCGCTTCGAAGAGGCCAGAAAGGACGAGGCTCTCACATGGGGCAAGAGGTACTTCTGCGTGTACAACGTTTCTCTTAGCTGCCCTGGAAATGCAAAAATCGAAAGAATAAGTCATCTTACCAACTGGCCCCACAACAAAGAGAGCTGCCACAACTATGTGGCTTTCTATAATGATCGCAACAGCAACAGTTTCGAGTACAGGCACTGCGGCAATGAGCCTAGCTTCGGAGGTACGCTGAGCAGCTCCTTTCTGGCAGTAATGTGGAACAGCGGGAACAGCAGCAACAAAGGGACCTTTGAGTTCCGAGCCACGTGTGCGGACCCTCATCCAACACCACAGCAACCAACCATGGACGGTGCCGACCCTGACCCGACACAGCAACCAATCACAGCCACAGGCAGTGGAGATGCCAGCCTTGACCTCACCAACTTATAGACACGACACCCACCATTTTTTTTTTTGGCTTTTATCTCTTATCGATCTCTATACACAAGACTGCTACAGTCTCTAAAATTTTAGAATCATTTTTGCTGACAAAATTATTTTCACCACTCTCAGTAAAACAATACTTGCACCTACCTTTAATAGCTATTTTGGTTTTCAGAGCTGCAGTTGCGAAATTGCAAACAGTGACAATGTTGCTAAAATTAGGACCTGGCTAATAAAGGTAATAGCTAAACCCTCTTAGTCTGTGCAGAGATTGCCCTCAAAGGACCAAAAAAAAAAAGACTCATTTTTTAAGACTACTATGGCTAGTTTTTAGTTGACATCGAAGCATTGGTAGTATATCACTATGGAAATAAACTTTGAACCTTGGGTTATAGCTAAAATAGAAATTCATTAGACTGTTTGAAACTTTAAAATGGTTTTACAAAACCCACACATCCTAGCTACATCCTCCCAGCTGGGTTTGCAAAGGAAAGTGTTAGAGTATCATTCATTTCCACACTGAGAGCCCACTTCCACCCTGAGAGTCGCAATTGTTTGGTAATTCCCCTCTGGACAACCCAGACATTTCACGACACCATACATGGTATCGTAGCATGCACTTAAAAAAACATTTTCAACAGGTAAGTCGACACACCTGGTGGTAATCCCCTAGAGGATAATATATATATGGGGGAAGTCCCTTCTAATGCTGAGTGCTATTTTTACAAGCCTTGTAGTGTAATATAAAAGAGGTTGTTACAGATCAATGGGCATGACCCAGATCAAAACTTCATACAGAATCTTCACCCTGCTAAAAGCTTCTCCAAACTTCAGTTAGCTACCAACCAACCTAGGAAAAAAAAAATGCCGCCGCTTGGCAAAAGAGCGATTATCAGCCAAAATGCTGCCGCTAAATTTATACAATAAAGCTGGAATGACTGCCGCTCTTTTAGCGTATCCACAGGTCAAATCTACTCCAACAGAATTTGCA
>JAAGOD010023100.1_pt1 | contig 10761 bp, 9 predicted proteins | sample 8389681 | NCBI WGS metagenome assembly JAAGOD01 (sample SAMN13964374, study PRJNA552185) | sponge metagenome | biome: deep-sea hydrothermal vent fields; feature: spots directly above weak diffusing fluid; material: seawater and sediment | host: Tedaniidae sp. KZ-2020 ... | reverse complement strand
CTCATTGTTGGTTTTTGTGCGTTGTTCTTTGAGGGGAGAAAATGGATAAAGAAATGTATTAGAATAAAGAAAATAAAAAGTTTATCATACAAACTATACGTAATTATTATGGTGATCCTGATATTTCTGGACACGTTATCAGAAGAGCTTTATGAGCTATTCGAAATTGATTTTTTAAGATTTTAAAAAAAGATAGCTAAAAACAAGCAAAAATACTTTATTTGAAATATCGGTTCATCCATGTTTGTGAACAGGGAACCAGCCAATTTTGGTTGAGGTCTGCTATATTTTTAATTGTATTATCAAAAATTTGGGTTTCCGGTTTGATCATTTTGTTTTGAACGTGTTGCTTCAACTCATGGAATGGATACAAGTTGATTTTTTCTTCCTGAAAAAAAGCCACTTTTCGGGAGGTGCTGAAAGAGAGATGAAGTTTATTCTCCAAGGATTTAATCAAGTGAACGGAGGCATCAATACTGCAACCGCTAACCTGACTAAATGACTCATCTACCGCTAGAATCAAAAATTGATTGAATTTAAGCTCAAATGAGGCTTTCAACTCTTGTCCGTGCGCTTGCCATTGATTCAGAAAATCAATAGTGCCATGCCTCACCAACTCAACCTCCTGATCGGTTAATGATCGTTCTGCTTGGTAAATCCATAATCGGGCATGATCTGGCATCTGATCAAATTCTGTCAACATATTAATTTAAACCTTCAGATTCCGCAATGAGTTCCGCCAAGTCTTTTACTTTCACAGAATTTTCTTTCTCCTTATTTTTCACACCATCTGACATCATCGTCATACAAAATGGACATGCTACTGCAATGGTGTCTGCTTTGGTTTTCAATGCTTCCTCTGTACGCTCAATATTGATCTCTTTGTTACCAGGTTCAGCTTCTTTGAACATTTGAGCTCCTCCTGCACCACAACAAAGCCCTTTCGCACGGCATCTCTTCATTTCAACTAATTCAGCATCAAGTGCTTCTAGCACAGCCCTGGGGGCAGAATAAACGTTATTCGCCCTCCCCAGAAAACATGAATCGTGATAAGTAATTCGTTTCCCTTTGAATTCTCCTCTTCCTTTTAACTCTACTTTACCTTCATGGATGAGTTCTTGTAAAAACTGGGAGTGGTGGATTACCTCATAGCTGCCACCTAGTTCGGGGTATTCGTTTTTAATCGTATTGAAGCAATGTGGGCATGCGGTCACTATTTTTTTAATCCCATATCCATTCAAAACCTGAATATTGGTCATCGCCTGCATTTGGAACAGAAACTCGTTTCCGGCTCTTCTGGCAGGATCTCCTGTACAGGTTTCTTCAGGGCCAAGAACGGCAAATCGAGTTCCTACTTTATTCAGAATCTTTACAAATGCTTTGGTTACATTCTTGTATCTATCGTCGTAAGACCCAGCACAGCCGACCCAAAAAAGTACTTCGGGTGTTTCACCTTTTGTGGCTAAATCTGCTACGGTGGGTATTTGTATGTCGCTCATTTTCCTTCTTTTAATTCATTGGACCAATTAAATCGGTCATGCACACCAAATTTCCATGGGGCAAAGTTGGTCTCCACATTTTGGAACATGGCATTCCATGAGTCCGGGGCGACTGACGCTTCCATCACTACATATCTCCTGGTCTGAAGGATAATATCAAGCGGATTGATATTTACCGGACAGGCTTCAACGCAGGCATTGCAGTTTGTACAGGCGTTGATTTCTTCTTTTGTGATATAGTCGCCCAGCAGGGATCGCCCATCATCCAATCCATTTTTACCGACCTCTTCGAGTCGGTCCCTGGTATCCATCATGATTTTTCTTGGAGAGAGCTTCTTGCCAGTGAGATTAGCAGGACATTCGGAGGTGCACCTTCCACATTCGGTACATGCATAGGCATCCATTAGGTTTTTCCACGTAAGATCATTCACGTCTTTAGCTCCAAAACGCATTCCTTCGGGAGGTGGAGCAACTTCTTTTTCAACCGACATACCCAACATGATCTTCACCTCATGGGTGATCTCCGGCATGTTATTCATCTGTCCTTTGGGCACCAATCGACTATAATACGTATTCGGGAATGCCATGAAAATGTGCAGGTGTTTTGAATAAGTTATATAAAGCGCAAAGGCAAAAATTCCCACTACGTGGAACCACCAGGCAGCTCGCTCGACAAGAATCAGTGAAGCAGTGTCCAATTGATCCAACCAGCCAAACAGGGCAGAACTGAAATAAAACGAGCCGGTTCGGGTGTAATGATCGGCATCCTGGGTTTGTAAAATCTGATCGGCACCATTCATTGCTAAAATTGTGACCATCAGCACCAGTTCTATAATGAGAATCAAATTTGCATCCAGCGACGGCCAGCCCAACATTTCAATCTTTTTGAAACGATTGATTCGCAGAATGTTTCTTCTGATTAAGAATAGGATACAGGAGAATAATACCCCCACGGCCAACAATTCGAAGAAATTGATCATAGCGGTGTAGAAACCTCCGAAAAGCGAGGCAGCTACTCTATGTGTGCCGAAGATTCCATCTATCACAATCTCCAATACTTCTATATTAATGAGGATAAAGCCCACATAAATCGGTAAATGCAAAAGGGCTGGGATGATCCGCTTGAACATCTTTTTTTGTCCAAATGCAACTAAAAACAGGGTTTTAAAACGCGCGCTCATGTGACCGCTGAGATCAATGCTTTTACCGAGTTGTATATTTTTTGAAATACGGGAAATCCTTCGATAAATCAGAAAACCGAAAAATCCTGCAATCAACACAAACATGATTTGAGAGATGTATTCCATAAGATTAAAAAAATCCTGCTACGAACTTCGATTTAAATTTTGCCTTTTCAAAGAAAGACCTAATTTTGCCAACCAGAATTTTGGTGCTGTAGCTCAGTTGGTAGAGCATCGGACTGAAAATCCGTGAGTCGGTGGTTCGAATCCACTCAGCACCACTTTTCTCGTCTCACCTCTTTTTGATCAACATTTCTCCATGTGTGGAAACACATAAAGTTCTTCTGTTGCTAAAATAGTATCAGAAGTTGTTAATACCTTAATTTATATTTTCATTCTGTGTTTCTTTTTCACGCAGGAAACTAGGCATAAATTCGGTCAACATGAAGATACCAGCTATCAACCCTATTATCTAAACGGATTTTTCACTTTCTTTAGTTTTTTCTTGCAACGGGTGGGTATTTCTGTCATTTTCGGGATGTATCACAGGTTGCTGAACTTGTTTGTGGCAAATTCTTACGTTTGTATAAGATTCGGACACAATAAACAGTGATCAATGACTGACTACTCAATGATCAGTTACCTTCCTGAAGCATTGAAAAAACAATTATTTAATGCCTTTGATGCCTATTATTTCTCCGGGACTAAGGTGCCGGAATTTTCCTCTCGGGAGGTTTTTCTTGGTTAATGAAGTAAACATCACCCGATCAAGTTTTTTCACTAGGTAGCCCAAGTGCTCAAAAATTCGTCTTATGATCCGGTTTTTCCCCATTTGAATTTCCACACCAATAGTTCTGCTATCCTCCGAAAGAATAGCTAATTCCTGTACAGGGGCTAATCCGTCATCCAGTTCAATGCCTCTCAACACTCGATCAAAATCATCTCGTGTAAGCGGCTTGTCTAACTCGACCTGATAGATTTTTTTGACTTTATGAGAAGGATGCGTCAGTTTTTTGGCCATTTCTCCATCATTGGTGAATAAAAGAAGTCCGGTGGTGTCCTTATCTAACCTTCCCACCGGATAGATGCGTTCATTACAGGCGCTTTCCACCAGTTCCATGACTGTTCGCTTTGCGTGGGGGTCTTTAGTGGTAGTAACAAATCCTTTTGGTTTGTTCAGTAAGACATATTGATGTGTTTCTGATTTTAATCTTTGTCCTTTATACTCAACCTTATCGGTCATCTTTACTTTGTAGCCCATTCCGGCAACTATTTTTCCATTCACCTTCACTTGTCCCGCAGCAATCAAATTATCAGCATCCCTGCGGGAACATATACCTGCATTGGAGATATACTTGTTTAGTCGTATCTCGGAAGGTGTTGTCGATTCTTTTTTGTTCGGTCTCTTCATTTATTCAGAATGGTGGATTATTCCTTCTCTTCACCAATGGTATTTTCTTTCGAGGAAAAATCCTTCGGAGTCGGTAATTCTTTAAGATCGTTAATTCCAAAGTAGTCCATGAATTTTTGACTGGTTCTGTAAAGAAGTGGTCGACCTATTCTTTCGGATTTTCCTTTAATTTCTATTAGCTCTTTCTCAAGCAGTTTTTGAATGGAATAGTCACAGTTGACTCCTCTGATTTGTTCTGCGTCACTTTTGGTTACGGGTTGTTTGTAGGCAATGATCGACAGTGTTTCTAGGGCAGAATTGGATAATCGTTTCTTGGACTGTTGCTTTAACAAAATTTTTATGCTTGCCTGGTAAGCTGGTTTGGTCAAAAACTGGTATCCTCCTCCATATTTGACCAGTTCTATAGCAAATTCGTCGGATTTGAATCTTTTCTGGATCATATTTAATCCAGAAGTAACGTCATCCCCGGACACATCTGCATCGAACAACGTCTTCAGGCAATTCCGAATTTCCTCTTCGGTTATTGGCTTTGAAGAGCAAAAAACCAATGCCTGGATATGATTCACTAAGTAATCCATTAAGACTACCTGTTTAGCTTGGCATCTATACTTTGAGTTGTGTGGGGAACGGCTCTGAGTCGTTCCTTGGAGATGAGTTTTCCGGTATCCGCACAAATGCCGTAAGTTCCGTTTTTAATCCTCACGAGGGCATTCTCCAGATTATTAATAAACTTCTGTTGTCGACATGCTAATTGACTAAGGTGCTCCTTTTCCGCCGTTTCCGCACCATCTTCCAGCGTTTTAATAGAAGTAAAACTACCTCCGCTATCTTCTGACCCTCGTGTAAGAGAAGTCCTTAACGCATGCAATTCTTTTTTTGCCTTTTCCAGCTTACTGAGAATCAATTGCTCAAATTCCCGGAGTTCTTCATCCGAATACTTTGTTTTTTCACTCATAATAGAGAATATTTAAAGTTGAACAATGTAAAAAAACAAGCGAAAATACGTAGACCAGAACATAATAAATAATTGGATAGATCTAAATTGAACGAGAGATTTAAAAAGTTCTGCCTATAACTATCGTTTCCTTGATGATTTCGGAATTTCCATTGTTATCATAAACCTCGAAAATGACCAGGTAGTAACCCATTCGGGCTATCTTCCCTCCATTAGTATCTCCATCCCATCTCAAAAATCCAGAGGTTGCAAGTAATTCATTGTTCGCAAGACTTTTAACCAATCGACCTGCTGGATCATAAATGTCTACGTTCGCAAATTTTCCGGGGGCTTCAAACTGGTAATTGATCAACGTGAAGTTTTGTCCTCCTGTGGCATCACCGGGAAAAAATATCTTCGGATCGGGTGATATGACTCCTACTGTACTTCTGTTGTTTATGGTTTGTGAATTGGTATATCCGGGTGTTGCAAAACCTTCAGTACTGGATGCAGATCTCCAGTTGTCCGGATGATTGGGTTGTCCATCGTAAGACACCCGTTCCAAAGAGACACCATCCACGTCCTCCAGAAGGCTATAATGGTATTCTTCATTGTATAAAAATTGTTCGGCAATTTCTCCTGATCCATTGATAAGTACCACATTTCCGGAATCGTTGGAATAAGTAGGAAAAGGAACTACTTTGAGGAATTTGGAAAAAATGCCCTTTGGATAGTTATTGAGTAAAACACGTGGATTCTCTGTTAAAACTAAGAAATCACCGGGATTCATTACTAACTCTTCATTAGAAATGATTACCTGATCATCCGGTCTTCCATTATCTAATCTGGCAAGTCTCCAGCTTTTTAGTGTAATAAAGTTATCAGAGTTATTGTAGAGTTCAACAAAATCTACTCCGTTCGTTCTTGGATTGAACAGAACTTCATTCAACAGGAATTCTCCCTCGGGTGCTTCAACGGGCAAAGCAAAAATTGCTGTACTTTCTTCAATCGCATTTTCATTGCAGTCACTCACTCCATCAATTAACAATAAGTGAGGTTTATTGGGCACCAATTCGGATGAAAGAACCGCATAAATGGAGTTGGTATTATTTGGCAAAATAAAAGACCTTTCGACAGATAAATCCGGGGTAAAAGAGTAGGAAATGGAAAATAAACTATTAGGATTCAGCTTTTCATTGAAGGTTAAAACAATCGTATCCGATAATATAGCGGTAACACTCAATAACTCCGGAGGCATGTTGTCTGGAACACTTTGCGGATTGTTCACTGAATTTACTGCACCGGGAGTTCCTCCATTGCTATTAATTGAGCTGGTCCAATTAGCCCCACTTTCCACGCAGGGGTTTGTGAAGTCAATCATTTCCAGGGAGTAACCCCCTTCCGACTTTGATTCTTCATGCCAGTCCGGATCATAATTGATGGAGAAAATCAGGCGGGATTCATGGATCAGTGCCAAAGACTCACCTGAGTTATTTAAGGTCGGGAATAAGGTGACTCCCATTGCATTGGAAAATTCAGAAGCACCGGAGGTGGTAGTTAATACTTTATATGATCCGGGATTTATATTGAAATTAGGTATGGCAGTGAATCCGGTTGCATCAAGTAAAAACATATTCTCCGTAGAAAGAATGTCTTCAGAGGCATTGTATAGTTCAATGTATTCTCTTTCCGGAAGGCCTACTGGTGGATTTTCATCAAAAAGAATTTCTGTGATAAGAAGTTCATTGAAAGCAGGGGGTCGGCCCGAATTGAAGGAAACGGTTGTTTCTTCGATTTCATTGCGGGAGCAGTCATTGACTCCGGAGATGGTAACTTCATAATTTCTTCCTAAAACAACCGGTTCATTAAAGGTAATTTCAACCGATTCGGGAAATTCTCCTATGACGATGACCTGATCTATGGTCAACCGTTCTATCCGATAATTATTAACATTTTTTAAACTTGCCGAATTCATCGGTTCGGAAAAGTTGACTGTCAAAAAAGTGGTGAATTCAGAGGAAGATACAGTAGGTAGAGTCGTGTCCGGGGAATCATCAAATACTGAGTTCCTGGTTCCCGGAGTGCCTCCGTTCGGATTTACCGAAGTTAGATAAGCAGGGGCACAGAGAGAACGGGGATTTATCAGTTCGGTGGTAAATCCGTCTCTTGCAGAAGATTCATAACTAATATTGGATATTTCCATTTCCCCCCCATTCTTTAGAGAAATAAAATTGTCGGAAATGGTCAGATCAGGAAAATTGCTGAAACCTAACACATCTCCGAAAGATTCAAATAAAGAAATATTGCTTGTGTTGCACAAAATAACATAGGTATTCGGGGCGAAAATATATTCACCGAAAAGTCCACTTTCATTGTTAGCATCATCCACTGTCCAGTCATTGAGGTCAATGTATTTATTGGACTTATTATAAAGTTCAATGAACTCTGCATTGGGTAAACTGACCGGTGGATTCGGATCGCTCATAAACTCGTTGATCACCACATCTCCTTCTGTGGATGTTTCAATCCGAATATATTGGAAGTTTCTTGTGCTGTTTGAGACAATCGCATTCTCATTTAAATCTTCAACATTATTGATAGTGACGGTGTAATGCTGACCATTACTTAGTGAGGAGGTAGTTAGATGGACGATGGAGTTATTAGCTACGTCCCGTTCTGCATTCATTATGCCGATTCCTTCGGAGATAACATAATTCGAAACGAGCCCGGCAGATGACGACTCTACATCTTCACTGAACTGAATGCTTATCTGGGTATCTGAAGTAGCAGAGACCGACCGGATAGTTGGGGAGACGATGTCTGAAATGGGAACAATAGTCGCCAAAAAATCATCAAAATAGAACCCGCTACTCCTTGAATTTGCCGTATATCTTACCTGCACTCCAAAATGAGTAGAGGTACGGTAGGTATCATCGGTAATGACTCCCTGACTGATGTTATTCACTGTAACGCTCCATAATCCTGCGTCGGATCGGGTGACCATGACAGTCACAAAAGCTTTTGATGTAAGTTGTTGAATAATTCCTGATAACATGAGTTCTGTAGATGTGCTTGCATCCTGGCGATATAATCTCACTTCGTTGACATCAGAATCAGGATATTTTAATTCCAGGTAATAGCCATTTACATCACCGATGAGATTGGGAGAATTACTCATAAGATAAACGCGTGAAGTATTCCTTGAATTTGTTGATGATGATCCGGGTTTATTAAAAGAAAGCCTGAATCTGAAACTCCAAGTAGCCATTGAGGAAGATAAATCCAGAGCATCAGGAACACTTAAATAAGTGCGTCGTGTCCCAGATCCTGTATTGAGATTCTGACTTCTCAACTGATTATCTGTCTCAACTATTTCAAACGGATTTGGAGTGTCAAAACTACTGTTGCCACTCCAGGTGGGATTGGAAGTAAAATCACCATCATTGAAGTTGTCTGTGACCTGTCCGAACGATGCAAAGACACAAAAAATCCCAGTGAGAGTGAATATTTTTTTTACACGCATGTGTGTTAGCAATTCCACGGTTTAAAAATAGTCTTTTGAAGTGAAGATGCCATCAAAATCTGGCATAATATCTCCCATGGACTACGGAGGGATTAGTGACCCCTTATTTTTCCCCTCCTCTCTTGAGAAAGTTAGTAACTTTGCGGTTAATTTTTACGAATCTCATTTGAGTACAATATGAAACTCGCTGTGGTAGGAGCCAGTGGACTGGTGGGTCAGAAAATGCTCCATTTGCTGGAAGAAAGGAATTTTCTCGTCACTGAACTGATTCCAGTTGCTTCCGAACGATCAGTGGGAAAAAAAATCTTTTTTAAGGGAAAAAAAATCCCTATTCTTTCAATAGATGCCGGAATAATGGCAAAACCCGATATCGCATTGTTTTCTGCTGGCAGGGAGGTTTCATTACTGCATGCCCCCGAATTTGCTTCAGTGGGTGCCGTGGTGATTGATAACTCGTCAGCATGGAGAATGGATGTTTCAAAAAAGCTGATTGTTCCAGAAGTAAACGGTGACGTACTTCGTATCGATGATCGGATCATTGCCAATCCCAATTGTGCGACGATTCAAATGGTGGTTGCATTAAAACCAATTCATGACGTTTTTAAGATCAGGCGAATAGTTGTTTCCACTTATCAATCAGTCACGGGCTCGGGAAAAAGAGCAGTAGACCAACTGGAAGGCGAACGACAGGGAAAAGACGTCCAAAAAGTGTATCCTCACAAAATCGATATGAATGTTCTCCCTCATATTGATGAATTTCAAGAGAATGGGTATACCAAGGAAGAAATGAAAATGGTGAATGAAACCAAAAAAATCCTGGGAGATGATTCCATAGAGGTGACGGCAACTTGTGTCAGGGTTCCTGCTGTAGGAGGACATTCGGAGGCAGTAAACATTGAATTTGAGAAAGAGTACACTCTTGAGCAGATTCATTCCATTCTCTCAAAAGCTCCGGGAATTACCGTAATGGATCGTCCTGAAAATAATGAATATCCAATGCCTTTAAATGCGCATAATAAAGATGATGTATTTGTGGGTCGGATTCGGCGGGATGAGACACAACCCAAGACACTCAATATGTGGATTGTATCTGACAATTTGAGGAAGGGAGCCGCTACCAATACCATTCAGATTGCAGAGTATATGTTGGAACGTAACCTGATTTACTGATGGTTTCGAATGGTTCCGGATTTCCGGAACAGGTGATATGAAGTCATTTACTGAAGCGAACGCAGGCACGGGTAGTCAAAAAAAACTCCTGCGTCCGTTCACCGAAAGAATGCAGCGATCTTATCTCCCACTTACAACCCTTTTTTGTTTGTATCATCTTGATCCATCGTATGGATGCTTACCGAATTTTTGAACCTGTGCTTGCTTTTGGCTCCCATCTATAGACTAACTTTCTCCAAGTACCTTACTCTACGGGTTACTCCATTTCAAAGACAACTTCTGCAAAGGGGCAACAGTTTCCTTTTTGAATGTTTTTGGAATGATGCTTTTGCTACTACCTGTTATCAAAAGCACTATCGCAAAAAAAGAAGACCATCATTGAAAAAAAAGGAATAACTACCTATAGCTTATTTTTGCTGAATCGCTATTCTTTTACCCGTAACTTGTAATGATTATTTTGCTTAAAAAAGCGTTATCCAAACTCTTTATACGTTTTTATTGGCTGACTGCGCTTGGCATCTCTATTTTTGTGCTTTTTCTTTCCAGTCTGCAACATCCTCCGCAACCGGAAGTGCAGATTCCTTTTTTAGATAAAATAGTCCACTTTGTGCTTTATTTCTTTGTAGGCATTTGCTACCTGCACAGTTTCACCTGCAGTTGGAAGAAAATGACAAAAAAAAGGAGACTACTTGCTTTTGCATTTGCGATTCTATTTGGGGGGTTCGACGAATTTTATCAATCCTTTATTCCCAACCGTTCGCCGGATTTTTTCGACTGGCTGGCGGATAGCTCAGGAGTGTTTGCTGGTTTTTCCCTTTGCCTGTGGTGGTGGAGAAAGCGATCTTAATTGCTTTTTATGATGCCTTTTTATCTTTTACTCTCATTGGGATCAAATTTTCAATTCTTTGGCCAGGGGATTTTCAATCCATCAATAGGCTCTTGTAAATCTGGCTTTATTGGTGTCCGCATGGTGTCAGGAATAAATTCCATACCCTCTTTCCGGACAGGTTTTGCAGCGGATAAAAAGCAAGATCAAGCTTCAT
>JAAGOD010068635.1_pt1 | contig 10769 bp, 10 predicted proteins | sample 8389681 | NCBI WGS metagenome assembly JAAGOD01 (sample SAMN13964374, study PRJNA552185) | sponge metagenome | biome: deep-sea hydrothermal vent fields; feature: spots directly above weak diffusing fluid; material: seawater and sediment | host: Tedaniidae sp. KZ-2020 ... | reverse complement strand
TGTCCCAATCAACTCCACTTGGTTGTTTACCTCCTCAAACCCTCAAAGGGTGAAAATTTGAGATATCCAAACAATGAGTCCGTATTTGAGACAGCTCTAATTAGACCTATCTGCCCTTAAGAAAAGCCACAAAAAAGAAGTTTTCTTAAGAATAACAAATCATTAAATCTGCATCATCCTTAACTACAATAGGCGAGCTTATTTGGAGCAAGTTGAGGCCCACGAAATACGAAACCTTAACCACAATCCCTAATCAGATTAGTGCCCAAAATACTACCCCTGGCCAGCTCTGTGCTTGCATGCAGAGTGCGTCTAGCTATGTTTACAAAGGCATATTAGGTATCAATCCCACAAGTTCAAGGAAGGGTTGGTTGTCGGTGCACCAATGACAGGATGACAAGATACACAGCAGCCATTGTCAATCTTCTTACGCAACTGGGTGGTAGTTTCTCAACATCTGAAGCCTACTTGTAATCTGTGGCCACTGTCCACCCTCGAGGGGGAAGAAACATGGTGATGTAATTTCACTTGCTGAGATGGCATGCTGCCAACTTTATTGCAACATTCTATACGTCACAGTCTCAAGTACGCAGATTTCCTCTCCATGAGCACTCATCCCAACAGTTCTTTTCTAAGTCCTGTAATACATGCAAAGTGCTAAAGGCTTCTTTAAGAGAATTCAAAGAGTGTGATGATTATGTGTATGGCTGAAACCAGTGCAACAGGTGATGCAATTGTGGGTGCATGCATGTCTGGTTGCTAAGGGAGAACGAGGGGGAGGCTTCCAATAACACCCAACCACTGCAGCTGCCTCTTCATATCACATGACCACCAAATACCACGCACCATTGACTGGCACATCCTTTAAATAAACCTAGGTTATTAGCAGACAAATAAATAACACATTTTTCAGGGGGAGGAAGCAGCAAATTTAACTTCATCCAGGTGCAAAATTGTACCTCATGACACAAATTCTTCAAGAAGTGGGATCTTGTGAGAGATGGACCTCCTTTTGTTAGACAGTGAAGCAGTGATGGTTCAATGAATCCTCTCTTGTGCCTTGATTTAATCAAAATGACTCAAGCTAATCTTGACATGTGCTTGGCCACGCATAATCTTGACATGTGCTTGGTCACGCATAATCTTGACATGTGCTTGGCCACGCATAAAGACGTCATGAACAGGTCACGCCAGACTGACCAGTCACATAAAACTCTGCCCGTCACATCAACTGAGCAAGGATAAGTACATTTGCTACTTGACAACCCATATAACGACAGCCCTAGGGCAAGGCTCACAGTCAAAGTAAAAAAAGGCATTACCTATGCATCCCCTATGTAATCATGTCTCATTAAGTTCTCTAATCTCTCGTTATCATCCCAGTTTGTGCTTGTCCAAACAGTTTGTGGTTGGCATATGGCCATGAATGCGGTAATTAGGACATTAGGGATTCATAGCCTCGGGCTGGGCGTGCGCAACCGCCTGATTTTATCTACAAGTCATAAATCCACTTGAGCGTTGAACTGCAAAAAAATGGTGTTGATTCACGCCACTTGCCACATGATGTACACGCCCATACGTGCTGCACGCACAATCCATTCAGCAGTTTTCGCGGACCCGTGGAACATTCCAACAACATCTGTAGTATCTTGAATCGGTCGGCTTCCTCTCCAGCACAGAAGTGCACAACCTTTGCAGCATGTAAAATCAAATCAGACGACCTTTCAAAGTGCATTTGCTCAGTTCTTTGGTGCAGCCGCACTCCATAGCCTGGACATCACGACTTCCTCCACATGACCTAAATATAGTCCTCAAGATGATGTAATCCAATTAATCCAAGATACATCACAAACTAGATCCAGCAATAAGAAGCCACCTTTGATAGAGACGTATCATGTGAGGTCACCAAACCTCGAATCAATTACACACGATTTCATAATCACCATCAGATGATAGTCCTACCTCAACTGCACTGGCATGAAAGCCATTTCGATCCAGCACATTCCTTCATGGCCTTGTTTTGAAGAAAACTACACCACAAGCGGGCATGAATATGCTAGAGATGAATAATAGCTGGCTTGCGCAAGACAACATCTGTCAGATGAGATAATTAGATTAGCAGCACTAATTGACGTCGCAAATCCCAGCAGGAAAGGAGGTTATTCACAGCCTACTGTGAATATGGCCGGTCAGACAGCAGTGACAAGATGACAGAGAGGGCACAGGGATAGGATGCTAGGCTCAAACTCCCAGTGAAAAAGGAGCCAGAACCCAATTTCCAATCACATATTCTTTCAGTATCCAGCTTATAAGACAATCTTCAATAGCTGAGAATAAAATTCTGGTTGCCAATTAATTCACTAGGGCGATCGCCACATCCCCCACACATGAAACAGGTGTCAGTTTAATACTTATATGGTACTCATTTGGGACAAGGTAGGGGTTACCACGGCAACATCACACAATAGAGAACAAGCAATTATTTTCTCATTTGGCTGGAATTGTCCTCACAGCAGTCAAATAATCTAACTTTAATAATTTGTTTATCAATTAAAACCACAGTCATGAGGCCACCACCACCACCACCAAAGGTCAGCTGAGGGTCATACCAGGGCCATACCAGGGCCATACCAGTGGTTTTGCCCCCAGCCCCGTGTGGTAATCTCTGGAATCTTAGTGGTGGCTGGCACACCACTTGGCAAGACTCAGACTTATGGAAGCAAGAGGCAATTGTCACAGAGAGAAGTGCTTCGACTTCAACTCTTTGGCAAAGTGACATCAGTAAAACCTAAGCTAAAGCAGTCATATTTGATCAATAACATCACCGATCCTATAGAGGAATAAAATCACTTTCCGTGTGTCGTATAGCTGCTCAGTAACATACCTCTGACTAACAAGGGATAGCAAAAGTATTACACCTCTGATTAGCAACAATTATAATGAAGAGAAAACTTCCTTGATTACGTCAGGTTGATGTGCACCATTGACTTGATTCAAGCTCAATCCCTTGTGAAACTCGCACAAACCTCATTCATCAGGTTACTCTTCTACTATGTTATTTGTGCTCCTTCCTACTCTCCCAAGTTCCAAGCCAGAAAAATGTGTCTGCGTGTGTCCTCCCTGGCCCTCCTGCAGCGGAATAATTAGATATTTCACTCCCCTCGATCACGTTTCCGAGACAGTGGGAGGCCAGCTGATGGCGGGACGGGACAATACTTGTAATACCACACCTGCAGCGTCACACCGCACAGCATCCGGACGGACCACAACTACTACTCCACTGTAATACCATCCCCATGTCACTCACTTAGCAGTCCAGGTAAGGTCATGCATGTCCTTAATTAAATCAAATAATTAGCAGACGTGGAGCTGTTTATTTTTTGGCGAAGCATGAATTATTTTGAGACTCCCACATATAAATTTCCACGACCAGACAGTGGGTTTTTGCAGACAACAACAACAGCACAAGGAAAGGAAAAATGGAATATCGATTTGCTGATTCATAGGGACAATCAGGTGACCCAGCTCAGCATTGATTGATCGGCTGATTAGGTTGCATCAGACTTCTCTCTCTTTAAGCAAACACATCTTAGTGTACATCCTGAATTCTGATAGAAAGGCTTCAAGTTTCTGGAATGCACTTCGCATGTGTCTACTTTGCCCTGCACTTGCTTAGTGGGAACCCCCACCAGACTTCAAGACTTTTCTCCGATTCTATCCTCTATAAGACTGTTTCGAGTGATTCTATATGGTCTATCAGAGTGATCTATCTGATTCTTATTTAGAGTGGAGTTAGAGTGTCTATCCAATGTTTCTCGATTCAGTTTTAACCCGTTATACTATTTTATAGACCAACAAGGCAGAGAGAATGAGTTTGGCTCAGAACTAGAGCAGAAAGTTCTTTGGTCTCTCGAAGTGGCAGGTTGACCACCAATAATCATGAGGTGATGGTTGAGCAGAGATAAGGATCAAGGTCACACAGGAAGTAAACAAGACACAGTTGCCTAGGAGCACCACGGCAACTAATCCTCTGCACTTTTATCAGTCACCCTCAGCACACCAGCGGACAAAGAATTACAATCAAGCACGCTAATTGATATTATATACTTGCTCCAAGACTGCCTTCAACTACCTTCGACTACCTATATGCTTTTCTCGGAATACATAAACACCTTTCTTAAAAGACTTCTTTCCTCATAGTAGCGGACCTTCCCTTCCTCAGAGCCACCATAAGCTTCTGTATCTTTTCTAATACTATTAACAAGTGCATCATTTCCTTCAGTGATGGTCCTGGAAGTTTCAAAAAGCCTCAGGAGTTCCATCGGCAGTCCAATGCTCCTGGTCTCCTGGTCTCCTGGTAGTTTCAAAACCCTCTCAGTTGAGAAAGAAGCCTAGCACTCAGACACAACTACAAAGTGTAGTTCCACCTCTGATCCCACAGGCTCTCGCGTCACCTGCCCACAACTGCCAATAGTCAGCTCTTTAATCTTCATACATCACACTCCCGCAAAATGGTTTATAGTCGCACCAATGAGACTTCCAGGGACCTAATGACGAGTGGGCAAACACTCTTTCCACACTCTTTAATCTCTAAGAAGTTCTCCTCATCACAAACCTACAAAAGGCTATGAAAATGACTGGCTAAGGATGTAATGAACACGCTACATTTTCAGTGGCTACAATGCACTTACCGCATTAGGAAGATTTTCCACATTTACATAGCATAGCTACCCACCCCCACACATGCATGCACACGCGTGCATGCATGGTAACACACCTGAACAAAGCCTTTTCTGCACCTAGGATCTGCACCGTACTTGCTGGGTACTTGGCAAGGTTCGTGAGACTCCCTGCATGCGAGATCAGACGAGCACCAACCTATAATTCAGCAATGGGGGGAGAGGGGAGGGAGGAGAGTAGAGGGGAGAGAGAGAGAAGAGGGAAGGGGGAGGGGAGGAGAGGGAGAGGAGAGGGACGGGGAAAGGGGAGGAAATGCCAATTGTTACTCCAGAAGGTCATATAAAATTTGAATTTCTTGAGTTGCATTAGCAGGCATTAGCCAGCATTAGCCAGCATTAGCTGGGGGAGGGGCAGATCAGTGCAAAGTTGTGTGCGGTAACAACATTTCCATCAAAACACTATCACAACAGACACCACAGCAAATACCAGCATAAAGGCTCTCTAGCAGTCCTTGGACCAATTGACCCCACTATTTGGCTCAGAGCGCTATCCAAACACATGTCAAGAGCATGTCTTTGGATGCTCCGCTGCGGGCATGATAATTTAAGCTGGTTTAAAGAGCTGACAAGTTGATACAGGAACATACGCATCAAGTGTCGAGGGATTTCAGGCAGCACAATCGTCAGTGGGAGACTAATGACCCTAACCAAGAAATTATCAAATTACCAGAGAAGCATGCGAGCGATAATGAGATTCACGACCCCACGGCTTCAATACCCCCATTCCAGGGCAAACAGCTGCTGCTCATTAAACTAGTCCGAACAAAAGGCAAGGGACACTGCTCCTACATAAAGCGCTCCCATGAGAGAATGCCATTGTTGGTAATCAAATCAGAAAGCAATCAAATAGTAATCACACTTTAGCCCAGCCCACGGCGCAATCAGGAAGGCCTCCTCTTCCAAGGACCCGGACACATGGACCTTTCGTAACCCACAGGGGAACGTTCACGTTACTCCTGTTGTTGTACGCCACAGCTCTGTCATTACTACCCCTCTCCCACCTCCCAACCCCCCACCTCAGTCGTCACTGCAACACCAGGGGGAGCGAAGGAGGTGGCAACATACTTCCAATTAGAGAGACACACAGTGTAAGCTCGTTAGACCGCACACAAACTGGAGCACAAGCTTATGAATCTCCATGGGAACCCATAATTAATCTTATTAGAGGGTGTGAACCGAGCCACTTTACTTAATAATCCATTTTTTCCACTTCCGCAAGCCCCCACCCAAAAAAGACGAAGATATCGTCTTTCGAGGGAAGACACCTTCGAGTGAAGACGCTGAGAAGTGGCTTTGATCATGCTACAGTAGCACTATCAGCAAATATTTTCATATATTTTTATTCCTGACAAGGTATCACACACCCAGACTAATATGTGAAAAGACCACCATAATTAATCACATTACAGCGTAATGGAGTAGCGATTTCACACCTACACATAAGATAAGAGAGCACAGGATAAGGCGTTACTCACGTTCCAATCTAATTTAGCTCCTCAAGGCAAGGAGAACTGATCCTAATTCAGTTCCACTAGAATAGAGACAGCAATGGACAGTGTAAAGGTTACTACCAGCTCAATAAGCTCGTGCACGCACACACAAGAATGAGGTGGAATCGTGTCTACTCTAATCACAAACCGAGACAGAAATGGATGAGACAGAAATGGATGGTGGTGTAATAAGATGCTGCCTACGCTTGCATACGCAAGAGATGAGATAAACAGAGCGTCGGTTTTAATCTAATAACACCAAGACAGCACAAGGGACATACCCACGCTACATATGCTAGAATAGCGCCCATCTTAATCTAATTTTTCCCTCCCCACACACATTATAATCAATCAAGACAGCAAGGACATATCAACCTGAGCTACATATTATTATGCAAGAGATGAGATAGAAGAGTGTCCAAATAAGTCCCTCTCTCACACACACACACACACCTAAACTGAGACAGTTCAAGAATAGTGCAGTAAATGATACTACCACTACCCCAATTCAACTTACCCAACTTCCCATGCACATGTGTACCTTCAAACATCAACATACTGAACTTCCCATGCACATATGTGGCCAGCAATGCCTGCGACCCCTGACCGCAAACACTGACCGCAGGCACACTCCCCACACCACCACAATCACATTCCTAGCTCTAAACAATTCCCTCTCAAACATTAACACCCAGTCATCACAGCACTAGCACAATGCATGCCAGCCCTTACATGCATGTGAACTACACTTGCATGCACACACATGTCCATACATGTTTGCAAGCTGTGTGATTATGAAGGGGTGTTAGAGCATGGAACTTGCACGGCCATGGGGTTTGGGCTAACTTCAATGAGTTCCCAATACTTCGACAATCCCACAGCTCACAAGAGGCTAGCAGAGCTTCAACCAACAGTTCACATAAAAAGGAGTCCACTGGAAGAAGTCCACAGCTTAGAAGTAAGAGTTGCATATTGATTGGCCATTCTGACACACCACAGCAGGATTCGGCCGGTTCCCCCTCATCTAAATCGACCCATTAGGACGTCAATTTCAGCAATTGTTCGGATCACTGACTGCTTTCTACGCAGCTCTAGAAGTCTGCAGCAAATGGAATCGCAGACTGTTCTAGTGCCTAATGCATCTGATGACAAAGTATTGCATCAACATTCGCTTAACAGGGTGGGATGGTTTAGACACCACATCCTGACTTGACTCTCCATTACCTAACAAGAATGCAGAAAGGCTTCACCAATTTAAAGAGACACTTCTTCATTAGAGAATCTGCAAGATTTCCATGGCAAGCGTGGGCATGACTAATTGCAATTAAGGAGGTGTGGATGATGACATCATTACAAGGTAGTGGAGGGAGGGGAGGGAGGGAGAGAGAGAGACAGACAGAGAGCTGGAGCCCAAAGTCACAGAGAGGAGACAAACTGCTTAATTCTTGAGCACTTCATGAGGTCATAGTCCAGTACCAACTCCCTCTTGAGGCAAAGAGAGCCAGTGACGCCCAAAGGAGTAATTCTCTCAAAGACCAGCAGAACAAAGAAGTTAAGCTTAGTACGCTTTCACCGGATTAGGATAGATAACAAATGATGCCTCACCCCCTGCAATAGATACCCTTCAGAGCTGAAAGATGATACGCCAGATGAGCAGCCTAGCTACAAGAAAACTGCTGCATGGCTCATCGCCTCCTGCTGGCATATTAAGAGATGCCGAGATGATAAGTGTGAGGGAGGGGACAGACTAATTAGGAAAACAAAAAGCAATGGGTAATCTGTATAGCAATAATGGCGAAACCATAACACAGGTCAACTCCATTATCCCAGGTGATAGCATTGGGGTCCATTACGCCAACAGTGCTTCAAAAGAGCCCCAGGTGATAGCATTACTACGCCAACCGTTCTTCAAAAGAGCCTTAAGTGATAGCATTAGGATCCACTACGCCAACCGTTCTTCAAAAGAGCCCGAGGTGATAGCATTGGGATCCATTACGCCAACCATTCTTCAAAAGAGCCTGAGGTGATAGCATTTTTTTTGGACTCAGTTATTGCTCATACGCGGAAACTATTGTGAAACCAATCACAAAAGGGATTAAGCAGTTTCCCTGTATCAGCAATACTGTGGGTCTATGCTAATGTTACCACAAAGAGTTTCACATTACTGGGACCACAACAACACTACCCAATCTGTTGCATAAGTAGTTTCCTGCCTGACCACAAGGAGCTAAAGTGCTTCTTACAGATCCAGCAATTCACTGGATCCAAACACAGTTGCATAGATTCACGCAATCACCCAATCCTTTCCGCTATTGCACCAGTCTCTCACCACAGCAGGAAGCTTTATCCCTGACTATCCTCAAGAACTGCGGTACATCACAGCATCTTCCATAAGGAAACTGAAAGTGCTCGTTTCCTGATTCAGGATGAGATGGCAGGTGAGGGGAGGGAGAAGTGATGGGGTGAGAGGTGAGTGAGTTTGAGTGCGTTCACACGCTGGCATGCACACAATCACACGGCTAACGAAACTGGATACTTGCATTTCGCCATCCCATTGATGTCCATGCCACTTCCCACAGCAGCCTCTACCGTGACACAAGGAAAAACTCCCAGGTGTTCACCACGCTGATCACAATAACATCCTGAACCGTGCCAGACAGACAATCCGTCATCTTGCTTCTTACGGAAATGCACTCATGCAAACTTTACCTGCAAGGCTCCAGAGTGCCTAGCACAGTATCCATACAACATGAGACACTGCCCAACTTAGAGCAAACAAACAAACAAACAAACTTTAAGTCAATCAACTGGGCTTCAAACAAGGAAATTACCAGACAAAACATTCTATTTTTGTCCGGGTCATGTGGTGGTAGATTGCAGCAGAACAAGTCCCTTCTCTGCAGAGCTATAACTTCACGCAACATTGCCATGGAGTAGTATAATATACACGTTGGTATACATTTAGCACTATGCCATGCACCACAACAGCAGTGCATGCACTTAAAAGACACTTGCATGCACATGGAGGGGGGTGGCCCTGGAGATCAACAAAGCTAGCACAGCCAGGTAATCCAATTTAGCTTTGTCTGCCTTCAGCACTACCTCCAGGCAGGATTGAGTGGGGCTGCCTGAGGGGCTGCCTCGGTAATGCGACACTTCCACGCTGCCAAGCTACATGTCTTGATGTATCATCGCATGTCAACCCGCTCGCTGGCTCAGAGAGGCTATTGCCTTGCAAGTTCGAGTTCACATGCCAGCTGTACGACAACTTCTCACCTGGTCCGGTTGCATGTACCCACGTCATGCGGTTCGATGAACCAAGCTCACAAAAAAGGAGAGAAAGTATGATAACAAACAAATAAACAGTGCGAAGATAGAATGACAGGTTTGGCAATTCCTGTCCCTCCTGAAAACGACACCACTTCAGTTCAGAGGGTTTTGCAGATATGATAATCGTAACTGCTTCCCTATTACATCCTACATGTCTTCTCCTACGAAATCGGCCCGAAACAAAGGACCTTCAATGTTCTATCGTTTCCTGGGGGCAAACAAATCCCCTTAATGGCGAGAGAATCAGAGGTCTTTCTTTACAGCTGTTGCGGTGCTATCCGCTTTCACAGGCAGGCGGGAGGGATGTGATGTGATGTATTTGTTTCGGGGAAATTCAATCGCCACAACATACAGATGCCCACCCCCTTAATAATCCCATGTTACTGGGCCTCGCTCACTACATCAAACAGAGCCACCACATACCAGCATTATAATATCACTATTACACCAACACTTGAGGATTTTCCCAAGAGAGACATCCAGTACACGGTGCTGACAATTCCAGAGACCTTCTCATTAAACAGATCACTATCCCATCATCAATCCCAGAGGGATGGGTGGGAACCGAGGCTTCTTTTTCCATAACGGAGACAGCAAAAGGGCACAACCCCTGTCGTCAAACAAGCAGTGGATGGGAAGAACACTGGCCGAAGCCTTTCCTCCTCATAACAGAGACACCGACCTAGCTCTGTGTAAACACAGCCTTCCTAAGCATAACAAATGAAATTTAATGCTGATACATACACATCCAATCACTGGGATGGAAAAAGACACATTTGCTGTCAAAGTGTCTATTCCCATCACTCCGTAAGTGTGAGCAGTCACCATTAGTGGCTTGTCGAAGGGCATGAAAGTAGTTTCATGGTTAAAGTCAAACCCCCTTTCAACTGCAGCAATCCAGCCCTCTACCAGGCAGAGCAAGGCAAGTATCTCAATATAAACCACTTCCTAACCGGCAGCAGGGAACACCATATGGTGGAACCCAAAAGGGTGGGTACATAGCCCGCCACCCAACCCACACCCTCACACCAAACCACACTCACAGGTACATCATGCCTACCATCCGACCACCCTACCTAGCCATACCTAGCCATACGTCTCAAATCTGGAGCCACATGGGACTCAAATCCGACCACCCTACCTAGCCATACGTCTCAAATCTGGAGCCACATGGGACTCAAATCCGACCACCCTACCTAGCCATACGTCT